>Ga0114973_10001777_pt1 | contig 15818 bp, 20 predicted proteins | sample M_140807_MF_Meta_FD_87025 | JGI IMG/M metagenome (GOLD analysis project Ga0114973, IMG submission 87025) | Freshwater microbial communities from Lake Montjoie, Canada to study carbon cycling - M_140807_MF_MetaG | ecosystem: Environmental > Aquatic > Freshwater > Lake | place: Lake Montjoie... | reverse complement strand
TTGCTATAGAACTTGTAAAAGAGTCTACAGGCTTAAGTGAGCCTGATATAACTAAGATGGTGGATACATCTTTCTTTACAGAGTGGGCTCGTGAACTTACTACTACTGGTATTGCTCTTCCAAATAAACTATCGTTTATCATAAAGAAAGTGAATACTAAAATCAATATGGAGCATAATGCCAATGAAAGAATCATTGACGATGCTTTTGATAAGATTAAGGATATTTCTGAAATAAAAAATAATGGTTTTGATATATTCTTCAGAATGGATGAAGACAAAGATGGTAATAAAAACTTAGCTCTTGTTACTAGATACTCTCCTGAGTTCTCTGCTGCACGTAAAGCAAATAATACAATGCTTCGTAGAGATATAGAAAGAGCAGATGGAGATCAAGACTTAATTAAAAAAGCATGGCAAAGATTTAATGCATGGAATCAAAGTAATACAATTGCATTTAATTCTCTAGTTTTTCTAGAGCCTGCAAAATACGATGAGCAGTTAAGAATAAATGAAATTACTAAAATGAGAGGATTGGGTTTTAGTAAGATTGAAATAGATGCTATCATAGCAGAATCACAAAAAATGTATGAGAAGTTTGAAGTGGCAAAAGATGAATATCGTTATGATATAGAAAACCAAGCTGTTACTAATCCTGCAATAGTTCCTCAAGCAATGAGCTTCGATGAATTTGTAAATATGAAAGTGGATGAATTTGATAATATGAATAATCCTCTTAAGTATATGGATCAAAAGTTCTTTGGTGCTGAAAGGATTACAGCATATGGAGGAGCTAAGTATTCCTATCTGATAGCAGCTAAAACTATTAAAGGTGTGCCTACTAACTACTATGATGAAAACTTTACAAGAATATCTAACGACCCAAAATTATTAGAGTTTTACAATTGGTGGACAAAGTTTATTAAAGAAAGCACTCAATGGTTTCCTCAAGAAGAGATAGAAGATCTTGGTGAAGACTTTCTCCCTGTGCTTGCTGATCGCACTGTAAAAGAATATGGTTTAAGTACATTAAAAGAATCAGTTGCTGGATTAGGTGATTGGTTTGTTAATGCATTTACAGTCTCTAATTTTGAAAGAAGAAAAACTATAAATCCTTTTACAAAGAAAGAAAGACTTAGTTTTGATGCTAAGTTTATAGATGAAAATGTTCCAGCTGAAGAAAGATCAAAAGACATGGTGCTTATGGCAAAAATGTTTAGTGATATGGCTCTTGTATATAAACATAAGAACACTGTAAGATCTGAGGTGGATACTATGGTGGACATTATACAAGGAACAGAAGGTTCATTTATAAAAAATAAAAAGCTTGGTAAACTTGAGGCTACTGATAAAGATGCCACTCGTATAAAATCACTTGTAGAGCACACTGTTATAAAAAGTTTCTATGGCTTGAAACAAGAAGATGAGCTTTGGAAATCAGACAAACTTTGGTATGATTGGAAAGAACTAGCATCACTTGGTGCATGGAGCAGTAAAGATGCTAAAATAGGAAAACAATTAGCTGATGACATTAAGGCTTTAAATAATCGACTAGACACTGAAGCTTTAACTGATGACGAAAGAACTGCACTTGAAGAGGAAGTTAAAAAGAAAGAAGAAGACTATTATAAATTAGGTGGAAGAAACTTCTCTCTTACAAAAACAATTGACAGTGCTATTGCAAACACTCGTTTGATAAGCTTGGGATTCTCTCCTTTCTCAGCTGTAAGAAACTTATTAGTTGGTAAAATAAATAATAGAGTTCATTCTTTTGGTGGTCGTGATTTTAATCTAAAAGATTTAGTGTGGGCTAATCAAACAATAATAGAAGCATCAGGTAAATATTTCTCTGGTGGAAAGTTTCAAACTAAAAATACTAAAATTATATTTGGTGTACTTAGTGATGCAGGACTTGCTGAAGGAGAAGATGGTATGTATTTGAAAGCAATGGTGAATAAAAAAACAGCCATAGATAAGTTTAGAGAAATGATTCCTAAAGCTTACACTTGGTTAGCTTCTGGTGACTATCACTTTAAAGCTGAGATGGTGTTATCTTGTATGAAGCATGATGTTGTAAAAACAGCTAAAGGTGATGTTTCTTTTTATGACACTCTTACAGAAGATAGAGAATATGATGAAAAAGAATTTGGACCATGGGATGCTAAAGCTAATGGAAATAAATCTTTTGAAGATTTTTATATAGATCATCTTCTTAAATACAAACAGCTTGCTAATAAACTTCATGGTGCCACAGGTAAAGATGTTGTTCTTAAAGTTAAAAGCAATGCTATAGGAAGAATGCTTATACTATTTAAATCATGGCTTCCTGAAACATTAGGTGTTCGTTTTGATCCTCGTCACACTGATGCTCTTTTACAGAGAGAAGAAGAAGGATATTACAGAACTTTTGGTAGAATGGTAGTAGAAAAGAAACTTAAAGTGTTACCTATGTTGGTGCAAACTTTAATGGGACAGAGTCCTGATATACCAGATGAGATGCAATTAGCCAACTTCAAAAAGATGGCAAAAGAAATGCAAATTATAGTGACTCTTTGGATTGCATATGCTCTTCTTAAAGCTGCAGCTCCAGATGATGATAAAGATAAAAAGATTTATAATCTACTTGTATTAAGACAACTACATGATCTTAATAGAGATCTTACATATTACTTTAGTCCTAACTCAGCAGCTGAATTACAAAGAAATATATTTCCTATAGCAAGAACATTAGCAAACTTTGGAGCTGCTGGTAAAGCTGTAGGATATCATTTAGCTGGTGTAGAAGATGAGAATGGTAAAGAAATGTATGATGATGAAAGAACCATGTTAAAGTTAACTAAAATACTTCCATTCTTTAGTAATATAAATAGAATAGAATACTATAAGAAACAAACAGGACTTTAAAAGAAAGGGGAGAAATACTCTCCCCTTTTTTAATAAAAAGTAATATGAATTTGTAAAAACAATAGACCAATTCCAAATTCATGGAAGGTCACTTCTTTTACAATTCCATCTTTTTTCCTCATTATACCAGAGCCTCTGTTATAACAAAAGCCTAGCAGTGCCCTATCCATAGATAGAGCTTCGATTTTTATATCCATATGTCTACTTTTTTTTAATTCCTACTCTCACTGCTATTTCTTTATTTAAGAATGGAGAGAATCTTCTTGTCTTATATCTAGCTGCGTTTCTTAATATCTTATTAGATATACCTGTAAACAATTCAGCATCTACATATGTATCACATTCTTTTATAAGCTCTTGTTTGCTAGGATCATATATCTTTAGATGTTCATCCATAGCACAAAGGTCTCCTATTCTCATAATTCTTTTTAATTGTTTTTAAATATTTTTTTAACTCAGTTGAACTAGACTTAGGAAATTTTGTACTACATATTCTATTACGAAAAATTCTTCTGAAATTTTTATCTTGATTAAGAATTCTATCAGCGTGTACTTTACAAGGCATGAATCCTACAGAATAGTTACAAGCTTGTGATATTTTACTAGCAGCCATGGTTCTTGTTACACCAAAGTACTTTTTTCCTTCTGTTATATCTTTTAGATATTCTTTAGTGCAACATTTAGGATACCCTAAAAACTTAGACATTTCTATAATATAGTCTTCTTTACTTATCCAATTGGGCTTTTTACAGAATGCACATGAACAAGCTTTATTCATTTTTATAATAATTTATTGTGGTTTAAAATATTTCTTACTGTTCCAGTTAATGCAAATATATCAGATACATTAGCTATTCTGTAATCAAACTTCCAATCATCTAGTCCTATTTCACTAGGATGATCATTAATAGGTGACACTCCTGGTCTATCTACACGAATGATGATACCACCTTTGTCTTTGATAGCTTGGGCTTCATTAGGAAATCTTACATCTGTAATGATCCAGTTAGGATATACTACATCTGGTTTTTCTCCAAGTGATGTATTTAACCAACTTTCTTCTGGTTTATAATCAGCCATAAGAGCATTCACCCACACATTATCATGTAGTCCCATTCTCATAGCATCTGTACCAAGCTTCTGTAAGAAATCTCTAACAGTCATTTTTGTTGGAGTGTTAAACTCATCTATTTGATAATCCCATTCTGACCCTAGTTCAGTTTTCTTAAACTCTTGGTCTTCAAACTTATCTATATGAATACCTGTAAGATGTTCAGCTATGTCTTTAAGCTTACCTGCAAACTTCATAATCTCCCAACCTGATTGTTCTTCTAAAAACCACCCATGTTCTTGCATGTTAGTTACCATTTCTTCTACAGGAAGCACTAAAGGTTCTTCCTGATGAGCAAATATGTATTGTATGATTGCTCCTACAGTGTCTTTACCTGAACCACTATATCCATTAATTCCTATGATCATAACAAGGTTTTTTAGTTATAGATGTAAAACATAACCATATATGTTTAATCCATCCAAAAATAGTATTTTTTCTTTGATACATAACAAAAATTAGGAAGTGGTCACAAAGTGCAACCACTCCCTGTTGGTTTTTGGGTTATAAAAAATTCACTCCATACGCAGATTCATTTAATTCTGCATTTATCTTATCTATATCAAAATCAGATCCTGCTGGACTCACTGGTTCTGGACTAACCACTTCATACACTTCTTCGTCTTCATCTTGATGAACTTGAGAAGTGATCAATTGACCAAACTCATTGATGAAAAAGTTATGAACCTTTTGATGGTCCTTTAAGTAAAGTCCTGGATGTGATTCTTTTAAAGCAAGAGTGATGTGATTGTATAAAGCCCATGCTGAATCATTACTACAGTTGTAGTTATGTGTGGGTGTATACATCTCTTTCTTTACAATGCTGGTTTGTGTAGGCGTAAGTATCTCTTCGTCAGCAAATAATCTTCCTACAATAGCAGCTTGGTCTTTTCTAGGAAGCATGATGTTTTTTAACATGTTCTTATCCTGTATAAGCTGATTGTAGTGTGTATAAGCATCTGCTATTTGATACTTGATTGTATTGACAGCATCTTGCAAAGCTGACTGTCCAATATGCTTACGTGAATAGTTAGCAATGTCGCCAGACACTACACCATTCATGCATATAAATACATGAGCTCCTACAGCACATTTAAACTTCATACTTTTGTTGTATGAATTACTCCATGCGAACATTAGTCCCATGTCTGGATCACTAGCTACATCTAAATGATATATACCCTGAGCCACTTGACCATCTTTATTGGTCTTATACAACTCTCTTGTGATTCTGAAACCTTGAGCATCTAACTCTTTACGAGCTTCGTCTATAACAAAGCCATGGGAAATAATCCCATATCTCCCTCCATGATTTGGGAGAGCTGCATTTCTAATAATGTCTTCTGTAACAAATTGTGTGTTTGCACCCATAATGTTTGGTTTTTTAAAATAATGATAATTGTGAATACCCCATTGGTCTAACTTTTTGTATTTGAGTAATTTCTCTATAGATACTCTCAATATAATAAGCCATATTAATGTTATACTCTTCGAATTTTTTATTGTTTGCAGTGAGTTTATTCACTGTAGTTTGTAACCATTGTCCTGCCTCCACTTGTATTTCTCTACCATCACTATGGCATTTTACAAGTTTACTACCATCATTGCAAATATAATATCTAATAATCTTTTGTAGTTTATTATTTACAATATTTCCATTAATAATTTGTCTTTCTTCAAAGTGCCAAGCTCCTTTAGCTTTTACACCACCACAATAGTCAAAGATGTTTTGGTTCTGAGCTAAGAAATCTTCAGGCATAATACCATGTACAAAATAAGCATATATAGCCTTAGGAATAATCAAGAAACTTTTATTCTTATGGAACATAGCCACTTTCTTTTTCTCTAAGTCTTCCCACTCAAATCTACCTTTACATTTAACTTTTCCATTCTTGTAAATAGCCATGTAATTGTTTACATCACCTATTACCATCTTAGAATATTCATCATGTTCAAGAGCTAACTGAGTTAGATTCTGCCATTGCTCACACACTTTCATATACACACCTATCTTATCGTTAGGAATCATCATCTCCAAACCATCTGTATTTTGCATAAGAGGTTTAGCTTCTGGTATATTATCACACAACATCTCATAGAGCATTGATAGAAGCAATTGACCATTGATAGTAATTTGCATAGTCATCTTAGGATCGTATAGAAAACTATTCTCATCACCTGTCAAACCATATGTACTGTTAAGAATAATCTTAAACACATAGTTCTTAGGATCTGATTTAGGTATCTTAACTCTTTCATCAAAGAACCACTCATACTGCTCACAGAATTCTTTCTGAGGAATATGAGCTGGATGAAATTTATTTTTGATAGCAAGATTGGGATAGAAACTAACAACGTCAGACGTCATTATAGTCCATCCTGGAGGAGCTTCATACAATCCTGAATCTATTGCACCATGTATACCACCTAGTCCATAATCTGTCTTAACGCCTTTATAATTCACAGTGTATTTAAATCCATCTTTTGTAGATGAAATTACTTTAGTGCGAAAATAATCAAGCATTTTATTAAACTCTGGACTATTAAATTGTACATAAGGAAGTATACATTCACTTAAGCTAATAGTAGGTCTTCTTGTACGAAGGGTTTTAATCTCAGATTTATTCCATTTTAACTTCTTACTTAAGAAATGAAGGAATAATTCTTTAGAGATACGAGGCTCAGACGCAGAATATAAATCTATTCCATACTCTTTAGTAAGCGTTTGTCTAAGTGTTATTTGTTCTTTAGAATGCTCTAATATCTGTTTAGTAGATCTAACATCATTAATACAATACTGAATCACTTCATTTAAAGTGGTAGCATCTGTCACAGGTTGGTTATGTTTGTGAGGCATCTCTTCTACATTCTCCCAGTCCATGGAATACTGTATCCACTTTAAACTAGACATCTTTGCTTTGTTATCCCAGTGATTAAGCTTAAACAAATCTATTTGACGTATTTTAAGTTTATTAGGAGGATACAATGCAAACTCACCTTTATCAGATCTGTTTATTGTCTCTTGTGCAAATTTATAAATAGCTTCAGCAATAGTTTTACCATCATGAACAGCTAATTTATTTTTTACACCAAGAATGTATTGAGATATTTGAGCGTCAAAGTTTAGTCCATTATAAGAGATGTGCCATTGATTTTCTGTCACACATCTTTGAAGAAATGTGACAAACTTTGGAAAGTCATTTTGCTGTTCGCAAATAACGAACACATGTCTTTCGTCTGTTTTATAATGTTCGAATACTGCTATGAAACAATTACATATGGTTTCATAGTCCATCACCCAGTGTTTTACTTCTTCTGTCATTTATATAATATTCAGTTAAGCTGTTTCCCCTTAAATTAAAAAGATAAAAAAAGGAAGTGCTAGAAAGCACCTCCTTGAATTATAGTATGAATAACAATTAAACTACAGAAGTAATAATACTATTCTGTGCAGGTCCTTCTTTAGGAATTACTAAATCAAGATACTGCATGTAATCAAATTCAGCAGCATTTGCTGCGAACATTGAAATGAAATTAACAACCTCTTGTCTTTCTGTAATATAATATTCATAGAAAGTTACAAGAGCTTTGCGTTCTTCAGCATAGTCTTTTCCATCTTCTTTCTTACCTATTTTAAGACGCATAACATCTCCTATGTCAGTAAGCTTAGGAATCATGTGAAAAGATTCTTTACTTTCTTTGCCAATAATGGCTAGCACTTTTGATTGAACATCAAAGATACATTCATTGAATGGACAATCTTTGTCAATAGGGATCAACTTGAAAGTTTTAGCTGGTCCCCAGCTTGATGTAATTAATAACATGTTACTCATACTTTTGGTTTTTTGTAAAGTTAAACTGATTTTTTTAAATTTTCCAAATATTCTACAGGAATTTTTAAAGTTTCTTTTTCTATATCACACGCATTACATAATTCTCCTATAGATTTAAGATGTTCAACATCTATATCTAACAGTTCACTATACACATGGTAATAATCTTTAGGATTTATGTAACTATTCATATAGTCATATTCAGAACTACTTTCACCATAATAGGTTTTAATAGCTCTTTTGAGAACTGTCGATAGTTTAGAATATTTACCTAAAATAAAATTAAACCAGTCGTTCACATATATCTCATAATCAAACACATATATACTATAGTCATCCATTACTATCTTTTCAGAGAATAATGGATTTTCTAATAACATTTTAGTTTCAAAGTATTTAAATGCTTCTGTATCCTTATTTTCAAAAGTGCAAATAAATTTAACATCCTCAGGTTCTATCAAACCTTTTATAGCTAGATAGGTACCTGTAGGTTTAAACTTATCATTCTTTTTTATACCCAGTGCAGGGTATAGAAAAGATTTAGACTTTTGAAAATATTTACTGTAAATGCGTTTAATCATGGTCTCTAAGTTTAGAGAGTTACTTTTCCTGTAGCAAATTCATAAGGTAGATCATAACTCTTGTTTATATAATGCCAATTAGCTTTCTCTAAAGTGTTAGTTAGTCTGTCAAACCAACTATTTAAAGTGTTATCGCTAACTGGGAAAGCATACACTTGATAAGATTTATCTATCACTACAAAGTGAAACTTAAGTTGATATCCCTCATCAATTAAATGTATGAATTTTATTGCAATAATCGTAGAATAAATTGCAGCTTGCATCCAATAATTATAAAACTCTATTGACTCAGGAAAATCTTTAAGTTCTTTACTTGTAGTTTTAATATCATTGATATAAATAATCTTATCATCATGATCAACAACTATATTATCGATGATGCCTTTAAGACCAAATGGTTTATCATTTATTTCTATATCAACTGGAATCTCATTAAACACTTCTTTGTTACTAAACTCATTAAGGTTACATCCTATAAGGTTACACACTTGAGAGTTTAACTTAATTAAATCTACACCTGTCTTACAAAAATCATAAGATGCTTGATCTATAAGAGTTTTATTTCCTTTACTTCTAAGAAAGTTCCAATAGCTTACACCTTCTGGTACAAGAATTTTATCTAGTCTTTGTACATCAGTCTTTAAGCTTTGATGAAGATCCATATCTTTAAGAATATCTAGTATAGCATTAGTAAATTCTACAAGATTAGTTCTTTCATCTCCATTATTAGCAAGCTCTACATGATGTGCATATAGTCTATCTATAACTGTACGTGTATTACCTGTAGGTAGAGCATCAGGACTTACTATAAACTGCTCATCAAACTTTTCTGGTTCCAGTAGAAGGCAATGTATTATTTTACCATTTACTAAATAAGATTCTGTCTTCTCTTCTCTATTACCAAGTACATATAGTTGATAAAAAGCTTGTGGATTCCACATAAGCTTATTAAGACTACTATAAGAAAACTTAAATGGTTTAGCATAAAAGTCATTCTCCATTATTTCTATAGACTGATTCATTAATTCTTCTAACTCCATATTCCCAATTGTTTTAATAGTAATGTGATTCTTGTTTTAGTTTGTCTGTCTTCTGTGTATGCTTCTTCATACTCTAAGAATTCTATAAGCTTGTGAGCATTTATTTTGTCATGATTAACTTCATTAGTTAATTTGTCCTGACTTTTTAATTCATTATTTTCCATATAAGTGTCTTATTTGTTTACCTAATTCTCCATCATTAGGATAACTTTTAATAAAAGTTTGAAATGCTGAAGCTATTTGATCAGCAGGATCATGTTTACTTTCTAATACATCTGCTATACGTTTTAATTGTTTAGCAATTTCTGGAAGAGTGTATTCTATAAGTTTTACACCCATATGAGTCTCATGTAGTTCTGGCATTCTTTTTTGTTTTTATTGGTAAATTATTATTAAAAGTGTATCCTGAATTAACAAAATGTCTTCTGAGTTTGATAGTTAAATATCTACTATTTGATAACACATTATTTAAAGGAAGATTGAGCTTGTCAGCTATATCAATAAAAGCAAGACCATTCATTCTAAGAACTAATATTTTTTTCTGAAGTTCTGTTAGAAATTGAAAACCCTCACTCATAATGTTTAAGTCTTCTTCCAGAGAATTATTTTCAGTTTTATATTCATCACTTAAATATAAAAAGTCATCAGTTAAATCTTCTTTAATAGTTCTAGAACCAGTGGCTTTTCTATGTCTATCAATGCAATAGTTTTTAGCAACAATACGTAACCAAGCTGAAAAACTACCATCTATAAACTTATCAATCTTTGTAGCAACAAGTGTCCATATTTCTTGATTGTAATCTTTAGCTAATTGCACTTCTTTAGTAGATTCTCGTATAATAGAAAGTACAGTCTTTTTATACCTCTTATAAAGTGTAGTAAAAGCTTGTTCGTTTCCTTTCTTATATGCTTCAATCAGTTCTAAATCAGATGTCATTTTGTTTTTTCAGATTGTGTTTTTTTATTATGGCAGTCACTACATAAGCATTGTAGATTGTCTATCTCACAGAATAGTCTCTCTACAAAGCCTGGGAGGTCATTGGCACACCTTAAAGTACCAGCAGGTACAATGTGGTCTACATTAATTTCCTTGTCAGGAAACCACTTTAAACACACTGCACACTGATACTCAAACTTCTGTCTCTTTAGTGGGCCCTTATAAGATCTTTTAGCTTTTGCTTTAGCTTCACCTATAGGTTTCCACCACCTAGACTTTTGTCTAAGTGCACTTCTTATAAAACTCCAAAAAGCAGCGTCTGTCATAGTGCCTGCATTCTTAGTTTTTGGTGCTGCACCCTTTCTGGGTTTAGCTATTTTCTTCTTCATTGTTTAATTTTTTAGCTAAGATAGGAACTAATTTAATTCTAACCTCTTTAGCTCCTGAATCTTTAATTGAATCAGATACATCCTTACTCATAGGAAGCACTGTAATTTCTATAAAAGGATACTTCTCCTTATACTTTTGCATAGCCTCTATACCAGCTTGATCAAAATCAAACATTACAATAATCTTTTCATACTTTTTTTTAAGTTCATCCATTACAGATTGCTTAATCATAGTGTTCTCACTATCAGGAGCTATAACATCTACATCAAGTTTGAGAGACTTAATAGACATTACATCTTTAAGACTAGATGTAATTACTAAGTGCTTACGATTTTGTAATTGTTCCCAGCCTTGGACATAACTTTCAGCTTTAATAAACTTTTTGTCAAGAGTCTTTGGTTGGTATATTTTATACAACGTACCATCTTCTTTGAAATAACCATATAGATAAAGTCCTTTGATACAAAGTTCATTACCATCTTTGGTCATACAATAACTTTCTAGTGGTCTCACATTGTGAGCCTCAAGTAGTTTAGATCCAATATTAAACTGTGTCCAGAAATATTGATCTTGGGTACTCCACTTCCTAACTATATGACTAGTCACTTTATACTTAGAAGCTCTTTGAAACTTTTCTATGTCGTATCCTCCATTGTTATGAAGAACATAATCATTATATGTTTCTATAATAAGCTGACAAGTTTTGTGAAATGGAAGGTGTGTTATTTCTTTTACTAAATCTACAGCTGAACCACCTTTACCTGTAGAGAAGTCTTTATACCTGTAAACATTATACTGATTGATATAAATACACATGCTAGGTGTACGTTCACCAGGATTAAATATAGATTTAAACTTTACATCTTGTCCAGTTAGTTTTTCTTTAAGCACACAGAAGTGTTCAAATATCCATGTATCAGGTACATCTTTTATATCGTGTACTAAATCTTTTGTGTTGAACATAAATTAAAATTTTATACAAAAATAAGGAGGAGTGTAGAAACACCCCTCCATCTGAAAAAAAATAAAAAAAACAAAAAGACTAAATATTGAAATCATCATTTGCTGGCTCAAACTTATCTACAGCACTATTCTGTAAAGGTTTGTAATGCCAAACATTAGTTTTATCAAAAGTATCTAATTTACTTTCAACTGCGTTACAAAACTTGTATTTAGGAAAAGAAAGTTTAATAATGGTTTTACCATTGTATTCTTCTTCTGTACCTTTAAGAAAGAAAAATATGTCGTTTCCTTTCATAAGTTCAATAGCATGATTAGCCCAGTCTTCAATAGACTTAATCTCATGCTGTGTAGAAATGTTATCTAGAGCTGATCTCAATCCTAATTCTTTACCAATAACAAATAACTTGTTTAAGATCTCATTTTTATTGACATCATTGGTATTAAATTGATCAGTCCAGATAGTTGCCATCACTCTAGCTGATTGACCTTTAAACTTAGGTCCTTCTGGATCATCTTTATCGATAGACCAACCTTCAAAATCTGCAATAGCTGGACCTTCTAAAGTCAATTCTAATGCTTTCTTGTCGCCTTTGTTAGAGGTTCTTACTTGACCACTAACAATGTGTGCTTTAACCACACCTGGTTGGAGAGATTTAGATGCTCCACCACCTTTTACTTCTTGTCCTTTTGTACTGAACATGTTTTTTAATTTAATTGTTAACGAATATACTAATTTTCAAAATCTATTATTGCTTTTTTTACCAAAGCTAAGTCATTTTCTATTTCTAAAGTAGAAAACATTCCTCTAGGAGACTTGCATGTATTTTCACCATTGTTAGCAGTTTCGAATACATATCTAATCACTCCTTCTTTATTCTTCTTCACTTTACCAAATAGTACAATAGAAAATAAACCTTCTAGTGTAAGCTTTTCATCAACCATTTTGCCAATAGTCTTTGCTTTGAACTTACGTTTACCTTCCATATCTGTACCTTCTTCAGTATGTGTAAGAAAGAATACAAATAAATCTTCTCTTAATGCAATAGGCATTCTAGCTATTCTAGCTAAGTGCCCACCAATCTGAGTAAATTTCTCATAACCTTTTTCATCAGCTCTGTCAAAGAATTCAAATGAAGACATGTACTGAAAATCATCAACAATAATGTTTTTGATTTCAGGACGTTTTTCATTTACATACTTGATAGCAGCTTCGATGTTTTGAGCACCTGCTTTGTCATACATATTACCTGCAGGATTGTCCTTGCTCCATAATGTGTACTTCTTTTTCCATCCTTTGAATGGAAGAGGTTTGTTTGCAACATTAATAATAAATGTTTCTTTTGGATCTAGTTTTTCTATACTAGTGGATTTACCAGATCCTGATTCTGCGATGACTAAGATACCTTGTCCCATATGCTTATTTTGATTTTACGATTTCGTTTAACCATGCTTTGTTACTGATAGGTCTGCCTGTATGAATTGTTATATAATCTCTTATAGTCATTTCACTATAAGGAGCATCTTCTAACTTTGGTACAACAACAGGTTGTGGTTCAGCACTAAAAGGTAATGGTGGTTTTGGTGGTGTATATTTTTCTTCTTTTATACTTCTATCACTTTCTACAATAACAGACGCTTTACTAATAGCAGCAGATTGTCTATTCATTTTCTTTAGTTGTTCCAATGGAACTAAGAACTTACTTCTTTCATCCATTTCAAATTCGTCCATATAGAACTCATTATAAGGAACTCTATAAATAGTTCTTTCACTATCAACAGGATCTAAATCACTGGTGATAAGCTCAAAGTAAAAACCTTTAGGTCTTTTAAATTCATTATCAAATAAACCTACAACAGTAACACCATTTCTTTTAAAAGGATATTTCATGTTGAAGTCTTTTTCAATAAGCCCAAGATCATCCATGAAATCTCTATTGAAGTCATGCATTTCTTTAAGCTTTATTTTTCTATAGACAGTTTTTTCATTTTCTGACATTTCATCCATTAAATTTGCCATAATTTTTAATTTTTAAAGTTCATTACCTATATCAGCTTGTGGTCTCCTATTATTTCTAGGAGTGTAACCTGGCTGAATATTAAATCCTGGAGATATTGTTTCTACTATTTTTTGTTCTGCAAATAAACCCTTCATGAATATGATTTTTTCAGTGTTAGAACCATTTCTAACTTTAAGCATATGTGCAAAGATTCCATCTTCTGTAACAACATAACTCTTAGGGCCATAAGCAGAGATATCAAATGTGTATGGTCTTGATAAAGCCATAACAATATCACTACCCTGCATCAATGCGTCACCACCAAATATATCATTACTGGTAGGATAGTTTTGAATAGATCCTGGAGTTTTTCTTAAAGGATCTTCTATGTTTCTATTAAGCTGTGTAAGCATAATGATAATAATAGGAAGATCTTGCTTAAGCTGTATTAAAGAATCTGCAGTGTTGTAAAGTGTTTGTAACTTTTCTCTCTCTGTGCTGTCTTTCTTAATAAGCCAGCTATGATCAATAGTTACAATAAGTGGTTTGCCACCTAACTTGTTATACCAAAGATGTACAGCTTTTTCTAATTCAGTGGCAGTGATAGATTTATTTATCTGACCACGAAATACACCCAACTCATGTAATCTTTTACAATCTTGACCATAGGTTTGTATTCTTTGAAAGTTAAAGTCATCTAATTGATCTCTGGTAGATAACACTTTGTTATAATCCAATCCTGTAGCAGCAACAATTTCTCTCTGACCATACTGTTCATTAGTCATCTCAAACTGAAATTCTAAGATGTTAAAATCTTGTGTTGGATTAAGAGCTTTGCAATCTCTAAGAAGATTACTTACAAACATAGTTTTACCTGCACCAGGTCTTGCACCAATTGTAACTAAAGATCCCCATTCTATACCACCTGCAGTTGCATTGTTGATAGTGTCCCAAGGAGTGACAAAAGATTTGATTCTGCCCTTGCGTCTATCATCTATATTTTTTATACTTTTTTGTATCACTTCCCAATGATACTTAAACCCATAGGGCCTTTCAGAGGATTCACTCATTACGATAGGTTTAATTTTTGAATAGTAAATTTAAAGATTTTTAGCGATACTGCCAAAATAATTTCTATAATAAAATAAGTAGTAAATGTTAATGGTGTTACAAACTTATTGATGATAAACCAGTTTGCTAAACTAAAAACAAATGATAGTAGCAAATGGTGAATTGTTTTCTCAGTTATTGTCATTTTTGTTTATTTTTTTCTTTTATCACCTCTTTTGCAAGTTCACAATAATCTGCTAACTTAGATATGCTTTCTTTGCTCATAGTGTCTTTTTTAATAAAATTAGAACTATTGGTCATATATTCATTATTAACTTTCCCACGCTCATACTTATAATAGTTTGCTGCTTCTAATACATCATCCCAATTATACTCAGGATGATTTTTAAAGAACCATACAAATTTTTGTTTTAGTTCTCTAAGTGATTGTCTACCAGGGCCTGATGGTAATTTCTTTGGAAAATACATTTTGTATTCATTAATTCTATCTATAAAATCATCACCTAGCACTGTAGTAGTTACAACTTTCTTAGCTTTAACTAACAACATCTCAAATTCATCTAATATGCTCATAGCTTTATGAGTGAGCACTCCCTTGTCGTTAATGAGACCTTTCATCTCACATATGTTTTTCTCAGCAGATTGATTAATCAAAGTCTTTGAAGGTTGGATCTTCTCCCTGCAACAATCTAAAAAGTAAATTTGATTTGGGCTTATCTGGTGCTTGATCAGTGTTGTCCAAAGTTGATGGCTCATAGTCTTTTTTTATTTGGTTAATAATTGAATAATATTTATCTCTAAATAATGGATCTGTTTCATACAAGTTTCTAAATGTTCTTATACCATGTAACACTGTAGTATGATCTCTACCACCTAAATGGTCACCTAATGGTTTAAGATTGTATCTCATAGATCTACCTATAAAGAAAAATATACATCTGAGTTCTACAATAGTTCTCATCCTGTCTTTTGCACCCAATCTTACTATTTTA
>Ga0114973_10001776_pt1 | contig 15831 bp, 12 predicted proteins | sample M_140807_MF_Meta_FD_87025 | JGI IMG/M metagenome (GOLD analysis project Ga0114973, IMG submission 87025) | Freshwater microbial communities from Lake Montjoie, Canada to study carbon cycling - M_140807_MF_MetaG | ecosystem: Environmental > Aquatic > Freshwater > Lake | place: Lake Montjoie... | reverse complement strand
TTGATCTGCCGTGAGCTGGACATCAAATTCGATCATCCGAAACCCATAATCAAACCCCATCTGGAATGCAGCCAAGGTATTTTCGGGCGCCAGGTGCCCCGCACCCCGATGGGCAATCCAGGCCGGATAAGGCCAGGCGGTCTGAAATGCGACATCGGCGGTCAAACCCGCCGGGGGGTGTCGTGGAGAATCCATATTCGGGTCAAGAATGGGAGTGTCGGGAGATCACAAATGAAGAAAAAACTTGTACATTTAGGGGGTTCGAAACGTTCCCCTCAGTCCTTTCGGTAATCGCGTCCAATGAGTGAGCCTATTCAGCCTAGCGTGACCATCCTGAATCGCCGCGGTCGCGTGTTCAAGATGAACGGATCCGTGCTTTATACCTCGCTGCGTGCAGCGATCGAAAAGGCCCGACTCCTGGTCGGGGGCAATGACCATCGCATCCTCTACGGCGAAGATAATACGTATCACACGCTTGACCAGTTCGATGTCGAAGCGCTGATCGCACGAGCCGATCCGCCGCCACCGCCGGGCCGTACCAACCGGCAAATGCAGACGGCCTCACACGGCGCCTGAACGACCGAGTCGAGCGTCCACCCAAGAGCCCCGCCCCCGCGGGGCTTTTTTTATGTGCTGTGCAGAATGCGGTCGACCCTATGATACTGTTCATGCATACAGTATCTGGCGACTCTCTCTGTGCTCACTGCTTACGCCGAACTTCACTGTCTTAGCAATTTCTCCTTCCTGCGTGGCGCCTCGCATCCGGAAGAATTGGTCGAGCGCGCCCATGCGCTTGGCTATGCAGCCCTGGCCATTACGGACGAGGCGTCGCTGGCCGGTGTCGTACGAGCGCATCAGGCCGCGAAACGGGTCGGTCTACCGCTGCTCATTGGCGCCGAATTCGAAATAGGCGCCGAGTTCGGACTACCGCCTGGCGAACACCGCGCGCGGATCATCCTTCTGGCCCAGACGCGGGCTGGCTATGGTCACCTCAGCGAGCTCATTTCACGTACCCGCCGCCGTGCGCCCAAGGGGCAGTACCAATTCGAACGCGCCGATCTCGACGCCGGTCTGCCCGACTGTATTGCGCTGCTGGCCCCACACCCGAGCATCCCCCGCGCAGATCTTGTACAGCTGACCGGATGGCTCGCCCAACGCTTTGGCCGAGGATCGTCAACAGCCGATGGAGGACGTCTCTGGATCTTGGCCGAGCGCCTCGCCCATGGCCATGATGGCGCGCATCTCGATCGGCTTCGGGCCATCGCGCGCACGACCGGCGTCCCCCTGGCCGCAGGCGGGGATGTCCGGATACACCGACGGTCACGAAAGCCTCTGCTCGACGTGCTGACGTCAGTGCGCCACCGAATACCGCTGGATGCCCTTGGATTTCGCCTCGATGCCAACGCCGAGTGCCATCTGCGCGGGCGCTTGCGTCTCGCCCAGCAATACCCGACCGAACTCCTCGAAGAAACGCTCGAAATCGCAGCTCGTTGTCGATTCTCACTCGATGAATTGCGCTACGAGTACCCCGACGAAATCGTCCCTGCCGGTCACACCCCAGCCCAATGGTTACGAACGATCACCGAACGGGGCGCAACACAACGCTGGCCCCAAGGCATCCCCACCAAAGTCCGCGCGCAGATCGAACACGAACTGGGGCTGATTGCAGAGCTGAACTACGAGCCCTACTTCCTGACGGTTGCTGAGCTCGTTGCCTTCGCACGCGGACGCGGCATCCTCTGCCAGGGCCGCGGCTCGGCCGCCAATTCGGCAGTCTGCTATTGCCTGGGGATCACCGAAGTCGATCCTTCGCGGATGAACGTTCTATTCGAGCGCTTCATCTCGCGCGAGCGCGGCGAGCCTCCCGATATTGATGTTGATTTTGAGCATCAGCGTCGCGAAGAAGTCATTCAACATATTTATACAAAGTACGGACGTGAACGCGCCGCGCTTGCTGCCGCGATCATCACGTGGCGCCCGCGCAGCGCACTCAGGGACGCAGGTTTTGCGCTTGGCATCGACGCCAACGCGATCGACGCCGTCGCCAGAGATCGCGCGTGGTGGGACGGCGCGGTGATCCGTCAAGAATCACTTGAAGCGGCCGGACTCGACCCCGAAGCCCCCCGCGTCAAGCTCTGGCTCTCGATCATTCCCACGCTCATTGGCTTCCCCCGTCACCTGACGCAACACAGCGGTGGCTTTGTGATCGCCCGCGACAAGCTCACCCGCCTTGTCCCGATCGAAAACACCGCGATGGACGGACGCACCGTTATTCAATGGGACAAGAACGATCTGGATGCCCTGGGACTGCTCAAAATCGATGTACTCGCGTTGGGCATGCTCACAGCCATCCGGCGCGCACTCGTTTTGATTGGTGAACGCCGCGGCATCCGCGATCCATCGGCCATCGATCTTGACGCACTCGATGCACCCACACGCGCAGCCATCTTGCGCGGTGAGCCCGATGCGATTGCGGCCTACGCCCCGCTGCGTTTGCCGATGCAGTCGGTTCCGGCCGAGGATCCGCAGACCTACGAAATGATCTCTCGCGGGGATACGGTTGGCGTTTTTCAGATCGAGTCACGGGCACAGATGACGATGCTGCCGCGCCTGCGCCCGCGCTGCTTTTATGACCTCGTCATTGAGGTTGCGATTGTCCGGCCGGGCCCGATTCAAGGCGGCATGGTTCATCCGTACCTGCGGCGTCGACAGGGACTGGAACGGGTTGACTACCCGCGTGACGAGATTCGTCCGGCACTTGAGCGCACCCTTGGGGTACCAATTTTTCAGGAACAGGTGATGCAAATCGCCATCCTCGCCGCTGGATTTTCGCCTGGCGAAGCCGATCAACTGCGCCGGGCCATGGCGGCCTGGCGACGCAAAGGAGGGCTCGACACCTTTCATGCTCGCGTCGTTGACGGCATGCTCGCGCGCGGGTACGAGCGTGACTTTGCCGAGGCAATCTTTGCCCAGATTCAGGGATTTGGGGAATACGGTTTTCCCGAGAGCCACGCGGCCAGCTTCGCCCTGCTGGTCTACGTCAGCTCCTGGTTGAAATGCCACGAACCTGCTGCCTTCCTGGCCGCTCTGCTCGACAGTCAACCGATGGGCTTTTATGCCCCCGCACAACTGGTCCGGGATGCCCGGGCACATGGCGTCGAGGTTCGCCCAGTCGACATTTTGCGTAGTACCCGTGGCGCCATCTTTGAAGAAACCGAAGCGTCTGCGGTTGATCTAAAAACACAACCCGCCGTCCGCCTCGGTCTATCTCAAATCACGGGGCTCTCAGACGCCGGTATCGAACGCATCCTCGCTGAACGGGCGCTGCACACCTTCACCAATGTTGAGGACCTTGCCCGCCGGGCCGAACTGGACCGTGGCGATCTCGCAGCACTGGCTACTGCCAATGCCTTGGCGCCGCTGGCGGGTCATCGACGCAACGCCGCCTGGCAAGTGGCGCCGCTCGGCCCCATGCCGGGCCTCTTGGCTCAAACCCGGTTTGACGAGGTGCCCCACGAACTCGAGGCTCCACCTGAGGCCCACGAGCTGGTCGCCGACTACGCCAGTACCGGACTCACGCTCGGCCGCCACCCGGTGGCACTGCTACGCAGCCGGCTCGAGCCATTTCAGATTCGTCCTGCCCAAGAGCTCTGGACCCAAGGGCGCCACGGCATGGCCGCTCGCGCCAGCGGTTTGGTCACCCACCGCCAACGCCCCGAAACGGCCCGCGGCACAGTCTTTGTCACGCTTGAGGACGAGACTGGCACGATCAATATCATCGTCCCGCCCAAGCTGCTGGAACGTGACCGTCGGGCCGTTCTGCAAGCCCGCTTGATGACCGTGTTCGGGCTCTGGGAACTGGACCCCCGCAGCGACGGTCGAGTGGCACACCTGGTCGCTCGACGCGTCATCGACCATTCAGCGCTACTGCAGGCATTGAGCCAAACCGACACCACAACACTCGCGAGCTTTTCAAGGGATTTTCGCTAATCGCGCGAATTTAGAGGCCCCGACGTTATACTCAATTCGAAGACTAATGGACTCTTGAGGATTTCCGCATGCACCGACGTACGATCCTGCAATCGCTGACACTACCGGTTGCCGCCGCCACGCTCCCAACGTTGAGCTTCGCGCAGGCTCCAGCCTTCGATGCCATGCGCATCATGATCCCAGCCGGACCTGGTGGTGGTTTTGACCAAACCGGGCGTAGCCTCGGTGCGGCCCTCCAATCTGCAGGTCTGACCAAAAGCGTGCAGTACGAAAACAAGGGTGGTGCCGGCGGCACGATCGGCCTCGCGCAATTCCTCAACACCGACAAAGCTAGCCCGAATGCACTGATCGTCGCTGGCCTCGTCACGGTCGGCGCTGTGCACCTGAACAAAACTCCGGTTTCACTCGCCAACGTCACGCCGATTGCTCGCCTCCTCGCCGAGGCCAATGTGATCGCGGTGCCAACGGCCTCCAAGATCATGAACATCCGCGATCTGATGGCGGCAATCAAAGCTAACCCGGGCGCAGTGGCGTTTGCTGGCGGCTCCGCGGGCGGGGTTGATCATCTACTGGCCGGACTGGTCGCACGCGAAGCCGGCGCCGACCCCTCCAAAGTGAATTACGTCGCGTACACCAGCGGCGCGGAAGCCGTCGCCGCGCTATTGGGCGGCCACGTTGCCGCGGGGATCTCCGGGGTGGGGGAATTCCTACCCCATATCAAGTCCGGCCGCCTGCGCGCACTGGCCGTTTCCAGCGCTCAGCGTCTGCCCGATGTGGCCGTGCCGACCCTGCGCGAACTCGGAGTCGACGTCGAGCTGGTGAACTGGCGCGGCGTCTTTGCCGGACCCGACATTACCGAGGCCCAGCGCGACGCGTTGATGCGGGCCGTCGATGCTGCTGTCAAAACGCCGTCCTGGAAACAAGCGCTCGACAAACTGGAATGGCTTGAGTTCCATCAATCCGGCAAGGAATTCGGCCCGTTCGTCACGGCCGAGCAAAGACGGGTTGGCGCCATCGTCGACTCGCTCGGCCTGGCCAAAAAGTGAGTGCTCCGGGAACACCCCGCGCACTCGTAGCCGACCTCGCAATGCCAATCGCCCTCGGCGGGGGCGGACTTTTCGTCGTCCTGCAGGCCCAGGGAATTGCCGCAGCGGGTGGCTACTCGCCAGTGGGCCCGAGCTTTTTCCCGACGGTGATCGGCGCCCTCATGTTGTTGATTGCACCGCTGCTTGCGCTTGGCGTCTGGCGAGCCCATGCGGCACACGCGGATGCGGCATTGCAGCCCCCCCGTATCCATGCGCTCGGATGGCTACTTGCCGCCGTCGCCATCGGCGCCCTCGGTATCGAACGTGTCGGCTTTGTGCCTGCGATGACCGTCGCATTCGTCCTCGCAGCCCAGGCGTTTCCGCGCCAGTCAACCACCGGCAGCGCCGCCACTAAGAGCGACGCCACCAACACCAACGGCCGCAGTGGACGCACCCTTCTGGCCGATTTTGCAGTGGCTATTCCCTTCGCGCTCACGACCTGGTTTTTATTCACCGTTGGCCTCGGCCTTCGTCTGCCCGCCGGATGGCTCAGCGCCCTCCCCGGCGCCTGATCAAACCCAACCCACCAGGCATCAACTCGAATGGATAGTTCGGTCACACTGACCGCCCTCCACGCACTAGCCAACGGTCTTTTGGTTGCGATTGCACCGGACAATCTGCTCTACGCTTTTCTGGGTTGCCTGCTGGGCACCGCCGTCGGTGTGCTGCCCGGTGTGGGTCCTGCGGTGACACTCGCGTTGCTGCTGCCACTGACCGCCAAACTCGAACCGACCGGAGCGATGATCATGTTCGCCGGGGTCTACTACGGCGCCATGTACGGGGGCTCCACCACGGCAATCCTGCTCAACACACCCGGAGAATCCGGTTCGATCGTGACCTCACTCGAAGGCAACCGAATGGCCCGGGCTGGTCGGGCCGGCCCCGCGCTCGCAACCGCCGCCATTGGCTCGTTTGTGGCGGGTCTGCTGGCAACCGCCATCGTGGCACTGCTCGCCCCGTGGGTCGTCGAAATCGCATTGTTGTTCGGACCCGCTGAATATTTTGCGCTCCTGGCACTTGCGTTTGTGACCGTGACCGTCACTCTGGGCAAGGACCGACTCAAGGGGGCTGGCGCCCTCATCGCAGGGATCGCGACCGGACTGGTCGGCATCGACGGGCAAACGGGTCAACCCAGACTGGCGATGGGTATCCCAGAACTTTTTGACGGCATCGAAGTCACGTTGATCGCGATGGGATTATTCGCAATCGGCGAAACGCTCTATGCCGCCGTCCATGAAGACGAAGAAGAGTCCATTTTGCAAACCGGCCGGGTGCGCATGACCGCCGACGACTGGCGACGGTCATGGCCGGCCTGGCTGCGCGGAACGGCGATCGGATTTCCCTTCGGATGTATTCCGGCCGGTGGGGTTGAAATCCCGACCTTCCTCAGCTATGCGGTGGAAAAGCGCCTCTCCAAAAATCCGGAAGCCTTCGGTCACGGAGCCATCGAGGGGGTAGCCGGACCCGAGGCGGCAAACAATGCGGGTGTCACCGCAGCCCTGGTCCCGATGCTAGCGCTTGGATTACCCGTATCCGCCACCGCCGCCATGATGCTCGCAGGGTTTCAGCAATATGGTCTGCAACCGGGGCCATTACTTTTCGTCACCCAACCCGAACTGGTTTGGGGGCTGATTGCCAGTCTTCTGGTGGGCAACATTGTCTTATTGGCGCTTAACCTGCCGCTGGTGGGGTTGTGGGTCAGATTGCTGGCGATTCCAAAACGCTGGCTCTACGCCGGTATTGTCGTTTTCGCCATGCTCGGCACTTACGGCATGCGCCAATCGGCCTTCGATCTGTGGTTACTGTTGGGCGCCGGCCTGGTCGGCTACGGAATGCGTCGATCAGGATGGCCTCTCGCACCCGCCGTGATCGGGCTCATCCTAGGCCCCTTGGCAGAGGGACAGTTGCGCCGAGCGCTAGCGATTAGTCAGGGTCAGTGGAGTGGGCTGACCGCCTCGACCATCAGCGCGAGCCTGCTTGGACTCGCCCTCCTGATCGCCCTCTGGCCGATCCTAAGCGAGTGGTTTCGGCCGAGGCAGACCGCGCTGTAGATCGCGGTACAAATCCAGCGGGTCTTCCAGGCCGACGGCAACCCGCATCAACCCTTGACCAATGCCTGCGGCAGCGCGCGCGGCTGGCGTGATCCGCCCATGTGTCGTCGTCGCTGGGTGCGTAATCGTGCTCCGCGTATCGCCCAGATTGGCCGTGATCGAAACCAGCTCACAGGCGTCAATCAACCGCCAGGCGTGCTCTCGTAATCGCGCCTCCCGTCGATTCAAAAATACGCCGGCCTGACCACCAGCGGGGGTGTCCGTCGGCGCATCACCTGCCGAACCCAGCATGTCGGGATCGACGCGCAGGGAAAACGAAAGCACAGCGCCGCCGGCAGACTGTTGTCGGGCGGCCAACTCAAACTGGGGGTGACTTTCGCAACCGGGGTAATAAACCCGCTCGACTTGGGGATGGGCCTCAAGCAAGCGAGCGAGAGCAAGCGCATTGGCTGACTGCTGGAGTACCCGCAAGGAAACTGTCTCCATCCCGCGCAGCAGGACCCAAGCGTTGAACGGCGAAAGCACGGCGCCGGTAGTGCGCATCATCGGTCGCAAGCGAGCGTCGATGAAATCCTTCGAACCGACGACCGCTCCGCCCAGGACACGGCCTTGACCATCCAGATATTTAGTCGCTGAATGAATCACGATATCCGCGCCCTGTTCGAGCGGGCGCTGCAGCGCGGGGGTACAGATACAGTTATCAACCACCAACGGGACCCCTGCGGCGCGAGCCACCTTCGACAAGGCGGGAAGATCGGCCACTTCCATTAAGGGGTTCGAAGGCGTCTCGAGGAACAGCATCTTGGTGTTCGGTCGAATCGCCGCAGCCCAAGCTGCTGGATCGGTCAGAGGCACCCACGTCGTCTCAATCCCAAAGCGGGGCAAGATCGAGGTGAAAAGTTGCACGGTCGCACCGAAGACCGAAGTCGAAACCACCAGATGATCACCGGCCGCAGCCAAAGCCATGACCGTCGACTGGATCGCTGCCATGCCGGACGCCGCACTAATGCAAGCCTCCCCGCCCTCAAGTGACGCAAGGCGCGCCTCAAACATGGCGTTCGTCGGATTACCGGCCCTCGAGTAAACGAAGCCCTCGACATCGCCCGAAAACACAGCCGCTGCCTGCGCAGCGTTATCACAGACAAAACTCGAAGTCAGAAAAATCGCCTCTGAATGCTCACCAAATGCGCTGCGCATCGAACCCGCCCGAACAGATCGGGTTTCAAAGGACAGATCTGGATCGAGATGCTTCATACGGTCTTCCTTGCCATGATCATTTAAGCCTCGGCCGGTGCTTGCAGGTCAAGGCGCCCACGATCGGACTCGTCATCCTGACCTGAACGACCCGCACTGTGTGCCTGGCGGTGGGTCTCAATACGATCAAGATAACTTGTGCTGACATCACCGGTCACATAGATCCCGTCAAAACAACTGGAATCAAACCGCTCGATTTGGGGATTGATCTCCTGCACCGACTTGGCGAGATCGGCGACGCTCTGGTAAACAAGTGCGTCGGCACCGATCGCACGACGCACGCCGTCCTGGTCGCGATCATGCGCGATCAACTCATCGCGGGTAGGCATATCAATGCCATACACATTGGGAAAGCGGACCGGCGGAGCTGCCGAGGCAAAATAGACCCGATTGGCGCCGGCATCACGAGCCATCTGGACAATCTCCTGCGAGGTCGTCCCGCGCACGATCGAATCATCGACCAGAAGCACATTCTTGCCGCGAAACTCGACACTCATCGCGTTCAACTTCTGCCGAACACTTTTCTTACGGGTGAACTGCCCCGGCATGATGAACGTGCGCCCGACATAGCGATTCTTCAAAAAACCTTCACGATAGTCAATGCCCAGCTTCATTGCGAGTTGCATCGCGGCAGGCCGCGAGGTTTCGGGGATCGGCATCACCACATCAATGTCACCGAGCCGAAGCTCGTTCTCAACCCGGCGCGCTAGGTACTCCCCCATCTTCAACCGGGTGGCATACACGGACGCACCGTCAATCATCGAATCTGGCCGCGCAAAATAAACGTACTCAAAAATACAAGGATTTAGCACGGCCTTCGCGGCGCAGTTACGGGTATGCAGACGGCCATCAAGGTCAATCAGAACGGCTTCGCCGGGAGCAATATCGCGCTCGAAGCGAAAACCGAGGCCCTCGAGCGCCGCCGACTCACTCGCCACCAAATAGTCGGTTCCCGTCGCGGTCTCGGCCGTACCGTAGCAGAGCGGGCGAATTCCAAACGGATCGCGAAAGGCAAGCAACCCGAGCCCTGCAATCTGTACCACACAGGCATAGGCCCCGCGGACCCTCTGATGAAGGCGTTCTACCGCACCAAACACGGTCTCTGGGTCGGGCGTAATCGCCTGACTGGATGCCTGTAATTCATGTGCGAGCACGTTCAGCAAGACTTCCGAATCACTGTCGGTATTGACGTGCCGACGATCGCGCAGAAACATCTCTTGCTTGAGTTCGGCACCGTTAATCAAATTGCCGTTATGGGCTAGCAGCAACCCAAACGGTGCGTTGACGTAAAACGGTTGCGCTTCTTCAGAATTCGACGCGTTGCCCGCTGTCGGGTAGCGCACATGGGCAATACCGGTCGTTCCGGGCAATGAACGCATATTGCGAGTACGAAAGACATCGCGCACAAGGCCATTTGCCTTGTGCATATGAAAGGAATGCCCCTGCGATGTCGCGATGCCGGCCGCATCCTGGCCACGGTGCTGGAGAAGCAGCAAGCCGTCATACAGCACCTGATTAACCGGGGTCTTGGCAACGATGCCGAGGATGCCGCACATGAAGAGTCAGTCCTAAGTATTCACAACCATGCGCAAACATGCGCAACAATCGAAACCGTGGGGATTCAACGGATCGTCATCATGCCGTCACGATCCGCATCCGTCGAATTAGAGACAGGACGTGGCTCCGGAGATCGACGCGGCAGTCGGTCACCCAAGCGACCGTAAACGAGATCAATCAGTTCTTCGAGTAAGGGCCTGCAGCGTGCGTCCTGCCAGGAAGGCGAGCGGTCAAGTCCCAATGCAACGCCCGCCGTCGCCAGCAAGGCCGCAATCGCCAAGGCGCGCGCCAGGCCCAGAACCGCACCGAGCAAGCGGTCGACCCCGCCAAGCCCCACCCCCTGAACCAAGCGCGCCAGCAAAGCTCCGCCTAACTGGATCACGACGAACCCGAGCAGAAAACCCAGCGCCAGCAAAACCCAGGAGGGCACGCCCCCAAAAACCGGTGCAAGCACCGTGACACCCAATGGCGCCAAAAAGAATGCGCCGACCCACGCCAGCAATCCAGCCGCGGTGCGCACGAGCCCGCGCCAAAAGCCAAAAATGACGGAGGTCATGGCGATCAGCACGACCAGCCAATCCCAGGCAGTGAACTGGCTAAGATCGATCATCGTTCGATCAAGGCGCGATCACCGTCGTACTCACCCCCCGCGCCTGCAGCGCATCGTGGGCTCGTTGAGCTGCCCCGCGATCGGGATACTCCCCAGTCCGAACGCGAATGAGTTCCGTCCCCCCAGAACCTCGAACGGTTTCTCGCGACGCAGAAAACCCGGCGGCTTTGAGCTTTGCAATCGCCAGGTCGGCCGACGACGCTGAGCTGAAAGCACCGACCTGGAGTCGATACGGCCCTGACTTCGCAGGCGCACCCGAAGGGGCGGGTCGGCCAGTACCGCTTTCCTGCGCCGCTCGGGACTTCGCAATCCGTGCGATCGCATCATCTCCGTCGGCATCATTACCCGATCCGGAACCAGACGCCGCACCGGTCTCACGCTTCGATTCGGGCTTAGGCTCGGGCCTCTTTTCAGACTTTGGCTCAGGTTTTTTCTCGGGCTTCGGTTCGGGCCTCTTCTCAGGCTTCGCTTCGGGCTTTTTTTCCGCCTTCGGCTCTGGCTTCGGCTTGGGCTCGGGCTTCGATTCAGCCTTGGGTTCGACCTTCCCGCTTTTCACGGGCGGTGGCGGGGGGGCATCTGGAAACGGGGCAAATACGGAGGGCAAAGTGGAACTTGGCGGCGTGATCACCTGCGGTGGATTAACGCTGGAGTCGATCACAGCTCCCGCGTTGGTGTTGCCCTGCGCAGATGGCCCGCCAGCAATTGCAGCCGTGGCAGGAGGGGTCACAGCGGGAGGCGTAACAACAGAAGGAGTGGCAGTGGGTGGCGCGGCGACTGCCGGCGGTAAAGGCGCTGCCTGCGACGCAGTGCTTTGCGACGGACGGGAATCTCCCTTTGACGGGCGAGCGACACCGGCCGGTTCGGGGCCATCATCGGGCGGTGGGACGAGCGCGGCCTCCCGGTCGCTTGAACCGCCAACCGTCCTGGAGTCACCGGCTTCACGCGCAGGCATTTTCAGCACAAGGTCTTCCCGCAGTGGTCTCGGCTCTTGATCGAGTGCGAACGACAGGACCAGGGAAGTCACCACAGCGAATGTCACCGCCCCGATCAGACGGCGGCGTGCGCGCTTCTTTTGAAGCAGCCCGGGGTCTTCAGCCTCTCCAACAGGGGTCTTACGTTCGGACATTACTCGGGTTCAAGACCTGGGAACGGGATGCTAGGGTCGATCCGAAATCACGTCTGCAACCGTTAAGAACGACCCCAAGACGAGAATTCTATCATCCGGTCCTGCCCGCAGTCGGGCCGCGCTCAACCCCTCACGCGGACTGGGTTGAGCTTCGATACTTCGATCGGAACCGGCACTGACGCCCACCGCTTGGAGGCGCTCGGTCAACCATTCCGCACTGGCACCTCGGGGCCCCGGAAGGTCGACGGGTATCCAGTGATCGACCCGGCTCGCCAAAGCGCGGATTACGCCATCGACGTCCTTGTCCTTCAACATCCCAAACACAGCCCAGGTGAACGGGTGGTATCCCATCTGGTCGAGATTGGCCGCCAGATGTGCCGCCGCATGGGGGTTATGGCCAACGTCAAGCACGACAGTCGGACGCCCGGGCAGCACCTGGAATCGCCCGGGCAGTTCAACACAGGCCAGGCCCTCACGAATGGCCTGAACCGGAACCGGCAAGCGATCGCGCAGTGATTCGAGGGCGGCCAGAGCTGCCGACGCATTGATTAACTGATTGGCACCGCGCAGCGCCGGATAAGCAAGGCTATTACGCCGCAAGACCCGCCCACCATAGCCCCACTGCTGACGATCGCCGGCATAGTTGAAATCCTGGCCGAACTGCCAGAGATCGGCGCCGATCTGACGCGCATAGTCAATCACGGACTTTGGCGGAACCGGATCCGCCACGATCGCCGGCCGCCCGCTACGAAAAACAGCGGCCTTTTCGAATCCAATCGACTCTCGATCTGGCCCAAGAAGCGCCGCATGATCAATATCAACGCAAGTCACGATCGCACAATCTGCGTCGACCCAGTTGACCGCATCTAAACGGCCTCCAAGACCCACCTCGAGAATTGCCACATCGAGTTCGGCCTGCTCAAAGAGCCGCAAAATCGCAAGGGTCGTGAATTCAAAGTAGGTCAGCGCAGTGCCATCCTGTGTGGCGAGCGCTGCGGCATCGACTGCTTCGAATTGCTCAACGAAGGACTCTGGTGACACCGAGACGCCATTGATCCGGGCGCGCTCCTCAAAACGCAGCAGATGGGGACTGGTGTAGAGCCCCGTGCGGAACCCGGCAGCGCGAAGGATCGCCTCGAGCATGGCGCAGGTCGAGCCCTTTCCGTTGGTGCCGGCTACCGTGATCACGGTCGGCGCTGGCCGCCCAAGTCCCAAGGTCTCTGCGACCGCGGCAACGCGCTCGAGGCCGAGTCGGATCCTTGTCGGATCGAGCGCTTCGAGGCGCTGCAGCCAGGAAGCAAATTCTGACCCAGCCTCGGCCTCGGCCGCCCCCGAGGGGGTTAACTCAGACAACGGCGTCGCTAGGTTGGCGCATCAGGAGCGCGAGCAAACGCGCGACTTCCTCGCGCATCTCACGACGATCAACGATGGCGTCCACTGCCCCTTTCTCCAAGAGAAACTCAGCCCGCTGAAAGCCCTCTGGCAGCGTTTCACGGACGGTCTGTTCGATCACTCGCGGGCCGGCAAAACCAATCAATGCCTTTGGTTCCGCAAGCACCACATCTCCCAGGAAGCAAAAACTCGCAGAAACGCCGCCCATTGTGGGATCGGTCAACACCGAGACGTATGGCAGTTTCGCTTCGGCCAACTGGGCCAGCGCGGCGGTGGTCTTGCTCATCTGCATAAGGGAAAGTAAACCCTCCTGCATGCGCGCACCACCGCTGGCCGAAATCGAAACAAACGGAACTTTTTGATCGATTGCAGCGTGGACTCCACGCACAAAGCGCTCGCCGACCACTGAACCCATCGAGCCCCCCATGAAAGCGAACTCGAACGCTGCGGCGATCAAAGGAATGGTGTGAATCGCCCCACCCATGACCACTAGCGCGTCGGTCTCACCAGTCTCTTCCATCGCTTCCTGAAGACGATCCGGATATTTACGACTATCGCGAAATTTCAAAGCATCGACTGGGACCACTTCCTGTCCGATCTCGAAGCGTCCCTCGGCATCCAGCAGTCCATCGAGGCGCGCCCGCGCCGAGATCCGCAAATGGTGACTGCACTTGGGACAAACCGACTGGTTTGCTTCGAGGTCGGTTCGGTAAAGAGTCGCGTCGCACGATGGACACTTGATCCATAGCCCTTCCGGCACGGACCGCCGATGCCCATCAACAGGTGCACGATTGATTCGGGGAGGTAAAAGCTTTTCGATCCAACTCATCGCGGACTCCTCAATGCGTGTCGATGGCCTGGCGAATCGTGCTCAGGAACTGCGTCACCCGAGCCGGTGCGTGCGCCACCGGACCGTCTTCAATGATTTGAATTAACTTAGATCCAATAACGATCGCATCGGCGCGGGCGGCAATCGCCTTGGCCGTTGCCGCATCTCGAATCCCGAAACCAACCCCCACCGGCAAACCGGTGACGGCCTGAATCTGTTCCACTCGGGCAAGGACCGCATCGAGATCGATCAGCGCAGCCCCAGTTACACCATTCAGGGACACGTAATACACATAGCCCGAAGCCGCTTTCGCAACCGCAGCGATTCGATCGGGCGTCGATGTGGGGGCGAGCAAAAAAATCGGGTCAATGCCGTGCGTCCGCCAGACTGGGACGAGTTCATCGGCCTCTTCGGGCGGAAGATCAACCACCAAGACACCATCCACCCCGGCGGCCTCGGCAGCCTTCGCGAAGGCTTGAGTACCCATCCGCTCGATTGGATTCAGATAACCCATCAAGACTACTGGGGTCTGCGAATCGGTCTGCCGAAAGCTCGTCACGGCAGCCAACACATCGCGCAGTCGGGTGCCATTGGCCAGAGCGGCCTCGGTCGCCCGCTGAATCACCGGCCCATCGGCCATCGGGTCTGAAAAAGGCACGCCGAGCTCGATGATATCGGCGCCCCCGTCGACCATCGCATGCATGGTCGCAAGGGTCGAATCATGCGTCGGGTGTCCAGCCACCGCGTAAGGGATCAGTGCCCGCTTACCAGCCGCACGCAGCTGACGAAAGCGTTCCGAAATCCGGTGGGTCGCGTTGGGACTGGGGATGGGAATGGTTTGATCGGTCATAGGGCCATCCCCGATACCGAGGCAACGGTATGCATGTCCTTGTCGCCACGCCCCGAGAGATTGACCAGAATCAAGGCATCACTGGGCATGGTCGGCGCCAACTGAGTAGCGTATGCAATGGCATGCGCCGTTTCAAGTGCTGGAATGATGCCTTCGATCTGACAACATTCATGAAAGGCCTTCAATGCATCGGCGTCCGTCACAGCGACGTACTCCGCCCGCCCGCTGTCCTTGAGCCACGAGTGCTCAGGGCCCACTCCTGGGTAATCAAGTCCGGCCGACACACTATGCGTATCCAGAATCTGGCCATCCTCGTCCTGCAGCAGATAGGTTCGGTTGCCATGCAAAACGCCCGGCGTCCCCGCGGAAAGCGAGGCTGAATGGCGGCCAGTCTCGACCCCCTCCCCTGCAGCCTCGACGCCGACCAGACGCACACCTGGGACATCAATATACGGATGCATGATCCCGATCGCATTCGATCCGCCCCCGACGCAAGCGACCACCACATCAGGCTGGCGCCCGAAGCGCTCCGGCATTTGGGTCAGACACTCACGCCCAATCACCGATTGAAAATCGCGGACCATCATCGGATAGGGGTGTGGACCGGCGACCGTACCGATAATGTAGAAGGTATCTTCGACGTTCGTGACCCAATCGCGCATCGCCTCGTTGAGCGCGTCTTTAAGTGTCTTGCTGCCGCTTTCGACTGGCACGACAGTGGCCCCGAGCAGCTTCATCCGGTAAACATTGGCCGCCTGCCGCGCAACGTCCGTCGAGCCCATATAGACGACACAACGCATGCCATAGCGGGCCGCAATGGTGGCCGTCGCCACCCCGTGCTGGCCAGCGCCCGTCTCGGCAATCACCCGCGGCTTGCCCATCCGGCGTGCCAGCATAGCCTGCCCGATCGTATTGTTGACCTTGTGCGCACCGGTGTGATTAAGGTCCTCGCGTTTGAACAAGATCTGCGCGCCGCCGAGTTGTTCAGACCATCGCTTGGCGTGATACAGCGGACTGGGACGACCTACAAAGTGCGCAAGCTCGTGATGAAACTCTGCAACAAACTCCGGGTCGTCCTTGTAGCGGG
>Ga0114973_10001773_pt1 | contig 15838 bp, 9 predicted proteins | sample M_140807_MF_Meta_FD_87025 | JGI IMG/M metagenome (GOLD analysis project Ga0114973, IMG submission 87025) | Freshwater microbial communities from Lake Montjoie, Canada to study carbon cycling - M_140807_MF_MetaG | ecosystem: Environmental > Aquatic > Freshwater > Lake | place: Lake Montjoie... | reverse complement strand
CAATGCTGGCATCAACATAACCTTTTGTGGATAATTCAGCATCTAACCATTTAATAGTTCCTGCTTCATCTAATATTAAATGGGGTACACCATTAATTGTAAATCCTATTTTACCTGTACCCGCGTGGTACATACCTGTGTTAGTATCACCATCCCATGAGTATCCGGGAAAATCTTGAGTATCAGATATGTAAGATTTATACTGTCCGCTATTATAGACGGCATTAAAATTTGCATTAACCTTTATAAAGGCTTCTCGTAAAACGTCACCGTCACCTGCATTAGCAGATGATCCTACGTTTACATTTGATAAATTTGTTGTATTTGGCATGGCGTTAACTTATCTTAAGATAATTTTTAATTGTTGCAAGTTCTTCCTTCAACATATTTATTTCCCCTTGCATTGACTGAATTTGTTTTTTTTGCTTTTGTTTATTTTTATATTCTTGTAATGCGCCATGATCAGTATTTAATATGGCAGATGATTTAGAATCTTTAACATATTCTGAGTAACCTTCTATTGGTAAATATTCGTGTTGCATTAAATTACGGCAGAAGCAATTAATGATTTTAATTTAGGAGGATATAAAGGATCATTTGCATAGAATACTACTTTAATTTGATATGTCGCAAAATCACTAAATTTAGCAGTTAGGTTATTGTTAGTACTTGTGTATGATAAGAACGGATCTAAAATTTTGTATTTTTCTATATTAAAAATATCTTTAGTTCCTGAATATGTTTTTGCGCCAGGAAATGTTAACGGCATTTTAGTAAAAGGTCTATCATATATGCCATTAGATACAGAACGATCATCTCCAGAAAGAACTCTACAGAATACTTCAATATCTGAACCAATTGGTCTACTGACTTCTAAAATAACTTCAAGGCCAGTTGAATCAAATCCATCCAATAATGTTACAGGTTTTGAAATATATTTGCATTGCGCTGTTCCGCCTGCTGGTCTTAATTCGCTGTCAGAAATGAGAATCGAATACGGAGTAATATATGTTTTATATAATTGAGTACCTATTAGGTCTCTATCCAAAATTGGGGTAACATCTTTATTTTTGGAAGTTAAGGATACTTGGAGTGTTATATCACCTCCATCTCGCGCTACCATTAATCCTGATAAATCTGCATTCAATCCCGGTTTAATAGATTTATAACTTGATTTTAATCTGGATCCCGCAGTTGTTGTAGATAATTTATAATCAGTAAATGCAATATCTGCTAAACCTACAGTTGTAGCTAATAATCTAAAACGATCATATTCTATCCCTGTAGTGTCTGAAACAGATTTCATTTCTATAGTAACAGTTCCAGTATCAAATACCGCTTTTCTTAAGACAAAGGTTAAGTCTATACTATCACTGGCAACCCATTCTCCGGTATTTTGCGGAAGATATAATTTTCCAGAAAATGGTTGTTTTACAGTTTTTCCGTCTCCTGCTTTTGCTGCAAGTAATTCATACTTATTAGATTTTGTAAGTACACAAAAGGCATATGTTCCAGGGCGTAAGAAAAGAGGATGATCAAATTGAAAATTAGTAGCTGGAGCAGAACCAGTAGTTCCATCGTATACGTCAATGAATGCAGGATCTACAACGACAAACGAACCAGTAATATATTCTGTTAATGAGGGTTTTCCATTAACAACCGGTCTTATTTCTATTGCTATAGGTAGTGTTGCATCTTTTTGATATAAGAATAAAGATACCCCAGTTAAACATAAACCCAACGGATATACAGTTTCATCCACAGTAAATGTTTGGGCAAGTGGATCTAACTTTAATTGGGATACATCTGGGCCTACTGCATTTCCTGTTGGATTGGTTCTGATTCTTGTATTTTGTCTCAAAGATGAGGTATCTTTTTCCACAGTACTAACAAAATCTAAACCATAGTTATAAAATATTGATTCTGAAATGTATTTGCAATCAGCAACACTTGTGGGAGAATCACCAAATGTTAAAATAAGTTCACCCACTAAAAATTTAAATTTAGTATTTGGATCACTAGGAATATACAAATATCCTGTAGCAGTTCCCAATTGATTTGTTACTATAGGTTGTCCTACCTGTGCTGTTACTAATACGGGCGCGCAAAATTCTGATATGTTGATATCATTGCAATATACATATATTCTAGTATTAGGTGGCATCTCCAATACTGCAAAACTCATTAGTTGTGCAGCGGAATAAATAGGGGCATTATTCAATGCCGAAGTTTGTATCGCGCTTAGATTGCTTATAGCCATTTTTTATTTCCTGTTAAATTTTCTATTATTGCCATTATTAAATCTCGATACCAAAAAAATCGTCAGCAAAGTCCGCAATAGTATCCCCTGCATCGGATATAATTCCTCCTATACTATCTGCAGTATCGCTTATAAGGCCTACAACGTCAACCCCTGCAATTTGTAGTACAGCAATAACTGCAATTGCAACCCACACAGTTGGGTTGGCAAGAACCGCGTTATACACCCAAGAACTCGCAGCACTAATACCAGCAACTACTGTATTATATGCCGCGGCTACTGACAATCCAATAGCACCTGCCGCGCCTGCCACAGAAACACCTAAAAACGCAGCTCCACCAAAATAATAATACGCAGCTAATGCAGCAAATGAAACCGCAAGAGTTATTAATAAATTAACTCCGAAAGAGCTTTTTTTACCTAACTTAGACCTACCTCTTCCATTATTAATGCCCCCGGGATTTGGATTCACATAATGATTAGCTTCTAATTGACTTGTAAATATTTCCTCAGAGTATTTTGCAGTAATTATTCCATCGTTAATACTATAATTAGTAGCCGAAGTTATTTCTAACGGCATATCTGTTGCTGTAAATAGAGGAGAACATATACCAGCTCGAACATCAAAAGCACATAAAAAATCTTGGTTAGTTAAATCTGCTTTAGAAAAGTCTGTAAAGTTTTCTATGAGTATACCGGTCTTCAATAAATTATCACCTGCATCATTTAAAACTGGATTTTTAAGATTTGCAATTTCTACACTATGTATTCTAACTTTTTTGTTTAGTGATATTGTTGCTCTTTGTAACTTGTTAATGTCGTTCATAGTAAAACGACGACTGTCCTCATATACAATTTTTACATCAAAAGATGAAGTGGCATATGGAGGGATATATAGTGTTGCTATGGTAAGTTTTAATTTATCCTGATAGGAGTCTGCGGTATTTCTTGCATTATTTGCTTCAACACCTCGTTCCACATATAATCTACTATATGGATTTTCAAAATTTCTTGAATCTGCAGTAACATATAATTTATCTATTCTTGCAAGAAAATATGTTACATCTGCCTCTGTATTTACTGCAGAGGTTGGAAAAATTGCAGTTTCGAAGTTTAGATATTGGCTTCCATTAACACGCTTCGGTCTAAAATCTAAACAATCTCTTAAGTTATACTGTTTTGCATCTATTACAGAATTATATGCATAAATTCTGGTATTTGCTGGATAAGAATTTACAGTACAAGGTCCCTCTCCTGCATGAGTAAAATAATCATATGTTATTAAAACATTACCAGGTAAAGCGGCAGATGAACCTACGTATTGTACATATCCATGATCATACCAACCATCTTTCTGCCCGTTTGATAATATCCAAAGACTACTAGTAATATCTGTTAATTCTGTCCAAGTATTTGCTCTGGTTACAGCAATATTTGAGCTAGGTATGCTTGCTCTATAGGTAGAACCATTATCAACTACAACATCATTATATGTGTAGCTTACATTGGATTGCCAATTTCCCTTAAATTTGTCGGAGGTATTTAATTTAAAAACCCCATTGTAGATTTCAATATCTGCAATATTAGTACTATACTTATAATCTACAACATTAACATTTGCAAACTGATATGCATTCTTTACTCGAGTTTTAATTCTGGGAGGAAGTGCGTTGGATTCTACAACATATTCAATATCAGCCACGCCTGTAAAAGTTGGATCTCCTAAATTTATTGTCAAAATTGTAGAGTCTTGAGAAATTGTAGCAGTACCTTTTTCAAAATTCCAAACGCCCAAAGGAACATTTGCCGTTGCTCCTGTTCGTATAGCAATAATAAAATTGACTCTGGCAGTGCTTGGATTTACCACACCATCGCCTAATGCAAAAGTTTCAGGATTAGTTACACTTTTACTAAATATGCCTGCAGTAAATATTGCGCCTCGAACTGTTTTATTATATGTTGTTCTTAAATTGTCTACAGATTTAACCGAAGTTTTTGGTATACGGAATACTAATAAATCAGATGATCTAGGATCTGAAATAATTAAATTATTTTGATTATCTATTGCTGAAGCTGCAACATTTGCATAAAATATTGGATCAGTATATGGCGCGCCGGTATAATGCGATGTTTGGTCATTTGATACACCAATAATACTCTTAACCTGATTTACATTTAATAATCCATCTATAAATGGACTACCGTTATTAAAAGAAAGAAATGCTTTAGTATTGGATAACATTCTAGCACTATCTGAATTTGTAGGAGTAGCTAATAGATAGTTAGCCAATCTTGATTTTGTTTTTTCAATATCTCGGCCATCCAAACCATGCCATGTATTATACCAAAATGCTACCCCACCGGAATCTGGTTCTCTATACAATGCATAACATGGTGTTGCCGCTGGACCATAATTCCCCAATAATGTACTCGCAGAGGGCGAAGAATATAATACGTTTGCAATATATTGGCCATCTGCAACAGATATACCATACTCAGTACTCCATGCCGCCCACGTAAGTGGTGCTTCAATTACGGGGGAATAATAATGGTAAAATAATTTAAATTGTGTTTTTGAATTAGCGCCCAAGGAACTATCATACTCCAAACTTTTAAATAATAATGTTCCCACTTTTGTGTTTGCAGAATTTGCCGAGGTTGGATTTGTGACATTATGTACTTCTAAATACATTTCTCCCTGTACTTTAGTTTGTACTATTGGTAATTGCATATTACTGCCAGCATAATTAAGATCAGTTACTCTAATATAATTACCTTGTGATGTAGTAATATTATACCCTGTTTTAGTATCAGTTGCAGTTACTTTAGGTAAAGATATTTCTGTACTAGAAATAGTACTTATCTCACGCCCTGCAACATATGCTCTACCGCTGGATACATTAAACAATAGTGTATCATCCTCAACAGATCCTGTCGGAGTAATGGTAAATGGTTTAACTACGTAGTTACCAGATTCATCATATGTTCTTTGTTCTATTTGTTGTTGTATTTGACTAGATACTGTTGTTTCGGGCACATACTCAATTAGCCCTTTATTAAAAACAAGCACAGGTATAATTATTTGTTCTGTGTCTGCTTTTCTATTAATATCCATATCAAAACTTGTTAAAGATAAATCAATTTTTAATCTATCTGCACCTGTTGCAAAATAATTGGAACTACCGAGAGCAGGATCTAATAAGGATGCATCATCATCGCTTGTAATTATTTGTTCTGTAACATATAGGCCAATAACTTTAGATGGATAAGATGTGTTTTTGTCTGGGACAATTTTTTGTCTAGGACATTTAACTAAAAACCCATTTTTATAAAAATAAGTTTCATCTTGAGTTACTATCGATGATGGGCAAGTTGATAATTTAGTAAATTGAATATTTTCGCCGGAAAACGATGTTGCTGGTGCTTCGCTTATAGCATATTGTGTTTGGTTAATTACTTCAGTTACATAAATGGTTTTAGTTATATTAGGATGTACAACTAAATCTCCAACCTCAATAGATGTACTCGCAGAGGATATATTAATTACTTTGGAAAAGGGTGTGCAAGTGCCTATTGCATTTTTAACAATATTATTTTCTACAACAGAGACCAAAGACGTTGATATACCATTTAATGCCTGAGAATAAGTATCATGAAAATATAAAGTATCACCTTCTGCAAATATTCCATTATTTGTAGTGTTATACCTTTTTAAACTTATAACAACCGATGGTTGATCACCTATTACAGGATCATCTTTTTCATATACAAATTCAACATACCCCACAATTTCAGAATTTAAACTAGTAACATATTTTTCCAAGCAATCGTCTAATGTTATAGGTTGACCTATAGTATTTCTGCCTGTTATCTTTACAGTACGTACATCCAAATTTACACTTGGTTTAGATCCTGTTACTTTTTGTCCGTCACTAAAAAGATAATCACCTACTCTTTTAATTTGATTCTGTAATATGGTTTGCGTTTGTGTTAATTCGCGTGATTGAACAGCCACCCCCGGTTTAAATAATACGCGGTGAAAGTTCTTATCTTCAGAATAATCATCAAAATATGGAGTAACTTTAGTTGCTTCCGGTGTAGCTGAAGCAGTTACTAAATTTAATGTTGCAGTTGTTGCCATTTGTTTTCCTTAAAATTCTATTACAAGGTGTAAATTATCTGTCTGTTCTGTTGTTCTAGTTATAGGAGACTTATTTTCTATGTAAAGAATATCGCCTGTGTTTTTCATTACTTCGGGATACAATAAATTTGAAACTGTTGCTATTGCCCCTGATGTTTTTCCTATAATAGTTTCGCCAGGAATAAAACTACTATAATTACTTGTTAAATCAAAATTTTGAATAAATTTAACATACCCATTTCCCCCAGTTACATTAGACACAACTACATAAGCATTTGCGCTACTAAGCCCGCCTTGTACATATTCATACTGATTAAAATTGTTAGATGCAGATCTTAGTGTTATGCCTGATAACGCATTTAGTGTTGTTGATGTAGAGACTAATCCATTTGCATTTATTGGGTTCTTTACAATGCCCAATATGCGATAGGAAAAACTTCCAGGGAAATCTCCAAATCCTTCGGTATAAGTTGTCTTGCAATTTATCATTAACAGACTTGCATTTAATTCTAAAACAGGATCATACCCATGTCCATTTTGAGGACTTATTACTGGTTGTATGTTTGCATATTTACCTCTACCAGTATTGTCTATTAAACTTGCTGTTGCATATCTATAATTTATTCCTGTATTATAGTAAACAACATCATATAACACACCTAAATCTATTTTAGGTGCGACTGAAACAGATGACCCATCGCCATCAATTACTATAACAGATGAGGAATTGTAACCAAATCCGGTATTTAATATTTTTATGTTTTCAATTGCCCCGGGGTGTGCACTTGAAATTACAAGATCATCTGATAATACTGGCATCCATTTATTAGTTAAGAATTTTAACCTATCCCCTATACCTATGGAATACATATATTTCCAACGATATCCATCAGATAGAGTTACTATATCTAAACTATTACTTGTTGGTTCAATTATAGATTGTTGGTCATTATTATTATGTATACATTTATATACATTAAATTCAGAATTTATAACATAAAAAGATTTACTAAAAAGATCTGAATCCAAATTATCGTATGCCGCATATGTTGTAAATTTTTCCCAATTTATTCTTTTAACTACATGGGCAATATCCGTAGGTACAATTCTTTTTAAACTTACCATCTCATCCCATGTTCTAGCGGTATCTAAAGAATAATCTAACGGATTCGGTACCGTATCATCGTCTGACCAGGGAGAAGGTTTGGATAAAAATAAGTATAAAGAATTTCCTGAAGTTAAAGACACTTCTTTTTTAAAATTCTTAGCATTATCTATTCTTAATTTATTGGTTACTATATTAGGCATCTATTATTTATTGTGGGTTATTTTGTAAAGAGACAATATCTATTACTAAAGGATACGTGCCCGTAGCATTGATATAAGTAACATTACTAATATTAAAGAATCCGCGCGTACTATCTATTGTAGTTGTGGAAAAAGTAAAAATTTCAGAATCATCTGTAGAACTTACACTAACATCATTCATATAATTCGGATCAGTCTCATTATTTATTTCACTAAATAAAGCAAATCCTGCAGGATGTAGTACTGTTTTGACAGATTCTTTCCATTTATCTATTGATAATGATGACCGTATTACATATGAAAACGGTTGATATAATACTAAAGATTGTTCTGTGGCATCTAGAGATTTGCCCTGTAATACCATAGCGTCAGATATTTGTCCGGTTGTATCTATCCAATATCCAGGTTTGTTTGATATTGCTCCAACATTTGCTTTTAATATGGCTTTTTCTAAAAATGATAATGTTACATTTCCAGATGTTATTTGATCTGGTTGTATTAAAATGTTTCCAGAGTCAAGTATACTTATTACAGAAGAAGCAATTGGATCATATAAACTTGAGGGGGTTGCTAAAAGATAAAAATATTCTGTTGGTTCAAATACAAAATCATCTTTTAAATCAAAAGTAACACTTGCAACATTTGCCGAACCAACTGTTGCAAGAGGAGGAAATACTCCTAAGAAAGATGTTAAATTACTAAAATCTTCTATTGATGGAGAAATTATCTGGCCTGTTGCCAAAGTAAAAGCTTGCGGCACTATTTGATACGCAACATTAGATCCCGCAGGAATATTAACACCTTCTATAGTGAAAGTTATACTTTCGCCTTCTCTTACTTTTGTTTTATTTGATGTTATTATTAGGTATCCCGAATTTTCTTTTGATGTATCTAATAATACTGTTGTTCCGCTTACAACCAAAGAATACGCGAATGTTGGATATAACAACATTGCTATATTTTCGGGTCCTTCAGTTTTACGATCTTTGATTGTTGTTAAAGTAATACTTGCTGTGGTATCATAACTAGAATTAGCAGCAAAAATTAAATTGCCTGCTAGTGAAGTATTGTATACGTCCGCAGCTTGTATGCCAAAAATTTGATATGCAACATTTGTTCCTGCAGCAACATCTTCTCCTCTTACAGTAAAAACAACAGAGTCCCCCTCATTTATAGATGCATTATTTGTGGTAATGTAAAATTTTGCAGTTATATTAGATGGTATAGAAGTATCTAATATTGTAATACCTATACTTTCTGTTCTACCAGGTCCGGTTAATCTAAGTATAAAAGATTCAGTGCCTTCTGTTTTTAAATCTTGTGCAGGATTTAAAGTAATTGTACCTATACCATTTCTTATAATAAAATTGCCTGTAAGACCAGTTAAATATAAAAAATCATAGGAAGTGATACTTGCGCCTGATATAATAAATGGTACAAGTGTTCCGTTAGGTAGACCTGTATTACTTAAAGTAATAATTACAGGAGATCCTTCTGAAACTATTGGATTACTATAACTTAGAGAATATGCCATTTAACTTCCGGGATATGTGAATCTTATTGAACGAACATTAGGTATAGATGTTACTACAATATTTTGAGTAGTATTATTAACCGGGCTTAATACATTACCTGTATATCTAACTGCTACCTGTGTGTTTTTCTTTATACCGTGGATATTTGGAAATTCTATAGTAACCACATTGTTTATTATACTATAGGTGCCTTGCAAATTTCCTGTGGGTAGGCCAATATTAACTATAGTATCACTACTATAATCTATTCCTGAATTATCTATTTCTATAGAAGTTATGGAACCATATTGATTAACACCGGAGATTTTTGCTTTTGCAAATATCCCGCTACCAAATAGGTCAGATATAGTTGTAATGGGTGCACCTTTTTCATATCCCAGTTTTCCATCAATGACATCTATTTTAGATAAAACAGAATATGTTGTTGCAGTTAAATTTGATGTATCTATTACGTTGTTTAATATTACAGATTTAGATGCTGTTATTTTTTCGTTAGGATAAAAATAATTAGTAATACTATTTGTATCTAATAATAATTCATATATTTCATAACCACCTAATATTATTTTTTGTACTTTATTTACTATAGCAGTTGCTTTAGATACCTCACCTATAACTAACGTATTTTCAAAATCAAATATGTTTTGTAAAGGATCTATTTGTTTAACTTTCAAAGATTTAGGTAAATACCATTTGCCCGAAGATGTTTTTAATACTATTTCGTAAGGGTAGAAAAATTCTATAGTTTCTTTATATAAGATATTAAATAAAATACGATAGGCATCTTCGGTGCCTTTTCTGCTATAAATGTCCCTAATTTTTTTAATTAAGAACGTATTGTCTGACACGGAAGATTTAGTAATATCATACGCATAATTTTCAAAAAATTTGTCAATTAAAAAACTAGAAGTTTGATCTATATCCGCATATTTGGTTATATTTTGTAAAAGTTCTTGCGCTTCATTTCTCTGTTCTAAAAATTCGTAATATGCTTTTATAAAAGTTATAAACCTACCATAATCTGTTTGTACGAATTCGGGTAACTGAGTTTCTACTAACAGAGATAATCTATTTTTTATATTATTAAAAGGATTTTCCGCACCTGCTCCCGTATATAATGTATATATTAAAGGTTCCTTAGTTTTGCCATAATTGCCAAAACTATCTGGCACATAAAATTCGCCCTCTTTATAATAAAAAGTTATTACTTGATATATGCCTTTACCGCCTTTTTCTATATCTGCTTGTATTGCTTCTTTTCTAGTTAGATACAAAGGATAAAACCACCCGGTTAAATTACCATTAGTTTGACCGGGTTTAGACTGACCATATAATTTTAATGGCCCAAGTAATGTTTCTAAACTAGGAAGTGTTTCGTATGCCATGTTATTCTGTTAGTATTGTAACCGTTAATCCGGATATTCGCTTGACATCTGTATTTGTTGAGGTGTCGTCCACTACCAATATCATATCATTTGTAGATGTTATATCTAATTCTTCCGCCCTTGCATATATTCTTATATCAGAAGAATTTTCAACATATCCTGCAGGATTCAAACTGCCAAATGATAGAATTCCTGTAGAATAATTTACAGTACCAATACCATTAACTAAAATTTGATCTGAATAAAAATCAATTAAATTTAAACTACTTGTTGTATTTGTAGATAACGTATCCTGAATATAAACTTTGTCTATAGTAATATTACCTGTAGTAGAAGTATCATAATAAAATGCAGTAGATGCTATACTACCTGTAATTAATTTATTGGCAAATTTAATTACATTGCTACCAGCATATCCGTTTTCCGCGTTTATTATTGGTTGTATTCTTTTTTGTAGTTTTATAGTTAACACACTACCTATAATAGATTGATTAATAGAGTCTATTAATTTAGATAATTTAGAATAAATAAAATTTTTATTAAATTTTTGTAGCTCTTGTTTAAAATAATCAGCAATAACTTGTTTAGTTAATAATTCTATTTGGGGAGCACTATATTTTGAATTTTTTGCTGCAAATTTAACCTTGGAATCTATGTTGATATAAAGATATTTTGGATCCACAAATTCAGGAATAATTGACATTACTTTCTTATTTGCCAAAATATTTTTAGTTATATTTGTTTTTACAGTATCACTAACAACATATCCTTCATACGGTTTTAACGATATCATAACTTTACCGTACATGGGGGGATCGTTATCTTCTCCTCCCCAAACTGAAATAGATTCAACTAAGGGATAATTTGCTTCTATTATAGCTTTATAATCTGTAGCAGTAACTGCTCGATTGGTAGAGGATGCAAATCTTGGGGCTTTAAATTTTATTTCATCAATAGTATCTTTAACATCTCCACCCGAAGAATTTGTAGTCGCTGTTATACTACTTCCAAGTATTACTCCGCCTATAGAAGCACCTAACGAAAAGCTTTGAATAATTGTACTGGATACGTTACAAATGTCACCATTGCTTGATAAGTATTCTATTATTACTATATTGCCTGAGCTTAATTTTTTGCCTAAACTATCATCGCCAAAAAATATTTCAAAATATCCAGAAGGATTTTCTTCCAGATAAAATATTTTAGATGTAGATGTTATACCATATAAATCATTTGCAAGTGTATATTGTTCTGTTGTAGTATCTGTATAAGAATTTTGTACTGTTACTCGTATTGATGTAGTATCTACATTCACATTAGGGATAGTATATTTTTCGGATGGACCAGATAAATCTACTCTATAAGCATATTGTAAAGGTTCACCCTCTACTATTTCTACATCTGTAAAATTGTATAATCCATCTATTGGTTTAATTGTGATTGGATCCAAATTTACAAAAGTATAATTTGTGCCATTTATATCTGTAGTAAATCTCGAGTATCTGGGCAATGTTAAAGTAGTAGGATTATCTACAGGATCGGGCACGGAGAAGGATAACTTTGCTTTTGCACTTCTAAAGGACATTGGAGTATATCCTAAATGTTTTGCAATAGATACTGCGGATTGTCTTTTAACTGCAGAATCTAAAAACATTTCATTCGCAACCATATTGGCAAGATACGCATTATAATGAGTATTATACGATAGGAGGTCTAATAGTATAGACAAACTAGATGCATCAAAATCATAATCTTTAAAAACAAGATTATTATCTTTATCTCTATAGTTTGTTAAGAATTGTTTTAAATTATTTTTGATTCCATCAAAATCTAATTCTGATATTCTATAATTTGCCATTATCTTACTCTACTTATTAGTGTTGAAATTGTAACCGGATTACTAGTATTCTTTAAAGCAAAAATAATATTAACAACCAAATCATTTGTATCAACTGATTCTTCTATTTCTACGTTTATTAGTCTAACACGCGGTTCATATTTTTCTATAGAATCAATTATTGTTCGTTCCATTGCAAGTTTAACTGCTGAGGAAAAATTTTCAAACAATAAGTAATGTACTTGTGTTCCTATTTCCGGATGAAAAGATCTTTCGAAATTTTTAGTTCTAATTAAATGTTTAATTGCAGTTTTTACCGCATCCTCATCTGTTTTAAGATAAAGATCCTTGGTAAATGGATTAATCGCAAAAGATAAATCCAAATCTGCAAATTGTTTTATTTGTTTACTGGTTGCCATATTAGATATTTATTATGCTAGATTTACCAAAGATTTGGAAACAGATGCATGATTAGCAAATGTCTGTACTGGAGGTTTGGCTGTTTTAACTATTGCTCCGTTAGCAGTCAAGAACGCAATGTGTATCCACGCTGATCTTAATTTATTATTTCCAGACTCAAATGCATATTCTAGAATAATTTGTCTATGAGGAATATTTTGTACTATCCACTGAGCTATGTCGCTGTAATCTTTAAATCTAGTATTTGTAAATTTTATATCCGCGGCTGCACCCAATCCATGATCACTTGTTTCAGCATTGTTTCCGGTAACTGTAGTTGTTACGGGTCTAAATACACTATTAATTTTCATATCAGGAAACTTTGCCTTAATAGGATCTAAACAATTTACAGTTAATTGTTTTAAATTATATACTATTTGTTTTTCTGTCAATCCTCGTTGGGCAACTAATCCACCATCTTTTAACATATCATCCAACGTAAATATTCTGTTATCCCTATTGGATAATATAAATGATCTTGGGAAGAATGTAAATTTATTAATGTCTTCATCATTTACTTTTATTATAGGTGTAGCTGCGGAAAGGATTGCCTCGCCCTCAACTACTTTGGGGATAATACTAGTGTTAATTAAGCCTAGTTGTTCTAAGTTTAATTTGTAGGCATCTGTTCCCTCATCCCCGGCGTCATGGTAGAATGTTGCTTTAGATACTACCTCTCTTTGTAATAAAGGAATAGGTGTTTTATCTGGCGATTTTTTTTCAGGTAATTTATCTATTGGACGATTTATTTGCCCAATACTAACTGCGCCCGACTGTTGTTTTACTGTTGCACCTTCTATTAAGGTTTCCAATCCTCCGTTTATACTCATGGTAGATGTTCTTCCCGATTCCATTAAGAAATTTCCCGAAGCTTTTTGAACAATATCTCCATCTTTAGAGTAAAAATTTATTCCTTTGCCCTGCATACTAATAGGACCCTCGGATACTAGACTAAAACTCTTAGCTGCGGTTATCCTTAAATTTTCGGCAATAATACTTGTTTGGCCCGCGCTTTGTACCAAAGTGTCACCGTGACTTGTTACTGCCAAGTTGCCCTCTACTTGAATTTTTGCGTCATCTTTAACTAATATACTAGTTTTGCCTTCAACCGTAATACATTGTGCACCCTTGACATACACTAAATTATTACGATCTATAACCTCATAGTTATCGCCAACCGTTTTTCTTACCATTGAACCATTAACATCTATTTCTATGTATGTGCCTGTTTTGTGAAATATATGTATTCGTTCTGCCCCAGGTGTACTATCTAATTCTATTAAATGCCCTGCTTCAGTTTCTGTAACTTGATTATACGGATACCCCGCACCATATGCAGAGTCGGGTTCGTTCCATGTTTGTTTACTATTAGCTAATTGAATATTGTCTATTTTCTTATTCTTTTTTACGTTAAAACTTTTATGTGTTACATCACCTACTGCTAATTTATTAATATCACTAACTCCCGTATAATCTGATCTTGGATATTTTTTATTTGGATCTTGGAATCCTTTTATATTATTTAAAGCAGAATTATTTAAAGCAGCATTGTTTGTATTTGTATTATTTGTACTTGGTAAAAAATTACCTGAGGTGTCTAGTTTATATTCAAAATCTCTTGCATTTCCGCCTAGTGCAGTATTAACAGCAACAAAATAATCCTTAGCTAATTTTCCATTAATGTCTTTTTTATTTAATTTGTCCGCATTAGTTACACCCATTGCCAATGATGTGGCTAACAATCCAGCAACATCTTTTGGATCATCTTGATCTGTAATTTTCCCCATTCGTAATAGAGTATTATAATTAATTTTGGATGCCGCAATAACTGCAGATTCTTGTATTGCAGTATCTTCTAAAAATTTTGTTTTACTTGTTATGCTATCCTTGCCTGTCCAATTATTAGAATCGGCAGTCCATGTTGTTGACACTATATCTTCCGGGCATCTTTTGACATATCCCAAATCAATTAAAGCATTGACACTTAACTGATATTTACCTAAATCTCCTGCAGAACTTTCCTTTGCATAATTCCCGCCGGATACTTTTTCAGAAAATGTTTTAAGAAATGTATTTAAATCTGTTTGTGATAACGGACCTAAATTAGGTTGAGCATTTTTTTCCGTTTTTACCACATAACTATTATTTTGATCAACTAACGCATTGCCGTCAGAATCTTTAACAACATTGTTTATAGAGTTATCCTGTGCTTGTTTAGCCAATGATGCTACAGACGGAGAGGGCTTACCTGCAAGTGTTCCTATAATTAACGGGCGTTGCATCTCCGACCCATCCATAAACCAACCTACAACCCAAGTTCCTGGTACTATACCTACAGGCGCAGAACCTACTCCCGATGTTGCTGCGGATGTTATAGACTGCATAGGTAAAGCCCATGGTAAATCTGAGGTAGGTAGTGCTGTAGTATCTGCAGTATGATGACCAAATACTCTTACTCGGCATCTTCCTAGTTTTTCTGGATCGTCTCTATCCTCAACAACTCCAGTCCACCAGACAAGCTCATTATTGCCAAATATCATTTTCTAGCCTTGTTATATTCTGTCTTTGAAAAGGAATCCTTAACTACATTCATAGTAATATAATGTGTTTTCGGATTTATTTTATGAGATAAGTTTGTTATTAGGTAATACCCGGTATATGCCTCATCTCGTTTTGATGCTGTTTTATCCTGAGATGTAGGTGCACCCGGTTCTCCTTTTGGAAAAATTATTTTTATAATGCGTCCTACCTCTACATCCGTTCTTCCAGGAATTACAATTTCCATTTTAAAATTATTTAACTCCAGCAAATTTGATCTTCTATTGCCAAATGTAACCTTTGGTATTTGATCAAAATTATTTTCTACCTTAGTAAACAATTTAGGAGTACTGTAATTAGTTTTTTGGTATGAGT
>Ga0114973_10001772_pt1 | contig 15841 bp, 19 predicted proteins | sample M_140807_MF_Meta_FD_87025 | JGI IMG/M metagenome (GOLD analysis project Ga0114973, IMG submission 87025) | Freshwater microbial communities from Lake Montjoie, Canada to study carbon cycling - M_140807_MF_MetaG | ecosystem: Environmental > Aquatic > Freshwater > Lake | place: Lake Montjoie... | reverse complement strand
TAAGAAATGCGTGGTACCAGTAAGTGCCATCGGTCTGAATGATTGAACCGCCAGTTGCCTTTGGTGCCTTTGTTGGGGTAGTACCAAGGGCAGATACGCCGTAAAGGGAGAAGGTTGAGTATTGGACAAATGAGCCGCTTAATGATGTAAGTGTTGCTGAAGTAATTGCTGCGGTGTTAGCCCAAAGGGAAGCCTGCAACCAAGCATAAGCCTGAGTAGCATTTGTTTCTTGAACGCTATCATTTGAAATAGATTTGTAATTGCTTGAAGTATAGTTTGGAATATAAAAACTACCTGAAGCAAATGATGATGCTGTATAATTAGAATTGTTGCTCATTCCATAAGTGTAAGCACCACTTGCATTTCCTGTTGTTGCTGCTGTGCTTCCATCTCCATACAATGCTTTATCTGAGTAACCAGTTGCGCTACCGTTTAATTTCAATGTTAAATAATTTGTAGCAGCATCAGCCCTTGATGAGTAATGAATCACCAAATCGGTGTATCCAGTTTGAGGGATGCTGTTGAATGTAACGCTGCTTGCTCCCGCAGCGCCGACAGTGATTGTTTCTAGGAGTGTGTATGTATTTGCCATTTAGTTGCCCCTTATGCTGCCGTGATGCCGTAGAGATTGAATGTGCTGCCAGTTACAAAACTTTGAGCAGCAGGATATATTTTAATTGTGTTAATGGCTGATGCACTTCTCCAAAGTGAAACTACTGCATCTGTGCCAGTTGCTCCATTTGCAGAACGGTTAAGTATAGTTTTGTAAACAGAAGTATTTGCATAATTCATAAGGTTTACAATAATGGTATTAAAGTTTGTTGAATCAGGGTAACCATAATAAGTTAAATCAGTTTTTGATTGTCCTGATTGTCTTGTAGAACCAGCAACACTTCCAGTACCATAAAGAAGCGTTCTTGAATAATTAGCACCAGTATCAACTGAACCATTACCAACTTGCATTGATACGTCTTGTCCACCTGAGGCATCTAGTTTAGTGCTAATCACTAATACTAAATCAGTGTAAGTAGTAGGAATACTAGAAAGAGTCACGCTGGCTGAATTAGAACTAAGAGTGGTTGAGGCAATCTGTGTGTATGTATTTCCTGCGGCCATATTATTTCACCCCGTAAAGTGCGAAGGAACTGTATTGAACAAAGTTTGCTGCGTTTGCTGAAGTAATAGCGATGGTAGTAATTGCTGCTGTGTTCATCCATAAACCAGAACTTAAACGAACTTGACCTGTTCCATTGTTATCGTATCCATTTAGCGAACGAACAGTTTTATATTTGTTGGTGTCTTTGTAGTCAAGAATGTCAATTACTCCAACACCAAAGACTCCAGATGTAGATGATGCTGCTGCTACAACAGAACGAGTGTTAAATGTAATAGATGAGCCATCTGAAAATGCGCCAGCAGTTGCGCCGTCACCATATAAAACGTGTGCTGCATAATTGCCAGCAGAATCAGAGTTAAACCGCAATTGATTATTATCTTCTTGATTGGCTCTGTCTGTTCTTGTCAAGAATCTAATTTGTAAATGGCGATAGGTAGCAGGAATAGAACTAAAAGTAATAGTGGCTGTGCTAGTTGAAAGCGTAGTTGTCGCAATGCTGTCAAAGTCTTTACCTGGCGCCCAAAGGTTGCCTGAAGCAGCGCTTGCCATAATTCCTAAAATTGGAGTCATTAGGAAAGGTCTCCAAACACTATCCAACTATTAGCAGCAAGTTTTTTACAAGTAGCACCAGAGTTAGCAACACGCAGTTTAGGTGTAGCACTTGTAGCACCAGTCGAAATGACTGTCGTGGTTCCAGGAGTCACGGCACCGATGGTCGGTTGACCCGCGCCCGTAATCCAAAAGACGTTAATCTCTGTGCCTACTGCAAAGTTAAATGTGGCATCTGTTGGGATATTGAACTGTTGAGTTGCCGCATTATTCATTGAGAATAACTGACCTTCATCGCCAGAGGCAAAGGTATATGCAGCAGTCTTGGCTGTGTAGGTTGATGAAATTTTAGGGTTAGATATTACTGGTGTTGCAATAGTTGGGCTAGTGCCAAATACTAAAGAACCACTACCAGTTTCATCTGTAACAGCGGTGGCAAGATTTGCTGATGTAGGGGTAGCAAGGAATGTAGCCACACCTGTACCTAAGCCAGATACGCCTGTGCTGATAGGCAAACCAGTAGCATTAGTTAATGTTGCAGATGTTGGTGTACCCAGTAATGGGGTAACTAAAGTAGGAGATGTAGCAAATACCAAAGCACCAGAACCTGTTTCATCTGAAATAACACCAGCAAGTTCTGCAGATGTTGTAGCAGCAAGTGCTGATAATTTATCTGTAGTAACTACTAGAGTTTTAGATGTTGGAATTGTTGTTCCATTAACAGATGTTGCAGTTGCTACACCAAGTACAGGAGTAACAAGTGTTGGGCTAGTATCAACTACAAATTTAGTTCCAGTACCAGTCTGTGAAGCAATAGATGTTGCTGAGCCAACAGAAGTAATTGGACCAGTCAAGTTGCTAGGGGCAACTGTTACGCCATCTACATAGCCTTTAGTGGCTGCATCAGTAGATACTGTAGGTGTTCCCATACCAGTAATCTTGTTAGTGCCCATAGCAATAGCACCTGACATTGTGCCACCAGCAAGAGGCAACTTGGTTGCAATGCTGTTAGTTACTGTGGTCGAAAATGCTGCGTCATTACCGAGGGCTGTCGCCAACTCATTAAGAGTATCAAGTGCTGCAGGTGCAGCGGCTACAAGGTTAGTTACTGCTGTTCCTACAAATGCTGTAGTTGCTACTTGAGTAGTAGCAGTACCAGCAGTAGCAGTTGGAGCAGTAGGTGTGCCAGTTAATGCTGGACTTGCTAATGGAGCATACGTACTTGCTGCTGTAGCAGTTGGTAATTTAGAATCTAATTGAGTTTGGATAGCAGAGGTTACACCATCTACATAACCAATTTCAGTTGATGAAACAGTTGATGAGATGCCTAGTTTTGTCCAGTCAATTGCTGCAGCAGTATTAATCTTGGCATTTGTAATTGTATCATTTGTTATATCTGCATTTACAATACCACCAGTAAGGTTAAGTTTGCTGTAAGCAATTGCGGCTGATGTATTCACATCAGCATTTACAATTGTGTCATTAGCAATCATTGTTCCAGTAACAGTTCCAGTATCAGCAAGTGTTACTGCTGTACCAGAAATCTTGGTCTTATCAATAGCAGCAGATGTGTTAATGTCAGCATTTACAATAGTGCCATTGGCAATCATGGTTGAAGTAACTGTGCCAGTGTCAGTTGTATAGACACCATTAGTTACTGTTGCTGCATTGCCAGTAGTAGAACCAGAAGAACCAGATACGTTACCAGTTACATTGCCTGTTAAGTTGCCAGTAAAGGTTCCTGCGATAGCACCAGTACCAGTAATGGTTGGGCTAGTTAAAGTCTTGTTAGTTAAAGTCTGAGTATTGGTTGTACCAACTACGGCACCAGTAGTGCCATGTCCTGTCGTTGCTTCGATATGAGTATTGGCTTCACGGTAGTCGCGACCAATTGCCATGTGTCGAACAATGGCGCCAGCAGAGTGGGCTACACCAGCAGAACCATCAATACCACGAACGATTGTAAGTGTATTAGTAGAGACCGCGCTGACATCTACAATTTCTTCAAGGGCTGTATCTGGGTCAATGACAACTGTAAAGAGTTCGCCTGCTGAGATGGTTATACCACCGAGCAGACCTGAACCTGATACAACAGTTGTTGTTGTTGCGCTAGAAGTCAAAGCACCACTGAGGGTAGTCTGCTGCGAGCGGGACGAGTATTTTCTAGTTGTCATTGCTGGTCCTTATCGGCGGGAGTAGTGGACTTTTGTTGGATAATTATTTTGCTGTACTGCTGTTTCTTCTTTAAGACGCTGTGAGTACAACGCATACAATTGTTTAGTAGCAGATTGAGAAGCGCCATAAGGACGCTTACTATCTGTCTCATCAGCCTGTGGGCTTACTTGTGAAGCACGTGCTGGGTCTAGATTTGAAAGCAATCGGTAGGATGCTCCCAAGATTGCTATATCTCTAGTAGATGCTGGCAACCCTGTCTGAGTTACATAGTCCTGGTCATTGCTAGTAAATGGTGGAGGGTTAGTAGCATACGTAACTTTTACAGTTCTGCCAGAAATTGGAGCCTGACCTAAAGTAATAGTTTGAACTTGGTCTGTGCCAGTAGTGTAACCAAAGGCTTCAGCATTTGCTAACGAATCAAAGTCATACTTGCGAATTGGAATCCATTCTTTTGATGGACCAATTGATTGCCATGAGATTGAAAGAATATTTTTTACATTTAAGTTTACTAACGGGTATGTTGACACCGCAGCATTGAAGGTAAAGGTGTATGACTTTACAGCAAAGATTGAAGAGCACATAGCATTGATTGTATCATTGATTGCGCGCTTAACGCTAAAACGTGGGAAGGTAGGAGAGATGGTTACCTTGGTATCAAGTGCGTGTGTTGCTGCTGTTGTGCCTAGGTAGCCGCGACCATAGGGAGCCACAGTTGCTGTGTTAGCAATGCGGTCATAGTTATCTACCCATAGAAGTTCTTCATCAATTTCAATAATACCCTTACCTACTGAGTCAGTAGAACCTAGAGACATAATCAAAGGAGAAGCACTTGATGATGTTGTAGTTGTAATTGCGGTAGCAAGATAAGTTGAGCGGTCTTGCTGGAAAGTATAACCTGCCAGATTGATAAGTGTCTCATCAATCATATTAGTTAGAGTAGTAGTCATTAGACGTTTATGCTCCTTAACGCAGCAGGTGCTGCTAGACCAGTTGTTCCAGCCAATTCATTACATACACCATCAATATCTTTGAACTTGTCCCTAGTCCTAGCAGCCGATACCTTAATGTTAAGTGCTCCTACTGTAGCCAAACCAATAGTGCCAGCCCAGGCATTAGCAGCGCCTTGTTCATCTTTATAGTTCGCCACATTGGTTATGCCAGCAAGACGATTAAGTTCTTGAGTAAGGCTGCTTCCTGCTTTGCCTAATGCCATTTGTTAACCTTTCTACTTCATATAATCTGGGGTAATTAATTTACTCTTAGGCTTCTTAGGCTCTTCTTGAGCACCCATAAAAGCATTATAGTAATTAATGTCAAACGAGAATCGTTTCATATGTGGAACGGTTGCACCTGTGTGTGCAAATAGTGGAACATCTGCCTTGTCGCATAGTGCAAAGAAGTAGATGTCTTCACCTAGGAAATTCTTGCCGTGTCCAATATCTGAGAACAATGGTCCTTCTGGGACAACTGCTCTAATCCTATCTACAACGCTTCGGTGCATTAGGACGTATCCCATGCCTGCTGCGCCTACCTGCATTAGTTGATTCTTTGGCATTGGGTGAATACGCTTAACACCGATTTGATTTTCGTTAACTACGAAGTCAAACAATGTTGGCATTGGTGTCATTAAGGTTTCTTCAGGTTGGTCAGTTGTAAAGTAAACACCTGTAACCATTGGACGCTTTTCAACATCTTTGTTATCCCAAAGTAATTTAAAAGTATCTGGGCTAATAACAACATCTGAATCTACCCAAAGTAGCCAGTCAGATTTATTGTTGTCATACCAGTAGTTAATTACCTTGTCACGTTGCCTTGCTATTTGATTGCCTTGACTACGCAAAGTAGTTGTGACTTCAACTCCAGAATGGAGCATTACATCAGTAACACCTTGCATGAACTTGCCATCTACCATACCATTATCGCACCAGGCGATTGCTAATTTGTCAGTCATTGTCCCCACCTTAATTATCTACTTCTTGCGGTTTTTTTTGCTATTGCTTTAGGTTGCTTAACAAATTGTTTACCCTTAGCATTACCAGCAGCTTTCGCTTTATTAGTTGCAGCCTTCTCGGCAGGAGTTAAAGATGCCCATGCTTTTTCAGGCAGGTATCTTTTCTTTCCTTTAGAAGGTTTGCCGTCAGATGTCTTCCACTTCTGAGCAGTCCAGTCCTTCAGGGACTTCTGTGATTTAGCAAGTGCCATTACTTGTAGCCTCCGCCAGCTTTCTTGTACTGTACAGCAAGCAGTTGTGCTTTGCGAGCAGACCATTCACCAGGGTCTCCACCCTTGGAACCAGCCTTAATCTTCTTAAACAAAGAAGCACGCATTGTTGGCTTAGTATAATTACCAGCAGCGTTTACCTTAGATTTAGCCTTTGGCATTACTTTGCCTTCTTAGGTTTTGTATGAGTAAGAACTTTGCTAGATGCTGTGTGCTTTGCTCCTGTATGAACCTGTCCGTTCATCTTGTGAACAGCACCAGTATATACTTTACCACTCTTAAGATAATGCGTAGATGTTTTGCTCATTTTTTAGCCTTGTTTCTCTTAGAGATTGCTGCTGCCTTTGACTTAGCGTCAGCCTTGCTTGAAGCACCCCATGCGTTAAGAGATAATAGCAACCTAGTTGGCTCGCCATTAGGCTTACGTTCTGGCCCTGGATTACCACCCATGCGTGCTAGGAAAGATGCTCTACGAGGATTGTCTCCAGATTTAACTGGAGGCTTGAGGGTTCCACCTTTATAAGATGCTCTACCTTTAGCATTGAGTCCACCTTTAGGGTTCTTACCTTCTTTACGTGTCCAAGCCTCTGACATTATTTTTTCTTCGCTTTCCTTGCTTCTGAAAGGGCAATAGCAATTGCTTGCTTAGGATTCTTAACTACTTTCCCACCCTTGCCAGAGTGGAGAGTGCCAGACTTGAACTCTTTCATGACCTTTTGAACTTTGGTCTTTTTCACTTTTTAATTTGCTTTCCTTTAGAATCATAACGACGACCCTGTAAAATAGCACCAAACAGTTGACCTGTTTGCTTGTCTTCCATCGCACGGAGTGCGTTAGCACGAGCATCAGTTCCTGGGCCAGATGTGTTACTCATTTGCAGGGTATCACGATAGGCTTTAATGGACTGGTTAACTTCATTGGCAACGTTCTGAAAATAGTTAGGTTTTTTAGCCATGTTACTTCTTCTTGCCCATTTTCTTTGGAGCGGCTTTCTTCATCATGGTCATTCCAGCTTTCATTTCTTTCTTTTTCATTGCTGGAGATTCTTTCTTTTCTGCCATCTTGTAAGCCTTCATCTGCATTGGATTCATCTTAGCCATTATATTTGTCCTATCTCTTTCATTATTTCTACGGATTTGGGAGTTATATCTTTTGTCTTAATCATTGTGTCACCATCATATGCTTGACCTAATGTTTCTGACGCTTTATGTGCTGCTTCTATATCATGCATTCTAGTACCAGAAGGTTGGATTCCTTGTGCCCTTGCATCACGATAAGCACTTAGCTCAGAGTTCCATTTCTTATCTGGTATATCTCTTCCTGCATCACCTGTATTAAGTTGTAACCCTCTTGCTTTACATCCAAAGCAATCTTCATCGCACATGGTGTGGTCAATCGGAATGTCATCTTCATCTTTAAATGGTACATCTGATACTGCGTCACATAGTACGCATCCCCATGTCTTTGCTATGAAATCATGGTTCTCGTCAAATCCCCAGTCAAGTACTTTGCTAATATGACTGCAGTTCATCTTGTCCCTATTCTACTGTGAAGTTTGCTTCTGTAACCTCTACGCCACCAGCAATAAGTGCTGCTTTAGTGGCCTCGCTAATACCAGGATATTCATATCCGCCACGATAAACTTCCGAATAGTTCAGTAGGTCACTGTCTAATGGGTATCTAATTTGTGAATATGTTCCACCACTTTTAACGATGGTTATTCCCTTACGGAGTTTGGCAAAGTAAAACAAACGATGCCCACCTGAAGGTCCCTCAAGGACATAAGGTGTAGTGAATTTGTATGTTGCCATTAGTTCTCCTTAATGAACTTACTCCTGAGTAGGGACATTGCTGCCCCTACCCAAGCGTCAATCAACTAAGCGATTGATGAACCTGATTCGATTCGGTATAGTGCTTCTTCGCGGTAGCGAGCAAAGCCTAGTACGCCGTACCAACCCATTGGGCGGTGACGCATTAACTTGTCAACTACTGGTCCGATAACTACGTGTGGTTCTTCGGCAACGGCTTCTGCCATTGCTTGCTGTCCTGCTAGGATAGTGCGGTACACCTTTGCAGATGAAGCACCGTCTGTTGTATTGTACAGACGTGGTGACTCTACGAAGTATGCACCTTCGTATGTACCAATTTCGCCTGCCCAGATGCGGTCTTGTGCAGAACCGTATTGGTTTGGAAGCAACCAGCCTGCTGAACCTGTCTCTGCACGAAGGTCGTGTGAAACTTCTGGGTGGATACCAGCCCAGTATAGTGAGCCCTTGCGAGCAGTTGTCTTACCAGCACGAAGCTTAGCAACAGCCTTGCGGATGTTAGCTGAAGATAGTGTTGCAGCAGCAGTAACTGTTGCTGTTGATGTAGCTGTTGAACCAGAGTAGATTACGTTGGTTCCGCCACGGAGTGTTGTCATTGCAACAGAGTCGATTGAATCGGCAAGGTTGAATGCGATGATGTTAGCAATCGCTGGGTCTACATCAGCAAGGCTGAATAGTTCCAACGCACGTGTTACAAGAACAGAGTTACCATACTCGTTAAGAGTAATGGTTACAGATGTTGGTGTAGACATTGCTACTGCGTCTGGGTCTGTTGTCTCAGTTAGAGCAGTTGTTGCTGCTGCTAGGTCAACATAACGTTGTAGAACAACGGTTGAACCAGGAATTGATTGGTTAGTTGGGCGCTTGTCTGCGACAGAACGAATAAGGGGTTCTGAACGGAGAGCAAACTCAAGAAGACGGTCATACGCCTTCTGTACTAAACCTGCTGAACCAACAGTACCGCCTAAAGAAGCGGAGTCTGAGGATACGTAGGCATTAGCCATGTTGTCACCTCCAAGTGACTAGATACTATGAATGAGTTATTCTTGTGAACGGAGAATAGATAAGATTTCTTCTGCGGATTCCGCAGCGCCTAATCGTTGTTCTAAGTTCTCTGCTCGGTCAGGTGTTATTGCACCTTGAGTAATCGCATCCTGCTGACGTAATGCAGCACGGTCTACGTTATTCTGAGGTGTCTCCTGAGTAGTTAATCCGAACAAGTCTCCGTTATCTTCAAGCCAATTATTCACTGACTCTTCGGTAACTTCGTCTAGGTCTTTTAGAATTAAACGTACTGCTTTAGGATTTACACCTTTTTGTTCTAGGACTTCTTTGACTGTACGCTCACGCTGCACCTTGGAAAATCCCTCAAGTTGCTCAGTGAGTTCTTTGATACGTTTCTCATCGGAACGTTTAGCTTTACGCAACTTTTTAAGTAAGTCACTTCCGCTTTCATTTCCTGTAATGGTATCTGTATCTAGCTCGTCTTCGTCTTCATCCCAGTAGTTGTTGCTCATAGCAACCATCCACCCTTCTATTCAGTTTAGTCGCAAGCCACAGATTCTAATCGGGGGATTAGCCTGGCTCTTGCTATCGGTCTAGTACGCCATATGGGGCCGATAGGTCCATATAGGAATTTAGTAGTTGTTAGACTTTGTATCTAAAGCATTCTTTGAGAGTCCAGCAGAACCACTGAAGGTTCCAATTTCTCTTGCTTTTAATGCTTCTCTTGCGCGTTGCGCAGAAGCTAGCTTTCCAAATACTTCTTGTTCAGCTTGAGTCTGACCGTAGCCAGCCATGTCACTATAAATATTGCTTATCTTCTCAGCTTCTGGAAGGTAACTAGCGATAGCACTATAGCCCTTCTGTGCAGCAGCTTGGTCAATGCCTTGATTAGCGAGTGCTTCAGATGTAGCCTGTACAGCTTGCAATCCTTGAGCGCTAGCAGCAGCGCCAATCTCAGCAGTCTGAACTTTCTTTGTAAGCTCTGGCAATTTATTCTTTGTATCTAGAACATACCCAAGCAAATCAGTATCAGTTAGACCGTAGTCTTTTAATGTCTTGATAACTAATGGGTCAGCATTCTGAATGCGATTAACAGCTAATGATATACGTCCTGATAGTTCCTCAGGTGATGTATCATTCTCAATAAACTTTGTAACATATGTATCAGTATCATACTGGGTCAAACCATACTCGCGCAATGTACGACGATAGGCATCTTCATTTTGCAGATACTCAGATGGTGACAAGACTCGTAGGTTAGCTTTGACACGTGCATCATTAGCTTTAAATCGTTCTTTATATGCTGTTGTACCTTGTAGAGCCAGAGTAATGGTAGCCTCGTTAGCTCCTTCAATAGCAAGATTTTTAATTGTATCTGCTAATGATTCTAGTTTATATTGTTTAAAACGTGCAATCAATGTTTCAGATACAGACTGACGCTCTAGTAATACTTTTTCTTTTTCTGCTTTATCTTTAAGTTCTTGTGCATACATCGCTGATGCTGTATCTGATATGCTAGCGGTATCAATCGCTACATCGCCAGATTGGTTAATGTTTGCCGCTGCTGCTGAAACACTTGCTACGCTTGCTGCGGTTGCTGCAGCCGTTGCTGCATTTGCTGCATCAAGGTCGCGCTGCGCCTTTGCTAATTTTTCTGCCGTATCTGCAATTTGAGCATCTTTCGCTGCTGCTGCTGCTGCTGCGACACCTGCTGCTTCTGCTGCTACTCTTGCTTCTTCTTGTAATTTTACAACTAACGCTTTTGCTTGGGCAGTTTGTGATACTTGGGCGGCAAGGATTGCATCCGTTGCTGTTTTTGCTGCGTTTGCTGCTGTTGTTTTTAAGGCAGTTGCCTTATCGTTTGCTATTTTAGCCGCCAATACTTTAGCATCTGCTTCCGCTTTGGCCTTTGCTGCGGCTGCGGTTTTTGCATCTGCCGCCGCTTTTGCATCTGCTGCTGCTTTTAGTCTAGCATCTTCTTCTGCTTTGGCTTTATCTTTTGCTGCTTTGGCTGCCGCGTATTCAGCAGCCGTTTTTCCTGTAGCGGCTATTGCTTCTGCTTTTGATTTTGCAGTTGCCTCAACTTCTGCTGCAGCCTCTGCTTGTAACTTTCGAGCAGCAATAACATCTGGGTCTGATTCTATTCTTGCTTTTTTAGCAGCAGCATCTGCAGCAGCTTTAGTATCTGCAGCAGCTTTTGCTTCCGCTTCTAGTCGAGCACGATTTTGTGCATCGTTTGGCCCAGTAGGTGCCGCAGGTTGATTATCATAGGCTTTTTGAGCAGCATCAAGTGCTGCTTTTGACCTATTAATTATTGTGCTAGACTCTTGATTCTTGACATTCTTAGCATATGTTGCTTTTGCTTGTTCAAGTTTTTCAAACAATGTTGCCATTAAGCAAGCCCCATATCTCTAAGGACTTTCATTGATATACTGTCCATAGTGTCGCGTGCATTGTTAGTATATTCCCATTCCTTTGTGGCGCGGAGCTCACGCTCAAATTGCCACAATGGTTTAGTAGTTGGCTTGCCATCTGGGCCTACTGCTTGTAGTGCCTGACGTAGACGTGGGTCATTATAGGTAATTGAATCCTGGTCTATTTCTAAGATGTTAGCCATAGCTCCCTTATATGCTGATGCAATGGAGTCAACCGAAACACCATTGCCAATTTGGTCAGCGTATGATGGAAATGCGCTAGCTGATTTCATGCGAATCTCAGCCTGGATATCATCAATTGTAACTGTACCAGCAAATAAATCTTTTTGCTTCTGTTCCCAGTAGTTACTATTAAGATAGTTACTAACACCAAACGATGCAGCATAGTTCTTAAGCGCAGAGGTATCGCCAAGCACGCTGCCACCAAAGCCAGTAATCTTACCAGAGGTAAGCAGGAACTGGTCAAGCTGGTTATCGTCCATGCCTAAATCGTATGCTTTTGCAACAAGGTCATCAAATTCAGTTTGAGACATCTTAATGCCAGAAGATACTAGACGCTTACGAGATGCTAAGCCATACTTCTTAAGATTATCTTTATACACTTCAAGTTGTGTAGTCTTTTCTTTTAGACGAGAACGTACTGTTGCGCTTAGATTTGTATAATACTTAGTCTTGAATAGTGCCTCTAAGGCTGCGCCAATGTTGTTAGACTTGAATAAAGCATAGACTGCTGATAGTTCAGTACCATAAGTTTGGTCATTTAATAGCGCTTCGCTGATACCATAGTCGGCCGCAGTCTGAATGCCATTTTTATTAATGACAGTAACGGCAGCAGGTTGTGATGTAGCTGAGTCGTAGGCTTCTTGTGCTTTATCAAGTATTCCTTTTAACGTGTTAATTATTGTACTGGATTCTTTATTACTAACAGCCCTATCGTATGCTTCTTTTGCTGTTTGAAGATTGTTGGTAAGAGTGGCAAGATTTTCTGATACAGCCATTATGCACCCGCCAAGTTCTTAGATAGCCAGCTTGCAAAGTCGATACGTTTGGTACGGTCGAATTCATCTGGGTTTAGTTCTTTAAGTTTATCTTCAATAGACATTTGTGCAGTCTGAGCATTGAATCCTGGTGTGGTTGTAGTCACATTCTCTAACTGACCCTTGGCATTCTTAACCTTCTTGGTTGTAGTAACGCTGCCTTCGGCAATCATTTTATCTACGCCAGCTTTTTTGAGGATATCTTTAATTTCTTGTTCGCTGCCATCGCGCATGTATGCTGACTGGAATGCTGCGTTAGCGATAGCCTTAGTAATCTCTGGGTCAATTGTGGTGACTTTACGGTCAGGTAAATTAGCTGTACCACTATTAGTCATTGTCTGGTTTAAGACGTCCATAGGTGTTATCTTAGCACCGCTAGCAAATAACTCTGCAGAAGCACTAACAACTTTTTGCCATTGAGCATATGCTGTTATATCATTTACATCTGTTATACCAGCACGCACCATAGCTGACTTGACTTTAGCTTTAACTGTCTCATCGGACCAGAATTGTTTATAAACATTATTAACAAATCCAAGATTAGGTTTAGCAGTTAAGGTAAACTTCTTGGCACCCTTGGGTCCAGTCACTGCTTGCTTTGTTCCTAGGTATACAAATGCACCACTTGAAACATTTCCTGGTAGCATAGCTTCTGGGCTAATTGCTACACCAGAATCTTTAGCAAGTTGTAAAAGGTCAGGGTCGAAGCCCTTAGCAGCCATTGCTGGAGTAACAGTAACTTCATTATTCTTAATCTTAGCTGCTTCATCGGCTGCTGCTTTAGTTTCAACTTCAGCTTTTTTTAGGTTACTTAACTCTAACCTAGCTGAATTTATTTTAGCCCTGAGCGTATTAATCTTAGGGGCAAGAGCCGCTTTTTCTTCAGCAGACAATGTGGCATCGACAGATAAGTAATCAATCTGACTTTGCAAGTCTCTGATTTCTTTAGCAAGAGTTTGCTTTTGTTTTTGTGTAGTAGCCATTATTGTCCTAAGTACTTGTCGTAGATTTTATCTTGTGATAAGAATCTTTCGTAGATATCCGCGAACTCTAAGTCTCCAGCCTTAAGCTGCGATACATAGCTGTCAAGCATGTACTTCAGGTCTGCGTTAGCCTTAGCATCTATTGATGTTGAAGGACGCACTGATAACGTACTTGCTAGTTTATCTCTTAATTGTAAGTAGATAGCAACTGATTTCCAGGTAGGGTCTTCGCCATTATCTGCCATAAACTTTGGATTAGTAACAATCTTGCGTAGTCCAGCTACATTGCTTGCTGACTTTAGCCCATCGGTATCCTTGTAATCCTCGTACCAAGCACTAGGCTCACCAGTTGATTCACCAGTTACTGGGTCTTTATTAGTAGCCAAGGCTTGAATCATTACTTGCTTGCTATACTTTAAGTCCTCAGCCCCAGTTTCATCAACTGAAGTTAAGCCACGTTCGGCTAGTTTGGCATCAATAATTGTATTCATCTTGCGATAAATTGCCCAACCCTTGCGGGCTTCGTTCTTCTTGATAGCCTCCGCTGGGGTAGACTTACCACGGAACTTCTCTGATGTACCAGCGCTGACACTTGTCTCTTCCTGCCACCAGTAAGCGGTAGGATTAAACTTAGCAGCGCCAGCATTGTTAGTTACTAAACCAACAAGTTGTGGATTATCTCCAGTTAATTCTGAGATTAATCCACTATACTGCTTAGCATTCTGAACTGCATCCATAGTAGCATTAGAACCTGTAGGGTTCTTACTCATACTTGTGGAGAATTCAAAGAAGTCTGGATAGTCCTCAAGGAACTTAGCGTCAGCATCAATACCGTATGTCTGGCTATATTCATGCCACTTATCGATATAGTACTTGTATGGACTATCGAACTGTGGTGCGAATGGTAGTATTAGGTTAGCAGCAGTACGCATCATGAAGTACTTGTCAGTTAAATCTTTAACATCTGCTTCAGTTAGATAAGGAGTTCCGTTGTCACGGGCCTTATGCTGTTCTGTTAGCCAGATTAACTGATATGCCTTAGCGTAGTCAGAACTATTCTGGCCCTGTGCTAAGTCAAATGCCCGCTTTAAGTATGTAGGAAGGACAGCCTTAATGGAAGCATCTGGACCATAAGGGAAAGCAAAGCCAACAACCTTGCTCAGGTCTGGTACCACCTTCATTACATTAGATACAGGGATAGCTACTAAAGGACCAACGCTTACGCCGAATGGATTACCTTGGAAGGCAACATCTAAGCTCTGCTTGGTCACACCAATGCGGTCAAGAGATGATAATCCCTTGCCAATAATAGGCAACTTCTTTAATCCACCAGGAACTTCGAACCACATAGTATCCGAGGCTTGCAAAGCCTTTTCTTTTGGAACTGGATTGCCATTCTCATCAGTTGCTAAACCAATACGATTAGGTGCAGTCCAAAGAAGGGCAGCACGGTTAACTATAACTGGATTATCTGATGCAATCTTGAGCCAAGTCTTGATTGCGTTTTCTTGTGCAGAGAAGAATGGAGATACAAAGCGCAACATCTGTGCAGCATTAGTGCGACGTTCTACGTTATACAGAATACCTTTAACGCCCTTAAGCGCATCAGCGCGAGCTGCCTTTTCCAGTCCATATTGAATAGAATCAAACTCTTCACGGGTGAATACTCCACCATTTAGTTGTTCCATCGTAGCAATACGTTCTTTGATTGACTTCTGGTATAGGTCAACAAATAGTGGATGACGTGCCCAAGCATTTTCAGGCATTGTTCCTAGATATTTAAATATCTCACCGCGTAAATTTTTAATTGCTTTTGCACTCTTAGCATTTAAGTTCTCATCTAATAAATGTCCGTGAATAGTAGGCAATTCATCTGGATTCTTTATAGCATTACGTAAGAACTCAGGTGTGACACGTGTTAATTCGCCAGGTTTGTTTCCAAGAATCTGTTCACGAATACCATAACCTTGCGGAATATAGTTATCTACAAAGCTCTTAACTTGGTATACATGCTCAAGTGCTGAATCTCTGCTAATGCCTAAACGAGCACGAAGTGCTTGATTGTCTTCTAACAATTTAGCTACATCTTCAGGACTGTTGCCCTCAATTAGCTGACGCGCTACAGTTGAGTTAGCAAAATCTTCGTTGATTGTGCGAGCCCAGTCAGTATAATAGTTAGTATCATCTGGACGAACAATGCCGCGACCCTTTGAGCCTACGTTAGCCCCATACATCTTTGAATAATCTTCAAGAAGCGCGCTAAAAGAACGCTCTGATGAGTTTAGCTCACGGTATAGTTCGCCATTAGGGCTACCGAATGCGTCGTAAACTTTATACTCGACACCTTCAGCGCCTTGGATTACAGAGGATACACGGAACTCACCCTGAGCAATTGTCTTCTTGCCACCAGGAGTCAAAGAACTTTCAAATTTTCCAAGAGTTGCGCTGTTAGCCTCATAGGCTGCAAGCTTCTTCTTTAGAGTTGTAGTAGTTG
>Ga0114973_10001770_pt1 | contig 15851 bp, 12 predicted proteins | sample M_140807_MF_Meta_FD_87025 | JGI IMG/M metagenome (GOLD analysis project Ga0114973, IMG submission 87025) | Freshwater microbial communities from Lake Montjoie, Canada to study carbon cycling - M_140807_MF_MetaG | ecosystem: Environmental > Aquatic > Freshwater > Lake | place: Lake Montjoie... | reverse complement strand
CACTTCGATCTGTGGACACGCCTTCAGCACATCCACTCCGCTAGGGGAAACCCCATCCGTTACAAAAACCTTATACTTGGCTGGCATTAAAAAGTTCTAGCAGAGACACACCGCAGGGCAACGCTGTCCCAAACTATAATCCTCACGCCCTTAACCCCTTAATCCCCTTTTCCCTACCCGCGCCCTTAGCGTGAGCAAATTCCCGCAAAACGAAAGGGCCCTGAGATTTTCACCTCAGGGCAATTTTCAAATTTTTAGTTTAAGCTGACCCTTACGGCACTATCGCTTCGACTTTTAGGAACCCCCTATCACCACCCGTCAAAGTCGCCTCGTACTGCTGGTAATCACCCAATCCACCAGGTTGAGGCGAGACCGGACTAGAAGAAACTGTGCCTGAGAAAGTAGACCCCAAATTATCCGTTGACTTCACTGTATAGTTAATTCCACTTCGCTGGAGCCATTTAATTTTGATTCCACCCACCACACTCTCCTGCGTTACCGCACGACTAGCTCCGCTGACCGGGCTAGTGCCAAAAGCAAACTCCGCATTGTTGTCCATTCCATCCCCGTCCGGATCTGCGGTGCCGGCAGCGTCCGTCCCACTAAGACCGAAATTAGCCAGATAGGCTTGAAGAGGGTTTCCCGCAGAATTTGTGACTGTGCTGGTTGCCGTGGCAACATTGACTGGCGTCGCGCCGGTGGAAGAAAGAACTACGTTGCCTGAATTTGATCCGACGGGTGCATTCGCCGCAAGACGAAGATAGAGAGTGCCGTTGGCAAATCCGTTGGTTTGGGCAAAGTTGGCCGTAGCTCCGTAGGTTGCCCCATCGTTCGAAACCTCAAACCCCATGGGTGCCGTTGCGGTGATATTAGCCGTCAAACTCCCACCCGTCACCGTTACCGTCGTTGCCGAAGCCGCCGAAGCCGTTCCATAGGTCGTGCTTAATACAGAGAATGTTCCGTTCGGCGCCGCGATCGTGGGAGTACTAATGCCGGTCGCATTCAACTGAATATTATCGAGCCTGTTGTTTCCCGAAGCAGAAGATGCCCCAGTAACGGTTAATCGGAGATATGCCGTTGCTGAATTATTGAGACTGGCAATCGTTGTCAGCGTTGTTGTGGCAAAGGCAGATGGTACAGAAGTAATGCTTTGAGCTGGTAACCAGTTAGTCCCGTCCACACTTGTCTCCCATGAATGCGTGCTAAAGCCTGTCCCTGTTCCCTGAGAAGCATACGAAACAACCAAATCTTTGAGCCCTGACATGCTGAACTTAAAGGCCACTTTCTTACTATTAGCGGAGCTGTTCGCTAGGGCCAAACAAGCTGGAGACGTTGTTGTTGTGGAAAAGCCAGCTCCTGCATTAACCGCCGTTCCTGCAAAAGCAGTAACTTCTGGGTTGCTTAAAAGGGATGTCCAAATTGATGAACCATTAGAGCCATCAAGATAAATCGTTCCAGATCCGAAATTCGCCGTGTAAGAAAGCGGGGAATTCGGAGCTGCGCTAGCAGCTGTTCCACGGGGTGTGATCGTCTGAAAATCCCATCCAGCGATTAAACCAGAAGCGGCAGCAGCACCTGCTACATTCAGCGTCTGGCTCGCTGGGGCCGCAGCATTGTAATTCGCCGTGCCCGCAACATTGGCGGTGATCGTCGTGACCCCTGGAGCAACCGGCGTGATTTTTCCACTTCCATCCACCGTCGCCACATTCGGGTTAGAACTGTAGTAAGATAATGTTCCGACCGATGTTGTGGCTCCAGCCGAAAACGCTGTATCACCCACCTTCTTTCCGGAGGGAAGAGTATTGAAGGTTATGACAGCCGTCGCTTTGGTGATTTCTCCCACTAGCCCCGTCGGCGCTGTGAGGGAGTAGTTCCCCGCATCAGCACCAGTGATTCCCAGCGTGGTGCTGACCGCAATACCCGTGCCGACGTTAACGCCAACAAATGTTCCTGAAGTCTCGCCTGTCAGGATCACCACATCGGGTTTAATCACCCCGTTCAGCGTTGCTCCGGTGATTGTCGCGGCGGTAGTTCCGTCATAAGACTTGGAGGTTACTGTCGCACCCGACACCGTTAGGGCAACTGCACTGATGTCGGCTGCAAGGGTGGGCTGGGTCAGGCTGTAATTTGAGTTCGGAGCAGTATAGCCCGTCACGGTCACCGGCTTTGCCAGCCCGACCGTGGCAGTGGCAAAGCTGACACTGGGTGCTCCCGTCACGCTGAAACTTTCGCCGTTCTGCAATCCTTCGTACGTCGCCGAGCCGCTAATAGTGGCCGTGGTGGTGCGATCGTAAACCTTGTTGGCAATCCCGATCCCCGTAATCGTCAATGCCGCTTGGCCGACCACGTTCCCACTCAATGTTGTCACCACGTTTTGCGTGGGTGCCCCAGTACTGACAATAGTAAAGGTTAGGTCGTTATAGCTCCCCGCCGCCGCCGTTGCCTTCAGTCGTGTATAAATCGTGGTTGAAGCCACACTCCCGGAGGTTGACGTTAGGTTTAGCGAATCCGCATATCCGCTCTCGGGAAATCGGGAGACTTCGAATCCCGTCGGAGCGGTCACGGTCAAATCGTTGTTTAATGCTGAACCCGAGACCCTGAAGGTCTGCGTGGAAGAAGTAGCCCCGTACGTCGTATTGAACGCACTACCAAAAGTGGCAGGAGCCACCGTGATGGTCGGCGAGGAAGGACGTTGAGGTGTGCCGTTCACTGCTGAGCTTGCTAAACTGTCACCGGCAGAATTCACCGCGCAGAGTTCCACGGCATATGACTGACCATTGATTAGTCCGGTGATTATGAGTGGCGAGGAAGTGGAGCCGACCGACACGAGTGCACCTCCGTCGAGCGAATACTTGTAGTCTGTGATACTGACTCCACCGCTGGAAGTCGGAGGGGTGAAGGCCACACTCAGCTGACCGTTCCCTGCCGTGATTCCAGTAATCGTTGGAGCGGAAGGAGCAACGGCCGCAATGCTTGCCGTTAGGGTCGGTTGGGTAAGAGAATAGTTGGAGGAAGAAACGGTGTAGCTACCCGTACGGTTCAGAGTCTTGTTTGTTCCTACATTCGCATCTGCAAAAGCCCAAGTGACTGAACCCCCAGGGGTCAGGCTACTGTCATCAGAGATCAACCCACTGAATGCAGCCGTCCCAGTGACGCTCGCAGTGGTTGTATTATCCCAATTCTTATTTTGAGCCGTTAGTCCAGTGATGGTCAGCCCTTTGGCTGTGACACTATTTCCAGTAGAGGCAGTGACAATGTTAACGGCTGTTGCGCCAGTGCTGGAAAGTTCGATGTTCTGTGAATTGTACGTACCGTTGACTGTCGCATTCGCAGCCAAGCGGGCACGTAGCGTGCCGCTAGCCGATCCGCCTGTTTGCGTGAAAGTAACGATAGAGCCGTATGTTGTTCCATCAGCAGAAACCTCAAACCCTGTTGGTGCAGTTGCCACCAAATTCGCCGTCAGATTGCTCCCCGAAACAGCGAAGGATTGTGCTTCTGATGCCGTCCCGTACGTCGTGGTAAAAGCCATGGCCGTAGCAGCACCAGTAATTGCAGGAGCCGCTGAGGCAGTGATAGCTATAGCTCCTAAACCAACATTACCACTACTTTTGGTAGTATAAATCCAACGGATATAACGGGTTGACGATAAAAGATTTTGCGTAAATTTAACGCTACTAGCGGTTATGGTAGTTGTGTAAGTGCTAACTGCTGTAAAAGTGGTTCCGTCGGGTGACTGTGAAAGTGTAAATGTACCCCCAGAAAAACTGTTTCCTTTAAGATTAAAGGACACTTGGTTAGGTGAAGCTGCTATTTTCAGCGTCGCCACGTCAGCTTGGTCGTCGAATTTAATTGGCGCTGTTGCATCTGCATAGTCGGTACCAATGCCCGTATATGACCATCCGTTTGCAGAAGTCATATTTGTTCTACCCGAGCTGTACGAATATGGAAGGCTTTGGGCAGTCTGTCCCCAACCCGTTGTCGCAAAAGTCATCAAGGCCGCAACCAGCGCAACGAACCATTTTGTGAATCCGAAATTTGAGTTGCCGAGAATGTTTTTCATTTTTTCTGCTAATTTATCGGCTTCCAAAGCACTCCCACCACCTGACCCAGCAGTCGCCAAATACACTTGTACAGCTCAGGGTAGTAACCACTCTTAAAATCTGCCCCGCATTTACCCAAGTTCTACTACTTTTTTGTGACAATATGATGGCACTTTTTTTAGATTAAGATCCTAATCTATATATTATCCATCAACGATTTAAATTCTTTTTATAGTAATATAATTATCACGCTACTAGAAAATAGTTTACATTGCTCGGCACGCACTCCCACGGTATCACTTTTTTGCTAAATCTCTAATCCCCTGCCCCCCCCTCACCCCCTAACCCCTGGATCCCGCGGCCGTAGCCCTTCCTACTTAAAAGTCCCAACAGGTTTATTCGCGTCCTTCGGATCCACCACCCAAACCGCCACACTGGAAGCGACCACGTAATTTTTCGAACCGACTGTATTCGTTAAAACTCCCGCTCCGTTTGTATCAATTTTGATCGAAAAATTGGACTGTCCTCTATAAAAGCCACTGGGGGTAACGAGTCCCATGGATGCATTCGTAAACTTCGGCGGCACCTCTAAAAATGCTATCCCACGATAGTTCCCCCCGTTCGTGTTTGTTGTGCTGATCAAATTCAAAAAAACTTGATCCGTCTTGCCACTTGTATTCGAAGGATATGCCGAATACTCCGCGTAGAACGCATTCACCGCCGTCTTGATTGATTCCGCCATTGCCGCAACCTCCGCCTTCTTTCCAGCCTGCATCGCACCATTGATCGCTGGCAAAGCTAACCCCGCCAGCAACCCAATGATCGAGATCACCACCAGCAACTCCACCAACGTGAACGAGTTGCTTTTTACCTTTGGAAATTTTCGTGATGAAGTTATGTTCATAACTATGACTACACCCACTCTCTCCCCTTTCCACCAGAAAAATCCTGCCCACAAAACCTTCGCTACAAATTCAATACTTCAATCCAGAATCCAAAATCAAGAATCCAAAATTTTGAACCCTCCTTCCCCCTTTAACTCCGCCCCGCGTCTGCGCCCCGACCAGCGTCGGGGCTTCCTCCCTCTACGCACCATGGCAGCCTTCACCCTCGTCGAACTCCTCGCCGTCATCACCATCATCGGCATTCTCGCAGGCCTCACTCTCGGTGCCGCTGGAGCCGTTCGCCGTCACGGTGCCAACTCGACAGCGAAAGCCGAAGTCGCCGCTCTCCAAGCCGCCTGCGACCGCTACTATGCGGATAATACTGCCTATCCCATCGGCACTGCCAGCCCCACCAATGTCACAGCCCCAGCAGGCGCAACGAATCTCTTCATCAATCTGGTTGGCTCGATTACCTTATCCACCGCCCCCACGAGCAAGCGCTACTTCGAACCCAAACCCGCGATGGTCTATACAAACGGATCCGCTTACTACTTCATCGACCCCTGGGGCTACGCCTACGGCTACAACTCCGACGGCACAAACCCCCCTCTCATCTGGTCCACCGCTGGCCAAACAACATCAGGCGGTACAAACAAGTGGATCACCAGCTGGCCTAAGATGTAAATATCTATTGAGTATGTACTTAACAAAATAATTTAATTTTTAAATAATTACACCTTAAGCATGTGTTGACAATGTAAATCTGCAGTGTACATACCCTAATTGTGATCTCCCTTATTGCCGTGCACCGCATTCTTGTTGGGACTTCGCAAGAGCCCATCTCTTCGGCCAATCGAAAATCCAAAATCCAAAATCCAAAATTCCAGCATTCTCGCCGACCTGCGGCGGCATTCACCCTCGTCGAACTCCTCGCCGTCGTTGGTATTATGGGTCTTCTCGCCGCCGTCGCTGTACCCGCCCTCAAAGGCCTCTCTGGAAGCGGTGGCCGCAAACAGGCGCTCAGCCAAGTCATAGGCGCCCTCGAAATCGCCCGCAATACCGCCATCAATAATGGAACGTACGCTGCTGTGATTTTTCCCGACAGTTCGTTCGCTTCGGGCGAGGCCTATAAATACCGCTCTATGGCTGTGGTCGCCTGGAATCCCACGAATAGCAACGCGCCTACAACCATGGTTGGCCCCTGGATCACACTTCCCCAAGGGATCGCCCTATTTCCAAACTCCATCTCCGCTTTGCCACAAGGAACCAATATTTCCGTCCGGATTTTGACCACTAGCAACACAGCGAACTACCGTACGATCCGTTTTCAATCGGATGGCGGTCTCGACGAAAGCCAATCTTCTTTCCCAACCAACGGAATCGCTTTCTTCGAAGGAACCGTCTCGGGCACCACCGCGAACCCTACCTCCAAGATGACCAACTTCGAAACCGTTCGCCTCACCCGCTATACAGGTCGAACTAGGCCCACACTCGCACCCGCCCCATGAGCTCCTATCCCCACGCCACATCTCGCCGCCTTTCCTCGGCATTCAGCTTGACCGAAGTCGTTATCGCCATGGGCGTCGCCGCCGTCGCCTTCACCTCCATCATCGCCCTGTTCCCGCTCGGCCTCAACATGAGCAAGGAGAGTTACGAGGCCACCCAAGCCGCACTGATCGCCCAGACGATTCTTGCGGATTTAAAGGACGCGTTGAACACGGCCAGTGGCTCCAATGAGGCAAAGAAACTCATCCCAATAACGGGCAACACGGAAATATTCGATCTCAGCAATTATACAACAATCAACCTCTACGGTAATTCCAGCCAAACCTTCTATCTGGCTTACGACCAAAAGCCCCGAAGCGGCTCTACGGGCTCGCCGATCATCCTTCGGCCTTGTGCGTTTTCCACAAGTGCCACTGACTTCTACACCAACGGAGCGAATGTGATCGTGCGGGTGATTGTGGAAAAAACATTTGTTCCTGATACTGGGAGCAGCTCGAACCCACAAAAAATAGAGGTCTCCGTCGAAACTCCCGGCAACAGCAAAAGCACAAACCGCGTCCAATATGTTTTTACTGGGGTCATTAACCAGTCATGAGCACCTCCCCACATCTCTTCTTCAGAGGTCCATTCCGAATCCAGGACAATACTCAAATCAGCCCCGCTCTTCTTCACCCCTTAACCCCTCGTCGCATTACCGTAGCGTTCACTCTCATCGAACTCATGGCTGCCACGACGGTTCTGTCGGTAATCCTGCTGATGATGATCGGTATGCAGGATCAGATGTCGAAAGCTTGGTCCAACGCCAATCGCCGAACCGATGCCACCCGTGAAGCTCGATCTGCCAGTCGCCTAATGGCCCGCGACTTCTCTTACTTCCTAATACGTGGAACCACTAATCTCCGCAACATGATGCGGGCCCCAAGCGTCACTAATGCCAGGGTGCCTTTTTACTACTACTCGGGCACCGGGAGCATGCCCTCCCCAGCCCTAACAATGCCCACCGAAGTTGCGCCAGGTAGCTCCTACCTTTTTGGCGTAGTGCCAAGAAAAAAATCATCCACCAATGACTCTGACTTTGCTATGGTAGGGTATTACATAGGACAAGACACGTTAACCAATGTAAACGGGTTTGCCGTAACCAGCTGGAACTTGCACCGCTACTACAAAACCAGCAATCAAGCCTTTAACGCCTTCTCTAACTGGATTACGCAATTACCAAACCCCGATAGGCTTTTCCCATCGGTCAACACCACGAACGATGAAATTCTCGCTCGCAACACCTGCAATCTTCAGATCAAGGTCTTCGGCGCAACCAACTCGGCAAATGGGCTGATTTCCAATTATACGTACGGATCAACCTCGGCCAACGGCATCTATCAAGGAAATAAAATCCATGTAGAATTCACATTTTATCCCGAGGACATCGCCCAAAAGCTCCCCAACCTCCAAGCTTGGACCAATACAAACAATCTGCAAAAACTTGCTCGCACCTTCGAGTTCAATGTCGATCTGCCAGAAAGTGAGAATTAATCCATGCCTTACACTAGCCATCCTTTGATTGGAAAAAACCAAGGCGGGTTCGCCTTAATCAGCGTGCTTGCCCTTGTCTCCCTAGCCGCTCTCACCGCCACCGCCTTTCTGGCCTCCGCCCGCCTGGAAAGGCAGGCCACTCTTCCCATGGGAAACAGCGTCCGGTTGGAATGGGCCCTTGCCTCGGGTGAGAAGTGCGCAGAGCAGACGATTTCTGACGCTACAGAAGCAGCGGCTGGCCAAGCCAAGAACTTTGTCACAACCCTCTGGAGGGGGACAAACACCGGCAGCTGGACAAACGAAGTCGGCTATCTGCTGATCGGAGAACCCAGAGCCACGAATAGTGTCAGGTGGACATACTATTCAGGTTTCAGCCCATCGGGACTGACAAACTTCAGCACCATCGTCATCGGTTCCAATACGATTTTCACCAACGATCACCAGGGAACGTTCCTTTCAAATTGTAGCCGTTTTTTCTCTACCGCAACGTCTGGATTTGTCGCTAACCCGTCTCCCACCAACCCCATATGCACGACCATTGATCTTTTGGGCGGTGAGACTTCACCCCCCGTCGGCTGGGTTTACATCACCCAACGTAAGCGTCCGACGGGATCTACGAACGAGGTCACTTCTCCAGTAGCCCGGGTGGCCTGGTTTATCGAGGATCTTTCCGGCAAGATTGATGCGGAACAGATGGGCGCACTCTCCGGTAACCGCTCAACGGGAACGAATCCAGAGGAGATCTGCCTAACGAATATGACCCGAACAAACGGAACACAGATTTTCAGCGGATCTGTCTTTCCTATGACGAATGCCACGAACAGAAAGCTGCTTTTCACTCCTAGACTGATGGCAAACAGTAACATCAGTGGCCTGACTAATTCCAACGACCTGCGGTATTTTGCCACCGGCCTTCGTGAATTTAGGCCCACCAATACTGCCAATATGAATGGGATGCTCGACTGGATTCCCTGCGGGATTCCAGTTGCCACTCAGGGGCTCAGCACCAACCCATACGCCAACAGCGGCTATTCAAAACTCCAACTAAATCAGCTCACCACCTTGCCTTCTCCTACCAATATCCAAATGATTGCCTCCGTGATCAACAGCAACCTTCCTAGATTCGCCTCTACCCGAGCGGGAGCAATGAGTGCCGGCAACTATATTACGAATATTGCGGCCAATATTGTGGATTATGTGGACATAGATGGAAGCCCGACTACCGTCGGAATTTACGGTACGCCTAATTATTCTCAGGGCGTGGATTCGTACCCATGGGTTAATGAGGTGGCAACCCGTGTTACAGTCCAGAGTTATAACGCAAGTAGTAGTCAACTAGTTTTAAATATGCGCGGATTTGCTGAGCTGTGGAATTTATCCGACAAAAGTTTTACTGGGCCAATCACGCTAACCATGAATGAAAACGACTCAATCCAAGCCGAAAGCGGAAACGCCGTGACTGCGGCAAATACGCCACTGATAACCAGTGGCACATTAACAACAAACATTACTATTTTGCCCATGGAGTTTAAGGTGGTTGAGGTCTTCTCCAACTTAGTCACTTTGACTGTTCCGCAGCCTACTGGAATAGGAACCAAATATGTGACATGGCCCACGGCCTCCACTAATTCAACATTTGAATTAAAAATCGGGGGAGCCACTGTCCAAAAACCACTTGGAGGGTTGGCACGAAGGGTGGACATAAGCAAATCATTGACTGGCAATAGCGACTGTCTTGACTTAACCAACCCTGTGTTAATGGAATCAGGCGCGCTTTCCCGAAAGATCTATCGGGGAAATCCACTGACCCATGCTAATCTCGCCACATTTGACTTTATGAATGAGGGCGATCCTCGAATGACTCCATTTCGCATTATTGGCACAAGCACGAGCCATACATGGGCAACCTACGCGAGTGGGGCAAGTTACTTTATGGGTAACGGCAGATCATCATTTGGAGGTTGGAATACAAATAATAATCTATCGCAGTTGTCACTTACAAACCTCTTGGAATCATCACATCCACTGACACCAGGAAACATGCCGACGGGGCCGATCAATGCAAACGGCATTTTTGCCGTACTACCTACAAGTGTTGTTCCGATACCTCCCGAACCAGCCAAAGCATTGCAAAAACTCAATAACACTGGGACTTTTTCAAACATTTTTGAGATCGGGAATATTTTTGACCCCGTGCAGTGGAGCTTTCCTAGCGCGGTCCAACCTGGTGGAAGTATTCCACTCACCGCGTTGGCTACTGGTTCAGCTCAGCTAAGAGGTGGCGGCACCACCCTCCGCATCGGGCGCGCCGAGCATCCCCGTTTTGCCTTCACTAACTTTGCAGGAAATTCAACCCCTGATATTCCTAACATGGGAGCATCCGCCGCCGCTCTTCTTGATCTTTTTTGTGTCACTAACGGAAACACAAGCGGAGGCCCTTGCCGCACTGGAGGAAAAATCAATCTGAACACCGCACCAGCCCCCGTCCTCCGAGCCTTAGCAGGAGGCATTCTTCTGACCAACGATAGCGCCCAAATCCCTGCAAACGCAGCCGTTCCCGCTGGAATGGCTGAGGCCTTTGCCCAAGGCGTGATGCGCTTTAGGTCGAAGTACCCCTTCCTCACCCCCGCTCATCTGTGCTTCATCGGCACTGATCCAACTTGGCCCAACACCGCCACCTGGCCCACCAACGCTGTTTTTGGCAACACTAACGCTATCGCCTTGGATAGCTCAGCCCCCGGCAACACCTTTGGTACATCCACACAAATTAGCGTAACCGAGTGGAATGATCAGGCCGCTGAAGAGTGGTTCTCCAAGATTTATAATTTATCAACGGTCCAGAGCGATAACTACCGCGTTTATATTGTCGCCCAGCTTGTTGATACCAACAAGCTACCCACCAGCCCCATCATGCGGAAATATGTCCAGTTCGCCAACCAACCGACGACCCGTGCAAATATTGGTTTCAGCCAAGACACGACTACCTATGGCGGCGATATGTACTTTTGGTATTTCACGAAGGGTTTGAAAAAAGTCTACGAATCACCCTACTAAATATACCGGTTTGTTCCCGACACAAATTACGCTTTTTTGTACTTCGCCTAAACTAAAGGCTGTACCAGCGTTTAAATCAATCACTCCACCTTTCTGATAGTCATTGTCGACCACTCCCTCCTAACATAGGAGGTGAGGTTCTTTCATGCCTCGTGCTCATGCTCGCATGGATGCCCCGTCCATGCATGGCTTTGACTGCATTTTTCACTCCAAATACCTCCGTCTCTCGGTGCCCGCCTAAAATTATATTGATCCCCAACTCACGTGCCTTCACCTCCGTCGGATAATCTGCCTCTCCCGTGATCAGTGTGTCCAACCCCGCACTCTTGACCTGATCCAGATCCCCAAATCCTCCCGTCACAATTCCTATTTTCCTGCAAATTTTTGGTCCGCACCCCAACACCACTGCCTTTTTCCCTGTCACTCGACTCATCCGATTCCACAGATCCCTCAACTTCCACCTGCCCCCTTCGACCTTCCACCCTATTTCACGCCCCATGGCTTTTCCAAAAGGCCGACGTTTGTATTTTGCCAGACCAAGAGCGCCCAGTAAGCCTATTGAATTTCCCAACTCCGGATGCGCGTCCAACGGAAGATGGGAAGAGTAGATCGCGACTCCCAATCGCTTCGCCTCTCGAACCCTCTTCGCCCGAATCTTACGATCTAACGCGGAGCTCCCCCAAAACAATCCGTGATGCACCACCAGAAAATCCAACTTCTCCTTACCAGCTTTTCGAATCGATTCCAGATCCGCATCCACCGCCCATCCGATCTTTTTGATCTGCCGACCGTGGCTCACCTGCAATCCATTCTTAGCCCCAGGATAGTCTCGGAACTTTTTTGTCTTCAAAATCTTGTCGCACTCCTTCGCCAACTCCTTTGCCTTCATCCCACCTTCTTACCCCGTCCTCCCATCCAACGCATCGCGAATCTTACACTTCAACCCAAACCTGAATCTGGACTAATGTCCTTTTATGAATCCGGCGATCGTCCAGGAACACTCCTCTTTCCTCATCGTCGATAAACCAGCCGGTTGGCTCGTCCACCCCACCCGACCCGATGGCACTTTCACCCTCATCGACTGGCTTCGCGACCAATATCCCGATGAATTCCTTTCCCTCGTCAGCCGACTCGATCGCGAAACCAGCGGCCTTCTCCTGGTGGCAAGAGGCAAAGAGAACGCCTCCCTCTTCGGTAAAATGCAGCAGCGCCGTGAAATTCAGAAATGCTACCTCGCCATTGTTCATGGTCGGCCCCCAGAATCCGGTCTGATCGATCAGCCCCTCGACCGACTCGGCAAACATCAACCCAGCCGAATCTATATGCGCCAAGCCGTCATTCCAGGCACCTATCCCGCCCAAACGGAGTTCAAAAACCTCGAAACACGTTCCCACCCGAAATTTGCGGAAATAAGCCTTGTTGAAGCATCACCTAAAACAGGTCGCCTGCACCAAATACGTGCCCACTTTGAATTTATTGGGTTTCCAGTCCTAAATGATAAGATTTATGGGCAAAAAGATGAAGTATTCATAGACTATATCGATAAAGATACTAGAAATAAGCATAAAATGGCAAGGCACAGCCTCCATTCATCAAAATTGTCCTTTGTTTTGGGGTCAGAAGCGATTTCTCAGGAAGTTGGACTTCCTGAGGATCTGGCTGAAATTTGGAACGCCTGCAATGAAGTTAAAGTTTGAGCTCTGACCCCGACCGCATATGAAATCGCCTATACCCTCCCCCATCTATCGGCTCCCTCCATTTCATGTCGACAAGGTCATGCTGGCCACAGCCGAGACGATCGACTGGGGGCTCAAACTCCTTGGCGTCCCACCCCTCTGGAAAGAAACTCAAGGCGAAGGCATCAAGGTCGGCGTCCTAGATACCGGAATCGCCCTCGAACATCCAGACCTTCAACCTGCCATCCTTAAGGCTCGAGACTTCACCCGCAGTCCTTCCGCCGCTTACGACGCCCAAGGTCACGGCACCCACGTGTCAGGCATCATTGCTGCCCGACGAAACGCCCACGGAATCGTCGGAGTCGCCCCCGAAGCCAAAATCATCGTGGCCAAAGTTCTTAACGATGATGGCGCTGGAACTTCCCAAGACATCGTAGATGGTATCCGCTGGGCCATCGAATCCGGAGCCGACATCCTCTCGATGAGCCTTGGCAGTCCCGAACCCGACGAAGAGATTCATCAAGCCCTCCTCCTTGCCATCTCCAAAGGCATCTTCGTAATCACCGCCGCTGGCAACGAAGGCCCCGACTTGGACACCGTGGGTTATCCCGCCGGCTTTCCCGAAATGGTGGCAGTCGGATCGATCGACCGCCGAAAACGCCTCTCCCAATTCTCATCTCGAGGTCGCCAAGTCGATGTCGTGGCTCCAGGCGATGAGATCACCTCCTGCTATCCTCCCCGTGGCTATGCCGTCCTTAGTGGCACATCGATGGCTACACCCTTTGTCTCAGGAGTGGTCGCCCTCGCTCTGGCGAAACACCGAAAAATGGGAGGAAAGACACCTCTCCGCACCCAGAAGGATCTCATCGAACACTTGTGTCGCACCTCCGCCGATGCCGGCGTGGCCGGGTTCGACCCTCTCTATGGCTGCGGAATCCTCAATCCCGCAAAGTTGATTCAGGGGTAGAGGAACAATCTTATAGATCCACGCTGCAAAACGTGCCCTATCGATTACCCTTGCTGCGCTGGCTGCTGAATCTGAACTCCCTGCAATGGAATCCGCGAAACAATTTTTCCATCATACAAAACATCCAACGAATACTGCCCGGGACTTGGCAATCGCAGCCCTGCAATATTGAAGATAAAGTTCTGGCTCCAAAAAAACGCCTGAGCAGGGGGTTCCCCCATGGTGAATTCAATCCTAGGCCCACCTTCAGGCAGGATTGCCTTCCCATCCGAATCGATGAAGGAGATCTGAATGGTGTGCTTACCCTCGTCCCCCGTGCGAAAAAGAAGCCTGAGCGCAATGGAGCAGTGCGGATGCACCGCGGGGTACTGCCTCGCACAGATGGTGTCAAAAGACCCTAAAACACAAAGCTTTCCCTGATAATCACTGGCCGAATCTGCAATCAGAGCGGTAAGAACTTCCATCCATTGAACTCTATCCCATTTTTCACCACTTTGGTAGGGGCGGGTTGGCCTAGCCCGCATTGGGAATCGTTCGTTCCATAGAATTTCAGCGAGGCGACCATGGGACTGGTCGCCCTACCAAACCCCACAAATTTCTCACTCCCTTTGTCTTTATCTTCACCTTAAACTTCGCCTATGGCCCCTCTACTCCTCTTCATCATGGCTGGAGGTTCTGGTGAGCGCTTCTGGCCTCTCAGCCGAAAGGCGAAACCCAAACACCTACTCAAACTTGTCTCCTCTAAAACTCTTCTCGAGGAAACTGTCCTCCGCCTCAAACCCCTGGCACCCCGACCTTCCAATCTCCTGATCCTAACCAATCACGAGCAGATTCCCGGCATCCGCAAAGCCCTGCCCCGCTTCCCCAAAAGCTCGCTGATTCCCGAGCCCGCCAAGCGCGACACCGCCCCTGCCGCAGCCCTGGCAACAGCCCTTGCTCTACGCACCCATCCCAACGCCATCTTGGCCCTCCTGCCAGCCGATGCCGTGATCGGAAAGGCCCCGATTTTTCGGGCCCAGTTAGCGGCCGCCGCCCGCGCCTCACACAGTTCCCCATCGTTTGTCGCCTTGGGTATCAAACCCTCCTACCCCGCCACGGGCTTCGGATATCTTCACCTGGGCCGCAAGACCCTGCCGCAAATCAAGGGCGGTCCCTTCCTATGTGTTCGTCGCTTTGTAGAAAAGCCATCCTTGGCAAAAGCGAAGACCTTCCTGAAGTCCCGTCAGTATGCCTGGAATGCAGGCATCTTTGTTTGGAAAGCCTCCACCTTTCTCGCCGAGGCACGCCGACAACAGCCCGCCCTCGCCCGTTTTATCGAAAAGTTTCCCAAACGCGGTTCCTATGCTTCTTACCTAAAGCGGGAATTTCCCAAGCTACCGAAAATCTCTGTCGACTACGCCATCATGGAAGGTGCGAAATCTGTTCTAGCCATCCAAGCCGCTTTTCCTTGGGATGACGTAGGCTCATGGAGCGCGCTGCCGGCCCACCTACCGACAGATAAGAAGGGAAATACGTTTCGGGGCCCCATCCTCTCGTTAGAAAGCCGAAATACCCTCGCCCTAGCCCAAGGGGACCGTCCTATCGCCCTACTCGGGACGGACAACCTCGTGGTCGTCGATACGCCCGATGCCCTCCTCGTCTGCCCTAAAAATCGGGTTCAAGAGGTAAAAAAGCTGATGGGATTGCTGCCGACGGAGGTGGTTTAGATTTTTTAAGGTCTATTATCTCCAACAAGTTTCCAACTTTCCGGCATTCGGAGTAGCAGCGGGCTCACCAACAAAACAATCAGTGGTTTTAACCAGACGTCGGTCGCCAAATAGATCGGTTTTCCCATTCCGTCGCACATTAACCCGATACAGGCAATCGCCAGGATCGTCCCCTTCCACCTTCCACCTTTCACCTCGGACCAATAACTGACAGCAGCGAACGCGAGCAGGGGCGAGATAAGCACATAACTGTTTGTCTCAGCCCGCGGATTGAAAATCGTCCAGATCAAGGCGGTCACAACCCATAATCCCCAGGATCCGTTGATGAAGCTCCCACGCCGATATTTCCAGAATACGAACCACAGAGCCGCACCCGATGCCGCTGTACGCCCCAAAGAATTGAAAGGGAAAGGATTTGGAAATCCTGCTTTCTCCAACATTCCAAATAGGTCGCTTACCCTTAGGTTTACGGGCTTGTAAGATCGAGT
>Ga0114973_10001767_pt1 | contig 15862 bp, 13 predicted proteins | sample M_140807_MF_Meta_FD_87025 | JGI IMG/M metagenome (GOLD analysis project Ga0114973, IMG submission 87025) | Freshwater microbial communities from Lake Montjoie, Canada to study carbon cycling - M_140807_MF_MetaG | ecosystem: Environmental > Aquatic > Freshwater > Lake | place: Lake Montjoie... | reverse complement strand
GTTGTTGAAGGCCATGCTGAATTTGAAAACGCTGAGTGACCGCGAACTGATCTGGTATGTGGTCGTGCATATGGTGTTTGTGGTGTCGGGCGTGTTGCTGGCCTGGACCGATAAATTATCGGGTGAAGCCAAATCCTCCCATTGAAACAATAAAAAATGCCCGCATTAGCGGGCATTTTTGATCAGTCTTCCATTTTCAAGGCGGCAATGAAGGCCTCTTGCGGAATTTCAACGCGACCGAATTGCCGCATCCGCTTTTTGCCCTCTTTCTGCTTGTCCAGCAGCTTGCGCTTGCGGCTGATATCGCCGCCGTAACATTTGGCGGTGACATCCTTGCGCAGGGCGCTGATGGTTTCGCGTGCGATGATCTTGCCGCCCAAAGCCGCCTGGATCGGGATCTGGAACAGATGCTGCGGGATCAGTTCTTTCAGCTTCTCGCACATTGCACGGCCGCGATATTCGGCACGCGTCCGGTGCACCAGCATCGACAGCGCGTCGACCGGCTCGGCATTGACCAGCAGCGACATTTTCACCAGATCGCCTTCGCGGTAATCGGTGATGTTGTAATCGAAGCTGGCATAGCCTTTGGAGATGGATTTCAAGCGGTCATAGAAATCGAACACGACTTCGTTGAGCGGCAGATCGTAAACCACCATGGCGCGCTTGCCGACATAATTCAGGTCGATCTGCGAGCCGCGCCGATCCTGACAGAGTTTGAGAACCGAGCCGAGATATTCGTCGGGCGTCAGGATGGTTGCGCGGATCCATGGTTCCTGTACCGCTTCGATTTTCATCACATCCGGCATGTCGGCGGGATTGTGCAATTCGATTTCTGAGCCATCTCGCATTTTCAGCTTGTAGATCACCGAAGGTGCGGTGGCGATCAGATCGAGATTGAATTCGCGTTCCAGCCGCTCCTGAATGATTTCGAGATGCAGCAGGCCCAAAAATCCGCAACGGAAGCCGAAGCCGAGGGCGGCCGAACTTTCCATTTCATAGGAGAAGCTGGCGTCATTGAGCCGCAAACGGCCCATCGCGGCGCGCAAATCCTCGAATTGGGCGGCGTCGACCGGAAACAATCCGCAAAACACCACGGGCTGGGCGGGTTTGAAGCCGGGCAGCGGTGTGGTGGTCTTGCGCTTGCTTTCGGTGATGGTATCGCCGACGCGGGTATCGGCCACCTGTTTGATCTGGGCTGTGATAAAACCGACCTCGCCCGGACCGAGAATTTCGACATCGGTCATTTTGGGCTTGAAGACGCCGATTTTATCGACGACATAACGGGCACCGGTGCCGATCATCGTGATATCGGAACCTTTTTTCAAGGACCCGTCGATCACGCGCACCAGAACGACCACGCCGAGATAGGCGTCATACCAGCTATCGACCAGCAAAGCTTTGAGCGGGGCTGTCTCGTCGCCCGAGGGGGGCGGCAGGCGGGTGACGATGGCTTCCAGCACGCCTTCGATATTCAGGCCGGTTTTGGCTGAAATCAGAACGGCCTGCGAGGCATCCAGCCCGATCACTTCCTCGATCTGTTCCTTGACCCGCTCGGGTTCGGCGGCAGGCAGATCGGCCTTGTTGAGCACCGGCACGATCTCGTGATTGGCGTCCAGCGCGTGATAGACATTGGCGAGCGTCTGCGCTTCCACGCCTTGCGAGGCATCGACAACCAGCAGCGAGCCTTCGCAAGCGGCGAGCGAGCGACTGACCTCATAGGCAAAGTCGACATGGCCGGGCGTGTCCATCAGGTTCAGGATATAGGTTTTGCCATCCTGCGCGGTATAATCGAGCCGGACAGTCTGCGCCTTGATGGTGATCCCGCGTTCGCGCTCGATATCCATCGAATCCAGCACCTGCTCGACCATTTCGCGTTTGGTCAGCCCGCCGGTGAATTGAATCAGCCGGTCGGCCAGCGTGGATTTGCCGTGGTCGATATGCGCCACGATCGAGAAGTTGCGGATATTGTCGAATGTATGTGTCGTCATGCTGTCGGCATATCAGTCAGAGGGTTATTTTCCAACAACCTTTTTTCTGCAAACTTTTTTCTGTAAATTTTTTCATGCCCCTATCAGTTGCTGGACAGGCTGGCGCGGGTCTGGGCCAGAAACGAGCGCAGCGCGGCGGGTTTGAGCGGCTTGTTCATCACATGGATCTGTTTGCCCCCAGCCTCGTCGCGCACGCCCGGACTGCGGTCGGCTGTCAGCAGAACTGCCGGAATATCCTGCCCGAGCTTCCAGCGCAAAGCGACCACCGCTTCAATTCCGGTGCCACGGTCGAGATGGTAATCGGCAATGATGATGTCGGGCTTTTTGAACGGCGCATCCGCCGCCGGTTTGAGGCTGTCAAACGCTTCCGTCAGGCTGGCGGCGGTGATGACCTGACAGCCCCAACCGCTCAGCAACATGCGCATCCCGTCCAGAATGGCCGGTTCATTGTCGATGCATAACAAGACCATGCCTTTGAGAGGGGCTGCCGCTGGCTCGCTTGCCGGTGCGGCTTGCGAGGCGGCGGGCACCTTGCTTGATCCCATCGGCATGTCGACCGCGAACATAGAGCCGCGTCCGGCTGTCGAGCGTACGGTAATTTTATGGTTGAGCACCCGCGCGATGCGCTCGACGATCGACAGGCCTAGTCCCAGCCCGCGTGCGGCGCGCGCGCCCTGATCCAGCCGCTGGAATTCGTGGAAAATGATTTTCTGCTGTGACAGCGGAATCCCGATGCCGGTGTCATAGACCTCGGCGACCACGGTTTTTCCGCGCCGGCGGCAGCCGACCAGAATGGTGCCGGCAGGGGTTTTGCCTTCGGGCGTATATTTGATGGCGTTGGAAACCAGATTTTGCAACAGGCGGCGCAACAGCCGCCGATCCGAACGGATGGTCAGGCCGGAGGGCACAAAGCGCAGTTTCAAGCCCTTGGAGCGTGCCAGCGGCTCGAATTCCATCGACAGCGGTCCCAGAATGTCATCAATCCGGAAGGTCGAGAATTCCGGCTTCATTGCCCCCGCATCCAGCCGAGAAATATCGAGCAGGGCTCCCAGAATATCTTCGACCGCTTCAAGTGCGGCATCGATATTTTCGGCCAGTTTGGGATTGGCAAAGGCGCGGTCGCGCTCGACCAGAGTGGTGGTGTACAGGCGCGCGGCATTCAGCGGTTGCAAAATATCGTGGCTGGCTGCGGCCAGAAAGCGGGTTTTGGACGTATTGGCCTCGTCGGCTTCCGCCTTGGCGCGCACCAGTTCGGAATTGAGCCGTGTCAGCTCCTCGGTGCGTTCCGTGACGCGGCGTTCGAGGTTTTCATTGGCCAGTTCCAGCGCTTCCTCTGATTCCACTGTCTCGGTGATGTCGGTATAGGTGGTGACAATGCCGCCATCGGGCATGTGGGCGGTGCGGATTTCGACCACTTTCCCGGTCGGAAACAGCCGGACACGCACCGGTTCGGAATCGCCGACAAAACTTTCCAGCCGCGCCGCGATATAATCATCGGGCGTGCCGTCGCCGTAAAGGCCGCGTGTCGCGTTGTGGCGGATGATTTCATCGAGCCCGACACCCGAATAGCATTGCTCGTCGTTCAATTCGAACAGGCTCTGGAATTCGCGGTTCCAGCACATCAGATGCAGATTGCGGTCGAACACCGTAATGCCTTGACGCGCATGGTCGAGCGCGTGTTGCAATAGGTCGCGGTTATACTGGATGGCGGCCGATGCATCATCGAGCAAGCGCAAGGCGGTCTTTTTATTGACCTCGCGCCGCCGCATCAGCAAGGACAGTACCAAGCGCGACGACGATGCCCCGATGGCCGAGGACAGCTGGTGTTCGGCAAAGCGCATCAGGTGGATATCGGCTTCCTGTCCGGCATTGAAGGTTTGTCCGCGGCGGATAAGAAAATTCTGGAAGCTCTCGCTGGTCCGCTCCTGTCCCAGATAGCGCGACACGGTGGCGTGTAATTCGCCCATGGTGACCGACACCCGCCACAGTCTGAAAGCCTGCGCCATGGCTGGCCGTTCGCTCGAGATGAACAGATTGGCCTGCAACCGCTCCATCGGCGTGGTGGGCCGTTTGAGAGAGAACACAACATAGGCCAGCGTGTTAATGGTCAGACTGAACAGGGTGCCGGTGACCAGACGGTCGGGGTTGGAGCCGAAAATCTCCATTCCGACCATAAAATCCTGCAAAGCATGGTTGAATTCGGCCAGATAAAAGCTCTCGCGGGTCAAAATGCTAGGCAAAAACAGGGTCAGCATCCAGGCCAGCAGGCCAAGTCCCAGCCCTGCGCAAGCTCCCGAAGCCGTGCCGTGCCGCCAGATCATACCACCGAGAAAGACCGGTCCGATCTGTGCAATGGCAGCGAACGAGATCATGCCGATCGAGGCCAAGCCCGTGTCATTGGCATAGCGGTAGTACAGATGACCCATCAGCATGATGGTGACAATTGCCACGCGGCGGATCACAAGCACGACTGTGCCCATATCGTAACGGGCCGAACGGTCGCGCCGCAGCAGCACGGGGATGACGAGATCGTTGGACATCATGATGGCGAGCGCCACTGCTTCGACAATGACCATGGCAGTAGCTGCCGAAAGGCCGCCGACGAATGTAATCAGCACAATGGCCGAATTGCGCCCCAACAGCGGCAGTTCCAGCACCGCCATATCCCGATTTGCCCCGAAGGGCAGGACCAGATCGGCTGACAGTGCGAGCGGAATAACAAAGAGGTTGATGGCGATCAGATAGACGGGAAACAGTTTGATGGCGAGGCCGATGTCATTTTCATCACGGTTTTCCACGACAGAGACATGGAATTGGCGCGGGAGCAGAATCACGGCAAAACCGGACAACATCGCGCTGACCGTAAAGGTCAGGCTAGAGCCGCCGCGTTCGAAAAACGGGGTCAGATTGTCGCGCTGGGCAATACGGGCGATAATTTCCGAAGGACCGTCAAACATGACAAAGGTCACATAGGTGCCTACCACCAGAAAGCACAACAGTTTGACAATGGATTCGGCAGCAATAGCCAGCATCAACCCGTTTTGATGTTCGGTGGTATCGACATGCCGGGTCCCGAAGGCGGCGGCAAATCCGGCCAGCACCAGCGCGGTAAAAATCGACAGATTCTGGAACAGCAGATTGGGTTCTGTCGGATCACCATGCTCGAGCGCATCGAACACAATCGTCAAGGACGAGACAATCGCCTTGAGCTGCAAGGCGACATAGGGAATGGTTCCGACCACGGCAATCAGGCAGACAAGGCCTGCCACCTGCTGGCTTTTGCCGTAACGCGAGGCAACAAAATCGGCAACTGAAGTGATATTTTGTGATTTCGACAGGCGGATAATCCGCTTCAAAAACCCGCCGCCGAACATGAACAGCAAAATCGGGCCGATATAGATGGCCAGAAAATCAAGCCCTGCAACCGAAGCGACGCCCACCGACCCATAAAAGGTCCATGATGAACAAAACACCGCCAGCGCCAGCGCATAGATCATTGCGCGCGCTTTGCCCTTGATCAGCGTGCGGCCCCATGTATCGCCGAAATGGGCAATGGCAAAAAGCAGGCTCAGATAGACAAGCGCCGTAAGAATGACGGTCCAGCCCGCAACCATAATAATGTTCCCCCTGCCTCTCCCAGACCGTAAAGCACTGATTGCGGCTGTGGGAAACAGTTTTTTCACGCCAGATGCCGATCACAGCGCAATCGGATTGCAGCGCCTCCGATTTTTTGGAAGACGGATCGGCCGGATCGTGAGAAAAGAACCCTCAGACACTGTTTGCCAATCTCCGTTAGATGACCGAGGATCCGTTCCGTGCCCCATTCCAGCCTGCGCCATGAAGCTCTTGAAGCCCCCGCCAGCGGCATTATCGAGGTGTTTGATTATGGCCGGAACCGCGAGGGTCTGATGCCGCTCTGGGTTGGAGAGGGCGATATGGCCACCCCTGCTTTTATTGCCGAGGCAGCCACGCGGGCTTTGGCGGCGGGCGAGACATTTTATACCTATCAAAGCGGACTGCCCGAATTGCGGCAGGCGATTTCAACCTATATGTCGGGCCTGTATGGCCGCACCATCCCGATGGAGCGGTTCCATGTCACCATCGGCGGCATGCACGCCATCCAGCTGGCTTTGCGGATGGTGGTGGGCACCGACAACGAGGTGATCATTCCGACACCGGCCTGGCCGAATTTCCGCGGTGCGGCGGGCCTGTCGGGCGCGCGTCCCGTCGATGTGCCAATGAGCTTCGTGCCGCGCGGCAATGATCATGTCTGGGCACTGGACATGGACCGGATTGCCGATGCCATTACGCCCAAAACCCGCGCCATCGTGATCAATTCTCCTTCCAATCCGACCGGATGGACGGCGACCATGGAAGAATTGCAGCAGGTGCTGGATCTGTCGCGCAAACATGGTTTGTGGATCATTTCCGACGAGATTTATGGTCGTTTTGTCTATGACGGCTCCAAACGCGCGCCCTCCTTCCATGACATCATGAATGATCGGGACCGCATCATGTTCGCCCAGACCTTTTCCAAAAACTGGGCGATGACCGGCTGGCGGATCGGTTGGCTCGAATGTCCGGTGGCGCTGGGGCCGACGGTCGAAAACCTGATCCAGTATTCCTCCTCCGGAGTTGCCGCCTTCCTGCAGCGTGCCGGTATTGCCGCCTTGCAGCAGGGCGAGAGCTTTGTCGAACACCAGATTGCCCGCGCCAGAGAAGGCCGCGAGATCGTGTCCAAAGGCCTTGCAGACACAGGGCGCGTGACTTTCGGGGCCATTGACGGCGCGTTCTACCTGTTTTTCAAGGTCGAAGGCATCGAGGACACCAGAAAACTGGCGATGCAGCTGGTGGACGAGGCCAATGTCGGGCTGGCGCCCGGTTCGGCCTTCGGGTCCGGCGCCGAGCATTATTTGCGGATGTGCTTTGCCCGCAAGCCCGAAGACATGCGCGAGGCGACCCGCCGACTGGCCGCTGTCCTGTCACGTTGAAGCCGGAGTCCGCCTCATGGACAGGCAAGAATTGATTGCAAAACGCAACTGTAAGGTGTGATATGTTGGTATCTGGTCGGACTGGGAGACCGCAGGAGGACATATGCAGGACGAGCGCGGCCCTGAACATTCCGATCCTGTTGCAAGCGGGGCGACACCCCGGCCACGCCGGACGTTTTCGGGCTCGCAGGCCCTGACCGATCGCGAGCACGACGTGCTGGAGGCGATTATTGCCGGAGAAACCAGCAAAATGGCAGCGCGGCGGTTTGGCCTCAGCCCGCGCACAATCGAGGTGCATCGCGCCCATATTCTTGCTAAATGCGGGGCACGGAATACGGCTGATTTGTTGCGTATTGTTTTGAACGGCCAGAAATAGGATGTTTTTTCCTGTTTCAGGATGATATTTTTTAATCATTGATTGGAGAGTGACAGTGCAAAAAATCGCACGCTTTACCCATTTGATATCCCCCGATGCCCTTAAAAAAGAAATTGCCCGTTTGGTCGATACCCTCGAATGCAATGGCTATCGCACTACGGATATGGATTTTTCCGATCTGATTGCCCAGAAAATGGCGCGTGATTGCGTGAAACTGATCACCGATGTCGGTGCGCGGGTCAAAAACCACTCTTGGGAATATACATCCCATCGCGGCCTCAGCATCAAAATCTATCTGACCCATGAGATCGATCTGATTCTGGCCGAAAAAATGCTCGGTTGAACCTTGCATGCAATTTTGCATGGCAGTGCCACCAAGGCCTGCGCCTTCTCAAGAGCCTTGCTTTCGCTTATGACAGGATGAGTTGAGAGTTTCAAAGCCGCTGATCTGGATGGCTCGCATGGTTTTACCCGAATGACTTTGTTACCCCCTGCGCGCTCTTTGACCGGTATAGTCATCGGCCAGCTGGTTCCTATGGGATTTTGTCTTGCCGCAGGGGCGGTGGCTGGCGGTCTTGGTGTTCCGGCAGGATGGTTGTGCGGCGCCTTGGGCATGGCGGCGTTTCTGTCCTCGACCGGTCGGGCCGATCCGATGCTGCCGCAGTTGCGGGATTTTGCGTTGCTGCTGTCGGGCCTGTCGATCGGCCTGAGCGTGACACCCGAGACAGTGGCGCGGTTTGCAACCATTCCGCTGAGTCTGAGCATCATGTGCGTGGCGGTGGTCTGTATCACATGGGGCTCGGCCTTCGTGCTCATGCGTCTGTATGGCTGGCGCAAGCTGGATGCCTTGCTCGCCTCTGCCCCCGGTGCGCTGTCGACCACGCTGGTCATTGCCTATGAAAACAACGCCAAAGTCTCGCATGTGGCGATTGTCCAGCTGTTCCGTCTGTTCATGCTGATGGCGGTTTTGCCCTCGGTGATTGCGGCGGGTGTTGGCCCTGCCGCTGTTCCGCTTCCTGGTGCGACTCTGTTGCCGCCGCTTGACTTTGCAATGGTTTGTGGCTGCGCACTGGTTCTGAGTTGGGTGCTGGCGCGCTTGAAAATGCCGACTTATTTTCTGCTGGGCGGAATGATTGCAGCAGGTGCGTTGACGGGTTCTGCCCTGGTGGACGGCCGGATGCCGGAACTTCTGGCCAATGTGAGCTTTTCGCTGGTCGGCTGGTTCATCGGCGAACGGTTCCGCGGGATCAAATTGCGCGATGTGATCGCCCTGACAGGTCCGATGGTTGCATCGTTTGCTGCCACAGCCTTTGTGGCTTTTGCTTTTTCGGAAGTGATTGTCGCTCTGTCGCATATTCCGCGATCGGAAGCGATTGTGGCTTTTGCACCCGGCGGGGTCGAAGCCATGAGTATTCTGGCTCTGGCCCTCAACCTCGATCCGGTATTTGTTGCCTCGCATCACATCGTGCGGTTCATGTTCATCGGCACTTTGATGCCGATTGCCATCAAGCTATGGCCGCGCCTGTTCGGCATCGGCACGGATGGGGAACTGCTCTAACGGATTTATGAGGGTTTGGCAGGGACCAGACGCCAGCCTTTGGAAGTGAGGCAGGCATTATAGGAGTTCTGGCGTGGCACTGCGTTCAGATCCTGTGTGCCATAGGTGGCCGGCACATAGCTGCCCGGCACATAATCGCACGAGCGGCCGTAATGGGTACGGTAACAACTGCGATAGCCGGAGGTGACATAGGCACCGCTGGTCTGCACGACCACGGGTTGATAGGGATAAAGCCGCTCGACACTGCGTTGGCACTGAATGCTGTCATTGCCCATATCTGCAGCAGGACGGTTAGGATTAACCCATTGATATTGCTGGCAGGCACCAAGCAACAAAGTGCTTCCCAAAGCGGCCATACGAAGTGTGCGTGTCATGATCATGGTCTTGTATCCTGTCAGCAGGCCCTCAACAGAACAAAAGCCCAAAAAGGTGATTGTTCAAGCCCGGTCAAATCCCGTATTAATCATAACGCCGAATAAGCCTGCTGGTGAAGCCTCAATTGCGCAAATCCTGCCATAAAATACGCAAAATTTTTCCGGATGTGCTAAACAATCCGAAACGGGCGCGGATTGGCCCTTTATGCGACACATACGAGAACATTGACGTGATGAAGTCTTTGACACGGCGCAATATTGTATCGGCTCTTTTGGCCTCGACAGCTTTGTCGGCGTCAATGGGCCCGCTTTCGGCCCAGACCCAGCCGCAAGGCCAGTCACAAAACGCGGCGCGAAACAAGCCCGCAGCCCCGCGCACGATATTTGCCCATGACGACGTGGTGCGCCGCGCGCGCGAATTGTCCGAGACCGCTTATGACGCCACCGTGCCGCCTTTGCCAGCCGAATTGGAGGCTCTGGATTTCGATGCCTGGCGCGAGATCCGCTTTCGCGGTGAAAAAGACCCGCTCGGCGATCCGCGCCAGCGTTTCCATTTGCAGGCCTTTCATGCCGGTCACCTGTTCCAGCGCGCCGTGCAGCTGAATCTGGTGCGTGACCGTTATTCGGAACCCTATGCCTATACGGCGGATTCTTTCGATTACGGCAAAACCCGTTTCCAGAAGCCGTTGCCCGCCGATCTCGGCTATGCCGGGTTCCGTGTCCATTATCCGTTGGGTGGCGCAACCACCTCTGACGAGCTGATCTCGTTTCTGGGTGCGACCTATTTCCGCTTTTTGGGCAGCAACCAGCAATATGGCCTGTCGGCGCGCGGTCTGGCGATCGGCACCGGCAATCTCGACAACAACGAAGAATTTCCGTTTTTCAAGGAATTCTGGATCGAACGGCCCGACCCCAAAACCGATATGATCTCGATCCATGCTTTGCTGGATAGTCCCTCGGTCGCCGGAGCCTATCGGTTCGATATCTATCCCTCCGCTGAAACCAGCGTGGATGTGACAGCAACGCTTTATCCGCGCCGCCGTATGAGCCGGGTCGGTATGGCGCCGCTGACTTCGATGTATTTTCTCGGCGAAAATGACCGCCATCTGAACGACCGCAACAAATATGACGAATTCCGCGCCGAATTGCACGATTCCGACGGTTTGCTGATGCTCACTGTCGATCAGGAATGGGTGTGGCGGCCTTTGAAAAACCCTCTTGTGCAGGAGGTGCAGCGGTTTGACGCGCGGAATATCCGGGGCTTCGGCCTGATGCAGCGCGACCGCCGTTACGAGCATTATCAGGATATCGAACTGGCTTACGAAGATCGTCCATCCTACTGGATCGAGCCCAAGGAAGATTGGGGTTCGGGTGTGGTCGAACTGGTCGAACTGGCTACAAGGGATGAAACCGCCGACAATATTGTGGTAGCTTTTGTGCCCGATAGCCCGCTCGAGCCGGGCAAGCCGTTCACTTTCTCCTACCGCATCCGCTCCTTGAATGACGGGCTCGATCTCCACAAGCTCGGCTATGTCGGCAATACCTTTGCCGCTCCGGCGTTTGCATTGGGCTCCAACGAGCAGCAATCGGCCAATACGCGGCGGTTCATGGTCGATTTCACCGGCGGGGATATGGATTATTATCTCAAAAACCCGTCTCTGCTGAAGGTTGTGGCATCGGCACGCAATGCCAAAGTGTTCCGCACTTTTCTGGTTCCCAATCCCAAGGGCAAGGGATTCAGGGCGATGATCGATGTCCGGCTCGAGGAAAACCAGGTCGGTACCATGCGGGCTCATCTGCAGGCAGGGCAAAAACCGGTGACCGAAACCTGGTCCTATTCCTGGCGGATTTATAATTTTTAGCCGCCAACCGCTCGACATTTTCGCCAAGGTCGTGTATCAGCGCGCTTCAACTTAAAACAGCGGTGCCAAACGCTGGTGACAAGCAAACCCTCGCGAGGAGGGGGCGCGGGGATCCGAAAAGGCAGGAGATAGACATGGATATTATTCAGCAGCTCGAAAAAGAGCAGGCCGATAAGCTCGCCGCTTTGCGGCCCATCCCGGACTTCCAGCCCGGTGATACGCTTCAGGTCAATGTGAAGGTGATCGAAGGCGAACGCAGCCGCGTGCAGGCCTATGAAGGCGTCTGTATCGCGCGCAACGGCGGCGGCCTCAACGAGAGCTTCACAGTCCGTAAAATCAGCTATGGTGAAGGCGTGGAACGCGTGTTTCCTGTCTATTCCCCGCTGATCGAATCCATCAAAGTGGTGCGTCGCGGCAAGGTGCGTCGTGCGAAGCTCTATTACCTGCGCGATCGTCGCGGTAAATCGGCGCGTATCGTCGAGCGCAAGACCGGTCACGGTACGGCGTCACACATCGCCAATCGTGCTGAAAACGGCCACGGCCAAGACTAATTGCCGACCGGAGCCAGAATTTCAAAAACGCGGCCGGTTGGCCGCGTTTTTTTTGATCCGATTTGGTTTCAGAATATCGAATTCGGCTCTTTCCCTTTGGCATGGAAAGGATTAAATCAGGTCCTTGCCTCATTTTATTCAGCAATCAGTGAGATCACGAATGGCTCCGCGCACGCTTTATGACAAAATTTGGGATGATCATGTTGTCGATACGCAAACGGACGGCACATGCCTTCTGTATATTGACCGCCATCTCGTCCATGAAGTGACAAGCCCGCAGGCTTTCGAAGGTCTGCGGATGAGCAAGCGCAAGGTGCGCGCGCCCGAAAAGACCCTGGCGGTGGTTGATCACAACGTGCCGACCTCCGACCGGTCGCATGGCATCACCGATCCGGAAGCGGCCACGCAGGTGGCGGCGCTGGCTGAAAATGCCCGTGAATTCGGTATCGAATATTTCAACGAGCTCGACAAGCGTCAGGGCGTTGTCCACATCATCGGACCCGAACAGGGCTTTACCCTGCCCGGCACCACGATTGTCTGCGGTGACAGCCACACTTCGACCCATGGGGCATTCGGCGCTTTGGCGCACGGCATCGGTACATCCGAAGTCGAACATGTACTGGCCACCCAGACGCTGATCCAGTCCAAAGCCAAAAACATGCTGATCACGGTGGATGGCACTTTGCCGCATCATGTGACAGCGAAAGACATCATTCTGGCGATCATCGGCGAAATCGGTACCGCAGGCGGAACCGGCCATGTGATGGAATATGCCGGTGAAGCCATCCGCAGCCTGTCGATGGAAGGCCGGATGACGGTCTGCAACATGTCGATCGAAGGCGGTGCCCGCGCAGGCCTGATCGCGCCGGATGAGAAGACCTTTGCCTATCTCCATGGCCGTCCGAAATCTCCCAAGGGCGCGCAGTGGGATGCCGCGATGCGCTATTGGGAAACGCTGAAAACCGACGAAGGCGCACATTTCGACCGTAAAATCCGCCTCGATGCCGCCAATCTGCCGCCCATCGTCACTTGGGGCACCAGCCCCGAAGACGTGGTGACCATTGCCGGTACGGTGCCGCGCGTCGAAGACGCCACAACCGAGGCCAAACGCGTCTCCATTGCCCGCGCGCTCGATTATATGGGCCTGAAGGGCGGTGAAAAAATCACCGATCTGGCGGTGGACCGCGTATTCATCGGTTCTTGCACCAATGGCCGCATCGAAGATTTGCGCGCTGCCGCCCATTTCGTGGCGGGCAAGACCATCAACAGCAATGTCAGCGCGATGATCGTGCCGGGCTCGGGCCTTGTGAAGCAGCAGGCCGAAGAAGAGGGTCTGGACAAAATCTTCAAGGCGGCAGGCTTTGACTGGCGCGAGCCGGGCTGCTCGATGTGTCTGGCCATGAATGCCGACAAGCTGGCGCCGGGCGAGCGTTGCGCATCGACCTCCAACCGCAATTTCGAAGGGCGTCAGGGCTTCAAGGGCCGCACCCATCTGGTGTCGCCTGTGATGGCGGCAGCGGCAGCCATTGCCGGTCATTTCGTCGATGTCCGCGACTGGCACTGAGGCAAAGCCGCAACCATTCAAAACCCGGCCCCTGGCCGGGTTTTTTTATGCCTACCAGCAACTCCGCACATAATTGGTGCGCCATTGCCCCCAATATGAGTCCCAATAGGGCACGGCGCGGGTGGTGCAGCGTTGTTCGTAACGGTGGTGATGCCGCCATCGGTGATGATAGCCTCCACCGTCATTGTCCCTATAGGGGTTGGCATGGTGGCGGTCACTGCGGTGATGCCCGTAATATTCGGCCTTGGCAGGCTGCATGGTCAGAACCGAAGCACCGACAAGACCGGCTGCAAGCCAGAGGGCAAGCCGCTTTGTATGTGTTGGGTTGATTCCGGTGGTTGTCGATGCGTTGTCGGTCATTGTGCCCTCCTGCTGCAGGGCCCAATCAATTCGGGCCGATGCTGTCATGGAGCGACATTAGGCGCCGCAAGCTGAATACAGGCCGAAGCCTGTGTTCATCTGCTGTTAACTGAACGCCGATTACCAGCAATGGCGGACATAATGGGTGCGGTATTCGCCCCACATCATATCCCATGTGCGTTCGGCGCGGGTGGTGCAGCGTTGTTCGTAACGGTGGTTGTTGCGCCGGCCGTAATGGTTGCCGCGGTTATCATGCCTTTTCGGGGCCATATGCTGGCGTTCCCTTTGATTATTGCGGCCGTTATCTTCGGCATTGACGGGCTGTGTCATGATGGCTGTCGCCCCGACGAGACCGGCGCAGAACCATAAAGCCAGCATCTTGCCGCTGGAACCTTTGGTGTGTGTGGTGGTCATCCTATCCTCCTGTGTAAGGGGCGCCCTGAAAATGAGGGCCGAAATCTTTGCGCAACACACCTTTGTCTGCCTCAAAGATGGTCAAGTGATGGCGTGACAGGCGGCGTCTGTCTCTGCTATAGAGAGGGCCTCTTTTTGCATCATGTCAGCTGACGGAACCTCCCATGCAACCCTTTACCACCCTGACCGGCGTTGCCGCGCCAATGAAGATCACCAATGTCGACACCGACATGATCATTCCCAAGCAATATCTCAAGACGATTAAGCGCACCGGTCTGGCCGTGGGTTTGTTTGCCGAATTGCGGTTCAACGAGGATGGCAGCGAGAACAAGGATTTCGTTCTCAACCAGCCGGCCTATCGCAATGCGCAGATTTTGGTGGCGGGCGATAATTTCGGTTGCGGCTCCTCGCGCGAACATGCCCCCTGGGCCCTGCTGGATTTCGGCATCCGCTGCGTGATTTCCACCAGCTTCGCCGATATTTTCTACAATAACTGCTTCAAGAACGGCATTCTGCCGATCAAGGTCTCGCAGGAAGAGCTCGACCAGCTGATGGAAGAAGCCGGACGCGGGGCCAATGCGACCCTGTCGGTCGATCTCGAAGCGCAGGAAATCCACGGCTCCGATGGCCATGTTGTCCATTTCGACATTGATTCTTTCCGCAAGCATTGCCTGCTGAACGGTCTCGATGACATCGGCCTGACCATGGAAAAAGACAAGTCGATCGACGCTTTTGAAAGCAAGACCGCGCAGTCGCGCTCCTGGCTGTAAGAGATGCGTTTGGCCACTGGCCAATAAGGACCGGATCAGCGTTTCGCTCTGATCCGGTAGTCCGCTTTTATCCTTTGACGTTTTGAGTGCGGCTGTTTGCGATGCACAGGCATGCGCCAGCCCAGAATACGGAGAACTCGCATGGCATCGTTTAACCTGTTGCTTCTGCCCGGTGACGGCATCGGCCCCGAAGTAATGACCGAGGTCAAGAAACTGCTCGACTGGATGAATTCGACCGGTGTGGCCAAATTCGAAACCGAAGCCGATCTGGTCGGCGGTGCAGCCTATGATGCGCACAAGGTGTCGATCACCGATCAGGCCGTGAAAATGGCCGGCGAGGCCGATGCGGTGCTGTTCGGCGCGGTCGGTGGCCCGCAATGGGACAGCGTGCCCTATGACGCCCGCCCCGAGGCCGGTCTGCTGCGCCTGCGCAAAGATCTGGAAATGTTTGCCAATCTGCGTCCGGCCATCTGCTATCCCGCTTTGGCCTCGGCCTCCTCGCTCAAGCCCGAGATCGTCGAAGGCCTCGACATCATGATCGTGCGCGAATTGACCGGCGGCGTTTATTTCGGCGAGCCGAAGGAAATTGTCACACTCGAAAACGGCGAAAAACGCGGTGTCGATACACAGGTTTACACCACCCATGAAATCGAGCGAATCGGTCGGGTGGCGTTCGAATTGGCGCGCAAGCGCGGCAACAAGGTCACATCGTCGGAAAAGCGCAATGTGATGCGCTCCGGCCTGTTGTGGAATCAGGTGATCACCGATCTGCACAAGCGCGAATATTCCGATGTGGTGCTCGAACATATGCTGGCCGATGCCCTGGGCATGCAGCTGGTGCGCTGGCCCAAGCAGTTCGACGTGATCGTCACCGACAATCTGTTCGGCGACATGCTGTCGGATGTGGCCTCGATGCTGACCGGCTCGCTCGGCATGCTGCCTTCGGCCTCGATGGGCATTGCCGATCCCAAGACCGGCAAGCGCAAGTCGATGTACGAGCCGGTCCACGGTTCGGCTCCCGATATTGCCGGCAAGGGCTTGGCCAATCCGATTG
>Ga0114973_10001766_pt1 | contig 15871 bp, 12 predicted proteins | sample M_140807_MF_Meta_FD_87025 | JGI IMG/M metagenome (GOLD analysis project Ga0114973, IMG submission 87025) | Freshwater microbial communities from Lake Montjoie, Canada to study carbon cycling - M_140807_MF_MetaG | ecosystem: Environmental > Aquatic > Freshwater > Lake | place: Lake Montjoie... | reverse complement strand
ATGGTGGCGGCGGCGGCCGTGATGGCGGTGGCGGCTATGGCGGCGGCGGCGGCGGTCGTCGCGAAGGCGGCGGCGGTTACGGTGGCGGTGGTCGTCGTGAAGGCTCTGCCGGCGGCAATGATGGCAACTTCCGCAGCCCTTATGGCGGCGGTGGTGCACGTCAAAACAATGGGTCTTCCGGACGCAACGAGTATTAATTTACCCGCTTGACACTGGACCCTCTAGGGCTTGGAAATTTCCAAGCCCTTTTTTCATGGACGCTTGCCAGGTACCAGTAAAACCTTCACTTGACCCTGTAATAAAAACCGTTGGTTTAGGTTGTCGGCCTTCAGGCCATTGCCTTGAAAACGGTTATCGCCACGTTCAATTTTCACCGGCGAATAGGTGACAAGACTGTCGGTATTGGCAAATAAATGAATGAACTCACTGCGCAGCGTCATGGCCGGTTCTTGTGTTCCCACGCCTTGCTTGTGCAACACAGCTTGCCCGATCAACTGTATTTCTGAACCGTCTTCGTTGGACAATGAACGCTTTGCAACCGCTGTTGTCAGACGTCCCGAACGCGATATCGAATGCACCACCGGTTGTTCAATCAAATTGGTCAGTGTGTCGGGAAAATGCAAGGAAGTCTCACCTTGCAAAAAAGACTTCAAACCGCCCTGCAAAGAATACGTTTTCAAGGTGAAGTTGTTGGCATAGTAATCTGGCTCATGCGAGGTTTCTGCGACAACCGCACCCTGCACTGCTTTAGGTGCATTGCGCACCAACCAGACGCTAGCCCACAAAAGGATAGCCAATAAGACCATAGGTATAAAGGCCACAAGGGTTTCTAATTGGTTTCTCCAGCCCGACGCAGGTGCAGGCGAGGGAAGTCTGGGCAGGGCGTTCACCTCAGCGCCTCTTGCAAAACGGATGCATACACACCACTGGCTCGCAGCAACAAGTCGCACAAATCGCGCACAGCGCCATGGCCGGCGGCTCGTGAACTAACCCAATCAACACGTGTCAGAACTTCTGTGTGCGCCCCGGGCGGTGCGGCCGAAAGACCTGCCGTCATCAACATGGCCAAATCAGGCCAATCGTCGCCCATGGCAGCTGCTTGCGACCATTCAAGACCCATGCTGGACAATAGTTGTTGGGCCGCGGCTTTCTTGTCATGCACCCCTGCAAACACATGGCTTATGCCCAAGTCGGACAAACGTTTTCTCAAGGCCAAGCCATCGCGGCCGGAGATGATGGCCACACAGATGCCATGCGCTTGCAAAAGCTTCAGCCCATGACCATCGAGGGTATCGAAGGTTTTGGTTTGCTCACCTTGGTCGCTGTAATGCAAGCTGCCCTCTGTTAACACGCCATCCACATCAAGCATCAACAATTTGATGGTTTTCGCTTTTTCTAAAAGCTCTGGCGTTGGGTTTTTTGGGCTGCTCATCAAATCACCTTGGCACGCATCAAGTCGTTGCTGTTGAGGGCGCCACACAAGCGGTTTTCTTGATCGACCACCAACAAAGAGGTGATGCGCAACTGCTCCATCAGTTGCGCAGCTTCCGCCGCCAATGCATCATGGTGGATGGTGCTTGGCTTGGGCTTCATGACCTCATGGGCTTTTAAGGGCAGCACATCCACACCCTTTTCAATCAAGCGACGCAAATCACCGTCAGTGAATATGCCCAAAATCTTTCCCTCATCATCAACCACCGCCGAAACGCCCAGACCTTTTTGGCTCATCTCACGCATCAAATCCGGAAAAGCTGTCTGGGGTAGCACTTGAGGAACATCTACGCCGCTTCTCATGACATCGGCGACATGGGTGAGAAGTCTTCTCCCCAAACTGCCCCCTGGATGGGACAAGGCGAAATCGCTTGACTTGAATCCGCGCGCATCGAGTACCGCAACAGCCAAAGCGTCGCCCAAGGCCAGTTGCGCGGTGGTGCTGGCGGTGGGTGCCAGATTCATCGGGCAGGCTTCTTTTTCGACAGCACTGTCGAGAACGATCAAAGCATGTTTTGCTAAAGTGGATTGGGCGACGCCAGTCATCGCAATAAGCACAATGCCTTGCCGCTTGATAATGGGCAATATGGCCGACAACTCTTGGCTTTCCCCGCTGTTGGACAAGGCTAAAACTACGTCGTCTTTGGTAACCATGCCTAAGTCGCCATGACTGGCTTCTGCAGGATGCACAAAAAAAGCTGGCGTACCCGTTGAGGCCAAGGTTGCTGCGATTTTTCTGCCTATGTGCCCGCTTTTGCCCATGCCCATGACGACCACGCGTCCTTTGACAGCCAAGATGGCGTTCACCGCTGCAATGAAGTGTGGCCCCAGCCTTGAGCGCATGGCCAGCAACGCATTCGCTTCCGTCGTCAGCACTTGGGCTGCGAGGTCCAGCATTTTGTTGGTTTGTTTGGTTGAAGCGTCGCTCATGGTGTTGATTATGCGGTGGCTTATTTGCCAATACAAAACCGCGAGAAAATTTCGCCTAACAAGTCATCTGCGCTCATCTCTCCTGTCAGGATAGAGAGTTGTTGTTGCGCACAACGCAACTCCTCCGCTAATAAATCCAGGGCTGGGCTAGGTGTTTGCAGTACGCCAAGGGCTTGTCCAGTGTGTATTTGAACTTGCACTAAGGCTTGCACATGCCTTTGGCGCGCAGAGAAAACCCCCTCTTGGTGCTCGGCTTGCCATCCCACGCTGTGCAGCAAATAGGCACGCAGATCTTGTAGACCTTGCCCGGTCTTGGCTGAAATACAAATCGTGGGTTGATGCGTGACTGATTCGCTAACGGCTGACACCAAATCTATTTTGTTGAACACGTGCAGCAATGGACTGTGGCTGCTTTTTTGCTGCATCATTTGCTTGCTCAATGCTGTTTGCAAAGCTTCGTATTCCGATTCTTGAGCGCGGCTTAAGTCGTGCAATAGCACCACCACATCGGCATCCGCGACTTGTGCCCATGCCCGCTCTATGCCTATTCTTTCAACCTCGTCGACACTTTGCGTGTCACGCAGGCCCGCAGTATCCACCACATGTACCGGCACACCTTCCACAGAAATGGTTTGTGACAATACATCGCGGGTAGTGCCAGCCACCGCCGTGACAATCGCGGTGTCTTGTCCCGTCAAAGCGTTCAGCAAAGAGCTTTTACCTGCATTAGGTTGACCAGCAATGACCATTTTCATGCCATCTCGCAACAAAGCGCCTTGGCGTGTTTTGGCGCATAACAAATCGGTTTCTTGTTGCATGGTTCGCAGTTGTCCTGCGACATCGGCCTGAGTCACAAAGTCGATGTCCTCTTCTGGAAAATCTAAACTGGCCTCCACCAACATGCGTACCCGTAATAACTGTTCTTGAAGCTTTTCAACTTCGACTGAAAAAACCCCTACGAGCGAGCGACCAGCGCCACGCACGGCCGCTTGCGTTTGCGCATCAATCACATCGGAGACGGCCTCCGCTTGGGCCAAGTCCATTTTTTGATTAAGGTAAGCGCGTTGTGTAAATTCGCCTGGAAGGGCCAGTCGCATGCCGGCTAAACGCACGTCGGGTTTTTGGGCGAACTCTAAGCAGCGCTGTACCAGCATAGATAAGACAACGGGTCCACCATGGCCTTGTAACTCCAGAACATCTTCACCGGTATAGCTGTGTGGGGCAGGAAAAAACAGCGCCAGGACTTGGTCTAGCGTTTGTCCATTGTCGTCACAAATATTTATTAGGTGTGCGCGTCTGGGCTCTAAAGTTTGTTGACACAGCCCGGTGGCAAAGGCTATGAGGTCCTTGCCGCTGATGCGTACGATGCCGACCGCACCTTTGCCCGGTGGCGAGGCCACCGCGATGATTGGCGCATCGCGTTCGCTAAGCATGGCCTAAGACATGAGCCGCCGCTCGCCCGCGCTCATTGTTAATGAAGAACGCCAAGTTGCTTATTGATCATCCATTGCTGGGCGATGGACAAAATATTGTTAGACAACCAATACAAGACTAAACCTGAGGGGAAAAAGAAAAACATGACACTAAACGCCAAAGGCATCATCCACATCATCTTGGCTTGAATAGGGTCTGGCGGTGTAGGGTTTAACCAGGTTTGTAAAAGTGAGGTAAGCGTCATCAGCAGCGGCAAAATAAACCAAGGGTCAGGTGCAGCCAAGTCCTGCACCCATCCCACCCATGGTGCATTGCGCATTTCTACCGACGACAAAAGCACCCAATACAAAGCAATGAAGAAAGGAATTTGCACAGCGATAGGCAAGCAACCACCTAAGGGATTGACTTTTTCTTCGCGGTAAATTTTCATCATTTCCATTTGCATTTGCTGAGGGTTATCTTTCAAACGCTCTCGCATTTCCATAATCTTGGGGTTGATGGCTTTCATTTTTCCCATGCTTTTGTAAGCCTGCGAATTCAGCCAGTAAAAGGCGATTTTTAAAACGACGACCAAGGCCACGATAGACCATCCCCAGTTGCCAATAAACCCGTATAACTCATCGAGCAACCAATACAAAGGCTTGGCCAGTATCGTCAGCCAACCATAGTCTTTCACCAACTCCAGCCCTGGGTACAAGCCTTCCATAAGTTTTTCTTCTTGCGGCCCAACAAACAACCTGGTTTGATGGATTTGTTTGCTTTCATTGGCCAGTGCTGGAAGCGGTGCGACCATGCCGACTGAGTAGAGGTTGTTGTCAATCTTACGGGCATACAAGTCACGTTCTTGCGCGTCGTCCATCAGCCACGCAGAAGCAAAATAATGCTGCACCATGGCAACATAGCCTAAGTTCGATTTTTTTTCAAAATCAGCTTTGTTTTTCTCTATATCGGAGAATTCAATTTTTTGGTATTTTTTGCTGTTGGTAAAAACAGCAGGTCCAGTGAAAGTGGAGTAGAAAGCGGATTCTCCCTCGGGTTTATTACCGTCTCTGACCAGCTGTACATAAATTTGAGGTGTTATGGTTTGTCCAGATTGGTTCACAATTTCATGCTGGACTGACAGCACATAACTGTTTTTCTTGACGGTATAAGTTTTAATCAACTTGACGCCGCCTAGCGCTTCTGATTCGAATCGCAGTAACAAGCTGTCTTCGCCATCTTTGAAGGTGCTGGGGCTGGTTAAGCGCATGGGGCTTTTGTGTGTCGGCCAGCTCACGCCTGCGGGCCCCCCCACCAAACCTGTTTGCGCCAAATAAACACGCTCTTTGGAGTTGTCCATCAAAGTGACATTGCTCCCCGGGCGATGCACATCTTGGTGTTTGAGCAACTCCACGCGGGTCACGCTTGCGCCTAGACTATCAAAGCTTAGCTTCAGTACATTGGTTTGTACTTCAACGGTTTCGCTTTGTGCTTGTTGGGTTCCAGGTGCGCCATCGGCTGGCAAAGCGGCTGGCGCTTGCGTGACCACGGCAGCTGGAGAGGCATCTGTTACAGAATTGACCGTAGCGCCTACGGGTGGTGTCGCGCTTGGAAAAAATGTGGGTTTATTGCCGTTATGCAATTGCCATTGGTCCCACAACATGACCAACGAAAAACCAAAAACAACCCAAAGTATGGTGCGGCGAATATCGTTCATGGTGTGTCTGCAATCGAAGGCGATGTAGTTGAAAGAGTGTTTGTGGTGCTTTGCGCCTTAGGCACAGGATCGTGTCCTCCCGCGCACCACGGATGACAACGACTTAAGCGACGCAAGGTTAAGTAGCTTCCCTTCGCCGCGCCATGACTTTCTAGCGCGTCTAAGGCATACGCTGAACAAGTTGGCGTAAAGCGACACGACGAGCCAAGCCAAGGACTAAGTAATAAGCGATAGCCTTTAACCAAAAGCATCAATAATTTTTGGATCATGGCGCGACACCATGGCGCACCAGCAAAAGCAGTTCTGTTCTCACGGCTTCTCTTAATTTGACGGAACTCGCGCTAATGAAGTGTTGGCTATCAAAAGTTTTGCGCAAACGTATAACGCGGTCAGCTTGGGGCATTTCTTTTGGCCATGCTTCAAGGCCTAAAGCGTAAATTTGGCGTTTGATCAAGTTTCGAGTGACCGCTTTTCGCGCCCATCGTTTGGGTACAACCGCGCCAATCCGACTTGTTGACGTTGCTATTTGCTGGTGCAAAGCAAAATGGGAAGTCCGCGCGACAACACCCTCAGCCATGACGGCATCGAAATCTGCACGAAGTGTCAGTTTGTCCACGTGGCAATGCAAGTGGCTCTCAAACCTATATTCAATCGCTTAGACAGCCAAGCGTTTGCGGCCTTTGGCGCGACGTGCATTGATAACGGCGCGTCCTCCGCGGGTTTTCATGCGCACCAAAAAGCCATGGGTGCGAGCGCGACGTGTTTTAGAGGGTTGGTATGTGCGTTTCATGTGATGTAGCCAAATGCATAGGGGAAACCCAAGATTATCTCTCAATTAAAGGACATCACCAAGCTTTCTTCATGCAATGCTTGAAGTGATGGGTAAATGGGGAACGATTTTTTATGCGACTGTGGATAAATTTTTGATAAACCGGGCTCAGATGCGTTTAAAATGGAACTTATCCACAGATTGGTCTCGTTTTGAATAACTCTCCTCCTACCCACATCGCTACCACGTCTAGTCCAGACGCAGGACAAGCTTTGTGGCAAGCCTGTGTAGACCAATTGGCACAAGAGTTGCCTGAGCAACAGTTCAATACGTGGATAAAACCACTCACCGCGTCTCTTTCTGATGATTTTTCACGTATTCATATTGAAGTGGCCAACCGCTTCAAGCTTGACTGGATTCGAGCCCAATATGCAGGACGCTTAGCTGCACTGTTGCAACAAATCTATGGACAGGCCATACAGATCGATTTTTTATTGGCGCCAAAAGAAGCGCCCTCTCGCCCTGTTGCGACACGCATATTGAGCGAGCCGGAAGATTTATCCCCTGTGATGGGCTCTTCTGCAGATGCTGGCTTGCAAGGTTTTAAAAACCGCATCAACACCAGTTTGTGTTTTGATAGTTTGGTTGAGGGCACGGCCAATCGCATGGCACGTGCTGCCGCCATGCATGTGGCCAATGTGCCAGGGCAGCTCTACAACCCTTTGTTTATTTATGGTGGTGTCGGTTTGGGCAAAACCCATTTGATGCATGCGGTTGGCAACCAGCTGCTGGTCAATCGACCTGAGGCCAAGGTTTTGTACATACACGCTGAGCAGTTTGTCTCGGATGTGGTTAAAGCTTATCAGCGCAAGACCTTCGATGAATTCAAACAGTATTACCACTCACTGGACTTGCTTTTGATCGATGATGTGCAGTTTTTTGCTAATAAAGACCGCACACAAGAGGAATTTTTTAATGCTTTTGAGGCTTTACTTACTAAAAAATCGCACATTGTGATGACGAGCGATACCTACCCCAAAGGATTGGCGGATATTCACGAACGACTTGTCTCGCGTTTTGACTCTGGGTTAACGGTGGCGATTGAACCCCCCGAATTGGAAATGCGTGTGGCTATTTTGATTGCCAAAGCGCGCAACGAAGGCGCCGACATGCCCGAAGAAGTCGCGTTTTTTGTGGCTAAAAATGTGCGCTCCAACGTCCGGGAGTTGGAAGGCGCTTTGCGTAAAATATTGGCGTATTCGCGGTTTAACCAAAAAGACGTTTCTATTCAACTCGCGAGAGACGCGCTGCGCGACTTGTTGTCCATCCAAAACCGGCAAATCTCGGTCGAAAACATTCAAAAAACCGTGGCAGATTATTACAAAATCAAAGTCGCTGATATGTATTCCAAAAAGCGTCCTGCATCGATTGCAAGACCGCGCCAAATTGCCATGTACTTGGCCAAAGAATTGACCCAAAAAAGCCTGCCTGAAATCGGTGAGCTGTTTGGTGGCAGAGACCACACCACGGTTTTGCATGCGGTTCGAAAGATTTCTGCGGAACGCCAGACACTGAGCGACCTCAATCAGCAACTGCATGTGCTTGAACAAACACTCAAAGGATAAAACCATTGGCTTACCTTGCAAACCCTGTGCACAGTTTTGGCATAACCCTTGGGTTATCCACAGGCGGCAGCGTTTTTCTAAAGTTATCCATTTTGGTGATGGGGGTTTGGTACCGGTTTCACACATGGTTTTATGGTCATCAAGTCGTTGAAATAAAAGTGGAAAATACACTTTTCCACAGAAGTTGATGTCCCTTATCTACTACCACTATTGATATATAAAGAATTTAAAGAAGAGGATGACATGATTGTTTTGAAAGCGAGTCAAGAAAACATTGTTGCTGCTTTGCAATCGGTGGTGGGTATTGTTGAGCGTCGTCACACCTTGCCGATTTTGGCCAATGTGATGATTCAAAAAACGCCGCAATCGGTCCAACTTACCAGCAGCGATCTGGAAATTCAAATTCGCACAGATGCCGATCTGGGTGGTGACAATGCAAATTTCACGACCACCGTTGGTGCGCGTAAATTAATGGACATTTTGCGTTCCATGCCCAGCGACCAAATGGTGAGCCTTGAGTCGCAACAAAACAAATTAATCCTCAAAAGTGGAAAAAGCCGCTTTACTTTGCAAACACTGCCAGCGGAAGATTTTCCTTTGGTACAAGAATCAGCTAGTTTTGGCCCCTTGTTCAGTATTCCTCAAAAGACTTTGAGAGAGTTGTTGCATCAAGTGTCTTTTGCGATGGCTGTGCACGATATACGTTACTACCTCAACGGCATTTTGTTTGTTGCCGAGGGAAAGCAACTCAGTTTGGTTGCCACTGATGGCCATCGCTTGGCCTATACCTCCGCCACTCTTGAAGTGGAAGTACCTAAGCAAGAGGTGATCTTGCCGCGAAAGACGGTGTTGGAATTGTTGCGCTTGCTTAGCGACAAAGAGGGCATGATTGATATGCAGTTTGCCAACAACCAAGCGAAGTTTAAATTTGAAGGCAAGGAATTTGTTACGAAGTTAGTCGAAGGTAAGTTTCCTGATTACAACCGCGTCATTCCTAAGAACCATAAAAATACAGTCACTCTGGGTCGGGCGATTTTGCTCACCACACTTCAAAGAACGGCCATTTTGACCAGCGATAAATTCAAGGGTGTTCGCATCAACCTTGAAGCAGGCGTTCTGCGTGTGGCGGCAAGCAACGCGGAGCAAGAGGAAGCTGTTGATGAAATCGAAATCGATTACGCCGGAGACAGCATTGAAATTGGTTTCAATGTCACTTATTTGATTGATGTACTCAGCAATATGTCTCAGGATATGGTTCGCATGGACTTGGCTGATTCCAACAGTTCGGTTTTGGTCACCATGGCTGAAAATCCAAATTTCAAGTACGTTGTTATGCCCATGCGCATTTAATGCCTTATCCCTTTTGTGCTTTTGCACAGTGAATTGAGTTATGAATCCCTCACAAGAATTACCCGAAGACGGCGTCAAGCCAGAGCAAGCCATGGGAGATCAGTCCTATGGTGAAAGTTCCATTCAAATTTTGGAAGGCCTAGAGGCCGTTCGCAAGCGCCCTGGTATGTACATCGGCGACACCTCCGATGGCACCGGTTTGCACCACTTGGTGTTTGAGGTGGTCGATAACTCAATTGACGAGGCCTTGGCAGGTCATTGCGATGACATCGTCGTCACCATCCATTCGGACAACTCCATCAGCGTGACCGACAACGGACGCGGCATTCCTACCGGCGTGAAGATGGACGACAAGCACGAGCCCAAGCGCAGTGCATCGGAAATTGCGCTTACTGAGTTGCACGCTGGTGGCAAGTTCAATCAAAACAGCTACAAGGTGTCTGGTGGCTTGCATGGCGTGGGTGTGTCGTGTGTGAACGCACTGTCCAAATGGCTGCGTTTGGTGGTGCGCCGAGAAGGCAAGGTTCACACCATCGAGTTTGCCAAGGGCTTCGTACAAAACCGGTTACTTGAAATGGTCGATGGCGTGGAAATTTCTCCCATGCGCATCACTGGCGAAACCGACAAGCGCGGCACCGAAGTGCATTTTTTGCCCGATACCGATATCTTTGTTCAAAACCACGAGTTTCATTACGAGATTTTGAGCAAACGGTTACGTGAACTCAGCTACCTGAACAACGGTGTTCGCATTCGTTTGATGGACGAGCGCACCGGTAAAAACGACGACTACTCCGGCGCTGGTGGTGTGGCGGGTTTTGTGCAGTTCATCAATGCAGGCAAAAAAATCCTGCACCCCAACGCGTTTTATGCCGAGGGCGAACGGCCTGCTGAAAGCTATGGCGGTATCCCTGGCACCCACATTGGCGTCGAAGTGGCCATGCAATGGAACGAGAGCTACAACGAGAGTGTGCTTTGCTTTACCAATAACATCCCGCAGCGCGATGGAGGTACCCACCTTACGGGCTTGCGCGCCGCAATGACCCGTGTCATCAACAAATACATTGATGAACATGAGTTAGCCAAAAAAGCCAAGGTCGAGGTGACGGGGGATGACATGCGCGAGGGCTTGTGTTGCGTGATGTCAGTCAAAGTCCCTGAACCAAAATTTAGCAGCCAAACCAAAGACAAGCTGGTATCAAGCGAAGTGCGCGCTCCGGTCGAAGACATTGTTGGGAAGGTGCTGGGTGACTATTTGCAAGAGCGGCCCAATGACGCCAAGATGATTTGCGGCAAGATCATCGACGCAGCGCGCGCTCGTGAGGCGGCTCGCAAAGCGCGTGAGATGACGCGCCGCAAAGGCGTGCTAGATGGCATGGGCTTGCCTGGCAAGTTAGCCGATTGTCAAGAAAAAGACCCAGCTCTTTGTGAAATCTACATCGTCGAGGGCGACTCCGCCGGAGGTTCTGCTAAGCAAGGGCGGGACCGAAAGTTTCAGGCCATCTTGCCCCTGCGCGGCAAAATTTTGAACGTGGAAAAAGCGCGTTACGAAAAGCTGCTCACCAGCAATGAAATTTTGACCCTCATCACAGCTTTGGGCACCGGCATTGGCAAGGTGAGCGCTGAGTCGGGCAAGTCGGGGACCGACGACTTCAACATCGACAAGCTGCGCTACCACCGCATCATCATCATGACCGATGCCGATGTGGACGGCGCGCACATCCGCACGCTGCTCTTGACCTTCTTCTACCGCCAAATGCCCGAGCTGGTTGAGCGTGGCCACATCTACATTGCCCAGCCGCCTTTGTACAAGGTGAAAGTGGGCAAGGAAGAGCAATACTTGAAAGATCAGCTTGCTTTAGACCTGTTCTTGTTGAAGGTCGCTTTGAAGGATGCCAGCTTACATACCGGCGGCGACAACCCGCAAACCCTTTCAGGTGACACCTTAGCCGAGTTGGCCCGTAAGCACCAAGTTGCAGAGGCCGTGATTTCTCGCTTGAGCAGCATCATGGACGCAGAGGCCCTGCGTGGCATGGCCGATGGGGTTGCTTTGAATTTGGACAGTTTGGACCAAGCACAGGCCTCTGCTGCTGCCTTGCAAATCAAATTGCGAGAACTCGGCAGCGGCTCCGAAGTGGCCGCAGAGTTTGACGTTCGCACCGATAAACCTATTCTTCGCTTAAGCCGGCATCATCACGGTAATGTGAAGAGCAGCGTCATCACACAAGACTTTGTGCATGGTGCTGACTATGCGGCTTTGGCAGAAGCCGCATCCACTTTCCGCGATTTGATGGGTGAAGGTGCACGTATCGAACGCGGGGATGGTGAGCGACGCAAGGAAGAAAAAATTGGGGACTTCCGACAAGCCATGAAATGGTTGATAGGACAAGCTGAAAACGCCACTTCTCGCCAACGCTACAAAGGTTTGGGTGAGATGAACCCTGCGCAGTTGTGGGAAACCACCATGGACCCAACCGTGCGTCGATTGTTGCGCGTTCAAATTGATGATGCTATTGAGGCTGACCGCGTGTTCACCATGTTGATGGGTGACGAGGTTGAGCCACGGCGTGTCTTTATCGAAACCAATGCCCTGCGTGCAGGCAATATTGACGTTTAAGCGGCTTTAATGCCGCTTAAGCCTTGCTTGGCGATGCTTGCGGCAATCCTAGGCCTTTGTTTCACTAGAAACTCTTGTAGCCCAACTTTGACCTCTTCGCTCTGGGTGGGGTGACAACCCATCGCCTGCGCGATGGCCATGAAGGGGGGAGACAACATTCGCAACTGTGCGTGTTGTTTCACTTCTTCTGACATGGCGTGTTGCAGACCTGCAGCGACCTCATAGCCGTTGGCCCAAAACACCTGCATTACATCTTTTGTGGAGGGCGCGCGTACCAATTCGGCTTTTTGGATATGTCGACTTAAGAACAAATCGTAGGCGCTGCCCAGCCCGACGACGATGCGTGAATTTGTTTGATCAAGGTCTTGCTCCGTGTGTATGGCGCTTACTTTTCGCACTACATAACACGCGTCGATATGCAAATAAGCTTGGGTGAATGCGATGTCTTTAGCTCTCGCTGGATCGATGGCAAAAAACCCAAGGTCTACCTCTTTATTTGCAACGGCAGCAACCGACGCTTTTGCGGTGTTAACCAGTTGAATTTGAAGCTCAGCATCGAGCTGTTTTGCCAAAGCTTGTGCCAGCTCCACACTGATGCCCTGAGGCTCTTGGTTCGTAGGATCGAGTTGCGCGAGTAAGGCGTTACCTAGGTTGATGCAGACGCGAAGCGCGCCCGTGGGTGCAAGTTGCTGTGTCCAGATCATGGTGATGGTGGGTGTTGAATGGCCTTGTTTGTGCGGCTTGCGTTGGGCGCACATTGTGTCATTGAAGAGCCGCGCATAAAATCATTTGTTTTGCAAGGTGGCCATGGTTTATCCAGACAGTTTCGATGTGTTGGTGGTCGGCGGCGGTCATGCTGGTACCGAGGCTGCGCTTGCTGCTGCTCGCATGGGTTGCCGTACCTTGCTGCTCACACACAATATTGAAACCTTGGGTCAAATGAGCTGCAACCCGTCCATCGGCGGCATAGGCAAAGGCCATCTTGTGAAAGAGCTGGACGCCATGGGCGGCGCCATGGCTTTGGCCACCGACATGGCTGGTATTCAGTTTCGAATCTTGAACCGTTCTAAAGGGCCTGCGGTTCGTGCCACCCGCGCGCAAGCCGATCGCGTACTTTACAAAGCCACAATACGCCGCCGCTTGGAAACCCAGCCCAATTTGTGGCTTTTTCAACAGGCGGTGGACGATCTCATGCTGGAAGGCTCAAGGGTTGTGGGCGCTGTCACGCAAGTGGGCGTATGCTTTCGTGCAAAAACCGTGGTTCTCACTGCTGGTACTTTTTTGGATGGGAAAATCCACGTGGGCTTGGACAACTATTCGGCGGGTCGAGCGGGTGATCCACCAGCTGGTCGACTTTCCGCTCGCTTGAAAGAACTGCGCTTGCCGCAGGGCCGCTTGAAGACCGGCACCCCACCTCGCATCGACGGGCGCAGCATCGATTTTTCAAAATGCAGCGAACAAGCGGGGGACGGCATGGCAGGTGGTGAGTCTGTGCAAATGCCCGTGTTCAGTTTCATGGGTCGTGCTGATATGCACCCTGAGCAACGGTCTTGTTGGATAACACACACCAATGAGCGTACGCACGAGATTATTCGCTCTGGCTTTGACAGAAGCCCCATGTTCACCGGCAAGATCGACGGTGTGGGGCCGCGTTACTGCCCAAGTGTGGAAGACAAGGTCAACCGCTTTGCCGACAAGGCCAGCCACCAAATTTTCTTAGAGCCAGAAGGGCTGACCACTGACGAGTACTACCCTAACGGCATTTCCACCAGCCTCCCCTTTGATATTCAATGGTCTTTGGTTCGCTCTATCTCGGGCTTGGAAAACGCCCACATCTTGCGCCCTGGTTATGCGATTGAATACGATTTTTTTGACCCGCGGGAACTCAAGCGTAGCTTTGAGACCAAGGCCATCGAGGGCCTGTTTTTCGCTGGTCAAATCAATGGCACCACGGGTTATGAAGAGGCGGCCGCACAAGGTTTGTATGCTGGCGCTAACGCGGCGCTGCTATGCAAAGGCCTGCCTGCGTGGACGCCTAGGCGCGATGAAGCCTACTTGGGCGTATTGGTCGATGACTTGGTGAACCAAGGCGTGGTCGAGCCTTACCGCATGTTCACCAGCCGCGCTGAGTACCGCCTGAAGCTAAGGGAAGACAACGCCGATATGCGTTTGACTGAGGCAGGGCGTCAAATGGGCTTGGTCGATGACGAGCAGTGGGGCAAATTCAACCGTAAGCGGGATGCTGTTTCACGTGAAACAGAGCGTCTTCGGTCTTTGTGGGTCAGTCCCGCTAACCTTGCTGCGGCAGAATCCGAGCGGGTTTTGGGCAAGGCCATAGACCACGAGTACAGCTTGGCGGATTTGCTGCGCAGACCACAAGTCGCGTATGCGGACCTGATGGGGCTGGATGGCGGGCGCTTTGTGTCGGCCGATATTCTCGCCTTGGACACTGTTTCACGTGAAACAGTGATCGAGCAAATCGACATCGCCGCCAAATATGCCGGTTATATCGACCGTCAGAATGAAGAGGTAGAGCGTGCAGCGCACTACGAAAACATGGCCCTGCCAGCAAATCTCGACTATTTGGCCATTTCGGCGTTGAGCATCGAGGTCAAGCAAAAGCTAGACAAGCACCGGCCAGAAACCTTGGGCCAAGCATCGCGTATTTCGGGCGTCACCCCTGCCGCCATCTCTTTGCTGTTGGTGCATTTGCGCCGTGCCCGCATGGGGCAATTTGCAGCCAGCGGCAAGGCGGCCGCTTGAGCCTTAGCCTAGAGCGGCGTCTTCATCAGGGGTCCGAAGTTCTGGGTTTGCATCTGTCGGACGCCCAGTGCCAGCATCTCTTGACCTATATAGACCTGTTGCAGAAATGGAATCGGGTTTACAACCTGACGGCGGTCAAAGACCCAGAGCATATGTTGACGCAGCATGTTTTGGATTGTTTGGCGGTGGTGCGGCCTTTGAAAGAAAATGTGCCTTTGGCCAAAAACCTCTTGGACGTAGGCGCAGGTGGCGGCTTACCCTCGGTGGTTTTGGCCATCGCCTGTCCCGACCTGAGGGTGCTGGCGGTTGACGCCGTGGCCAAAAAAACCGCGTTTATTCAAACCACGGCGCACACTTTGGGCTTGGCGAATCTTCAAGCGCAGCACACAAGGGTTGAGTTATTAACCCAGACATTTGATGTGGTGAGTGCGCGTGCCTATGCCTCTTTGACGGATTTTGTGCTCAGTTCACGCGCTTGCTTGGCGTCCGGCGGCTGGTGGATGGCCATGAAAGGCGTTGTCCCAACCGAAGAAATCATCCATTTACCTAGGGATATCGAGGTGGTTCAAACACAGCGGTTGTCTGTCCCAGGCCTGGATGCGCAGCGCTGTTTGGTCTGGATGCGACCTAAACAAGCCATCTAAGGCTCCACGCAATTAACGATTGTTTCACGTGAAACGGTCACATTCATCCGCCAATGGGCGGGGGCGTGCCTTACACTCTGCCCTCCCCGCAAAAGGATTACCCATGTTTGGTATTGCAGACTACCCCGCCTTTGTGCTGGCAGTCATTGTTTTTTTGGCCATTCCTGGCCCTGGCAATTTGGCCTTGTTGACGTCAACCGCCAAGGGCGGTTTGCGCGGCGGCTTGGCTGCCACCTTGGGCGTGATGGCTGGTGACCAGGTTTTGATGTGGGCGGCGGTAGCGGGCGTGGCAGCTGTTTTGGCCACCCAACCTGAGTTTTTTCAGGCGCTTCAATGGCTCGGAGCCGCCTATTTGTCCTTCATAGGCTACAAAATGTGGACCATCAAAGAGGGCGATGCGCCGGTGATCAACATCACCGCTGGACACTATTTTCGGCAATCTTTGTGGATTACCTTGCTCAATCCCAAGGCCATCATGTTTTATATGGCCTTTTTCCCCTTGTTCATAGACCCACAAGTACACGCTGGCCTATGGACCTTTGGCGTGATGGCTTT
>Ga0114973_10001764_pt1 | contig 15877 bp, 14 predicted proteins | sample M_140807_MF_Meta_FD_87025 | JGI IMG/M metagenome (GOLD analysis project Ga0114973, IMG submission 87025) | Freshwater microbial communities from Lake Montjoie, Canada to study carbon cycling - M_140807_MF_MetaG | ecosystem: Environmental > Aquatic > Freshwater > Lake | place: Lake Montjoie... | reverse complement strand
AGCAGTATTTTCTGTTTTAATTGACCGCGTTTTAGGTCTCACAGTTATTGTGTGTTACTCGGCTGTCACCCTGCTCTTTTTCACTCAATGGCTTCAAGGGAATCATCAGTTAAAACTCACAGCCTTAGTGGTTTGGCTTTTTAGCGGTACCGCTTTTGTTTTAACTCTTCTATTTTTCTGGGCCCCTCTTTGGGAAATGGCTTTTATTCAAAAAACTCTTAACTTCTTGCATAAAAACAAACGTCTCGGAGAGATTACTCGTTCTTTCATGAATTTTCAGAGCCACCCTTCAACTGTACTAATCTGCATTGGGCTTTCTGCTCTTTCTGTCCTGGGAAGTATTTTGTTTCATATTTACCTTGGGAGGTTGCTCAATATTCAACTCTCTTATGCCCATTACTTTTTCATTATCCCCTTAGCGCTTACCGTGTCTGCGGTTCCTCTTCTTCCAGGGGGAATCGGAACAGGACAAGTAGCTTTCTTTACTTTATTTAAGTGGCTAAACGTTTCGGAACCCGAGTTGGGAGGCACTCTATGCACCTGTATGCAAATTTATACTATTTTATTCAATTGTCTCGGGGCTGTTTTCTACTTAAAGGCCAAAAGGCATGTTTCCAGTTCTGCTGTCAAAAACACTTTAAATAATTTAGGTTCCCCTACACCCTGTTTATGACCTATTCGTCCAAAGGCATTGTACTCTCGATTGAAAACTTTGGAGAAGCTGACAGATATGTACAGTTTTTCACCAAAGACTGGGGAATGATTTCGGTCCTTGCCAAATCGGCCAGAAAAAGCAAAAGACGCTACGTGGGAGGGCTGGATCTTTTCTGCCACAATGAAATTTTTTTAAGAGGGGATCCAAAAGACCGTCCTTATCTAAACGAACTTTCTGTTTTAAACTCATTTCCAAAGTTACGTGAAGAACTCGATAAAGTTTTACTCGCTGGAAAAATAGCCCAATGGATAAAAAAGTTAGCTAATACTCCCACTCCAATGCCTGGTGTTTATAGCTTGTTAGGGCAAACATTAGCTCTAATCGAAAAGGAAACGAAATCTGAGAAACTGGAACTTCTTAATTGTATTTTCAAGCTAAAGCTTCTTTCAATGTTAGGTTTAAAACCAAGAGTGGATGCTTGCGCTAAATGTGAAAGCGAAGAGGATATCGAAGGTATTTTCGATCTGAATTCAGGTGGGATCTTATGTAGGCCTTGTGCCCCCAAAGCCGATTTTACCGATAGTTTAGTTTTACATCCCATTCAAAGAAACTTAATGAATGTAGCCGATCAAATTAAGCTGACTCATTGGGAGGAGATTGAGTTTTCCGAGAACTTTCTTATTCCCGTTAGTCGTTTAGTGACTCAATTCGCCTCGTTTCATAACCAAATTAAATTGCCTTTGTAAGGTACCAGCTTCCTTTTGATACCAAGGTATCAAAAGGAAGCTGGTACCTTTCGTACTGTACAGGCCCCCGACAGCTGCCAAAAACATCATCAAAATCCGTCCAAAAACACATTTCATTTCCCTTTACTTTCAATGGCTTAACTGGGGCACGAGGGTTGCAGTATTCTTCCGGTATCCAATTGATTTTATGAAAAACAAAGTTGTAAATTTATTTGTTCTTCTCAGATTATGTGTAGGGTTTATTTCAGGATATCCTTCACAATCTTTTGCTGACGAACTAGCGCCCGATATCAAGTTTAATAAACTTCGCGAAATGTACGCCTTTTACTACTTACCTTTTAACATTCACTTTAAAGTAGGCAGCCAAGTTGATGACGTCTTTCCTGTTGTTCCTGATAAATTAGGAGCACTGACTCAAGCTGTGAGTCCCGAGGACATGAAAAAAGTTGAAAAAGAATGGCAAGCAACTAGAGAAGCCTGGAAGCAAAAATCGCTTTTTCTATCCACTCAGGTTGACGAGGGTAAAACCGTTAGAATTTCACAACACCTTGTGAGTCACAAAATAAAAGTTAACAACTCTGCTTTGGAACTGGTCTCTTTTTCCAATAAGTTGACTCTTCAACAAGATCTTCAAGGGAAAGCCCCTGAAGCCCAAGCAAACATCACCCAGCTCGCTTTAGTTAAATCATTCATCGACCCCGCCGAAATGGAGAACTTCCACTTTTTTATTATTTCACCCAGCTGGTGTGCGAGCTCCCAGGAATATCGAGCTCTGTTTGAAGCCTATTTTAAAAGGTTTTCCAATCCGAACCTAACTTTACACTCCATTGTCGTTGAAGACCCCGAAGAGAGTATTTTTGACGCCAAAATTTTCAAAGAGCTTTTCCCTCATAAAAAGAACTACTCGCATGAAATAGTTCCTCGATTTATCGCTTTTCAACAGAAAGATGGGAAACCGGTTGTTTACGAAGAAGGTGAAGCTTTAGCTATTCTCTACCAAAACTACTTTAAAAAATATCAGGGTTTTATGAATAAAATGGTCTCTGGGATTATTCCAGAGATAATTGCACCCGAAAACAATCCCTTTTTAGCTGCCTCTATCGAAAAAGCTTCAAAAATGGCACAATAGCCCTGCGTGAAAGAGACACTTAATCGCTATCTACATCGCTCTTGGTACTTTGGAACCTCCAGTTGGAAATATCCCGGTTGGAAGGGGCTGGTTTACAGAAATCATTACTCTAGCGAAAAACAGTTCCAGGAGAGCTGCCTTTCCGAATACTCAAGCCAATACACTTGTGTTGGAGTTGATCACACTTATTATTCCTGGCCAACCACAAAGGGTTTTGCTCGTTATGTAGAACAAGTTCCTGACTTTTTTAAGTTTGTGTTAAAAGCCACAGAAAAACTCACCGTTTTTAAATATCCGAACTTACCCAGATATGGGAAAGAAGCTGGGCTGATAAATGAATCTTTTCTCAATGCTGATCTTTTTGGGGAAAAATTTTTAACCCCATTAATCCCTTACAAAGCACACATTGGCCCCATTATGTTTGAGTTCTCTCAATTTCATCAGGGAACATTTCATCGTGGTTCAGAATTTGTAGAACGACTGGATCAGTTTTTAGAAAAGATATCCACGAACCAGGACTTTCAGTTCGCTGTAGAAATAAGAAATGCAAATTGGCTTCACCCCGCCTATTTTGAATGCTTGGTGCGACACAAAGTGGGTCATGTTTTCAACAGTTGGACCCGAATGCCCCACCTAAAAGAACAATTTGAAAAGGCCTCTTCTTACGCGTTACCTTTTATTGTTTCGAGATTACTTTTAAGTCTAGGGACGCTTTATCAAGAAGCGGTCGATAGTTTTTCCCCTTATGACAAATTACATCAAGAGCTAACCGAAATTCGCAAAGCCGTTGTGGAACTTTTGAATCTGGCTGAACAGCGAAAAATTTCAGCCTATACTTTAGTAAATAACAGGTTTGAAGGCTGTGCCCCAAAAACCATCGACGGAATTTTAGCTCTCATCGAAACAAAAGCCTGATTGTTTAGAAAAGATTGGAACGTGGATTAAAAGATTCAAGTTTCATCTTTTCAGCAGCTTCGACGTAGGATGTGGGCAGCTCTTTAGGAACCTTTATTTGGATTTCAACAAACTGATCCCCTTTTTGCCCATTTTTCGCTGAACGAATACCTTTTCCTGCTAGCTTGAGTCTTTGCCCACTCGAAATTCCTTTTGGAATTTTTAAATGGACTGTTCCACTCAGTGTGGGGATCTCTACCTCTTGTCCCAAAACCACCTCTGAAAACGTCACAGGTAATTTCAAAATAATGTCATTTTTCTCACGGGTAAAATAAGGATGAGGCAAAATCTCAATATTCAAAATGAGATCTCCGTTGGGACCACCCTGCACCCCTGGCCCCCCTTGTCGCGAAAGTTTAATTTTGGTTCCGTTATCAACCCCTTCAGGAATTTTAACGGTTAATTTTTTACCATCTTCGAACTCAATAACTTTTTCCCCGCCTTTAGCCGCTTCCACCAATGACACAGCCAATTTAGCTTCTCGGTCTTGTCCCTTTTGAGGAAAACCGCCTCCGAAGGGCCCAGCTCCGCCGCCTCTCCGTCCCGAGGCTCGTCCACCAAAGGCACCACTATTAAAAATCTCTTCAAAAAGATCTCCTAGCCCCAAATCTCCAAAATCCTGAGGCCCCATCCCGGGACCGCCGCCCCACGATGGCCCGCCACCTTTAGATCGTTGAGCGAAAGGATTAGCTCCCATAGCTCGCATCTGATCGTACTGTTGGCGCTTTTTGGAATCTTTCAAAACCTCATAAGCTAAGTTCACTTCTTTGAACTTTTGCTCAGCAACTTTGTCGTTAGGATTCACATCGGGATGGTATTTTTTTGCTAACTTTAAAAAGGCTTTTCTAATTTCAGTTTCATTAGCCGTTTTTTTAACTCCCAAAAGCTCATAGAGATCTTTATCCATAGACCGTCCTCTTCCACATTTTTCGCAATTACCATAATATTAGGCACGATTTTCGATTCGACAAGAGTTGAAGTGAAATAAGCAGTAGAAAATAAAAAAAGAAGGGGTTTCTCCTTTGAGGAAGAAACCCCTTAAGATTGGCTTTCAGGGCTATATTTTGTGTCTCTCTAGTTGTTATCTCGTTAGTAAATCAAGTTGCATCTTTTAAGTTTATCAAGTTGTTAAATCAAAGTTGCTATCAAGCTGTATCTATTTTGTGTGTCGTATGTTGTGTTATGTTTTGTTTCTCTATGTTGCTCCCTTGCCGTTTCTTTCGTGTCGGGTTTTTATCTCTCACTCTCTAAGTAATGCAGAGGGAGTGCCAATCCATTCCAGGCTAACTGAGGTTGGTGTTTTGCCCCACAACCGTCAACCTTGCGACACCTCGCAAGACACACTTAAAAAAGCACCTAGTTTCAATGGTTTATAGTGTTGTGTTTTATAACATCGAATTGAAGGCTAAATGGATACGGTTAGATCGGAAGGCCGACTGACTAAAGATCAGTCAGTTTACCCCTTAAACTCTAGGTAAGCTGAGAGGCCAAAATTTTGGAAACCCAAGTAGTATCGATTGAAAGAATAGCCGTAAAAGCCCTTTGCGACGAAATTAACCACATCGGTCAACTTGAACGAGTACCCCATTCCGGCCTTCACCCATAGTCCACTCATCGAAGAGCTACTCGGCGGTTTTCCCGTTGGGAAATCGGCAAGGCCAATTCCCATGGAATATTGAAGAGAGCCAAAGAAACGGAAGCTTCTATAAAAGTATTCAAATACCCCAGCGATATCTAAAAGCCGAGCCGTACCGGAGTTAAGCTTATTGGGATTATTATCCTGAATGTAGCTTCCGGATAACTGAGTGAAGCCAACCTCTGCACCCAGGGTCATTTCCGGATTTAGAAAATAGCCAAAGAACCCGCCCCCTTGAACCCCGAATCCCTGATAAAGCGGAACCGTAGGGGTATCAACCAAATCCATAACTCCGTAATTACCCCCTCCGTAAATCCCATAATTAAAAGTGGACTCTCTTTTTAGAACAGCAATCTCATCATCCGGCAGGCGTTTTCTCTTTCTCTGTTTTCTCCCTTTTTTAGAAGTCGCTTGGCCAGTCTCTTCGATTTCTTCGAAGGAATTCGCCTTGATCGTTTTTTGCTCAATCCAACCCTGCTCCACTCCGTCAACAAGCTCAACTTCAACTTTAACCCAGCGACCTTTACTCTCACCCAAGATCGTTAGAATCGTTCCTTTTGGAAGCCTACCTATCGCCTCAGCATCTTCTTGCGGCCCTCGCAGCAACTTTGCTTCGGTTGCTAGTTCTCCTGCATTCCCCCCTGAAAATTCTTCAGCTAAAGATAGCTGGGGAGTCGCGATCAGAAATAGTATAAAAATTAAATTCGAGAGAACTTTCCTACGAACTCGATGTGCCGAGTTTGGGGAAACATATCGATCGGCTGTAGCTCTTCGAAATGAAATTGATCTTTTAAGCACTGAACATCTTGAGAAAAACTTTGAACTGAGCATGAGATATAAATTATATGTTTGAGTTGATTATGTACTAATTGTCCCAAGATCCCGGCTAAGCCGCTCCTAGGAGGATCTATAATTAGTGTATCATAATGACCCTTAAACTCAGCCGGTAATTTTCTCGCCGTACCTCGGTTAACGGAATCACAAATAAAAGCCATGGAACTATTTGCAGCGTCAATTCCAAGCGACTCTCGTGTTTTCTTGGCCTGAGCTATTGCAGCCTCATTCGCATCGATAGCGATAATTTTTTCGACCTGATCCTGATAAGCAAAAGTGAGATTTCCGTTTCCGCAATAGAGTTCTAAAACCTTCTTTGACTTAGCCTGTTTCACATAATTAGCGACACAGTTTTGAAGAAGTTTATTTTGCTCTTCATTGATTTGTCTGAAACCTTCAGCTCCGTGAGCCGCGTTACTCACCTGTCTCACTTCCCCTTTTTCGGTAAGGTAAAGTTCAATCTTTTCAATTTGAGCACTAGAAGACAGGCCAGAATTTCTGATTTTTGCAATCGCTTCATTGAGCGAAGGCTTTGCAATTTGACACTTTTCAATATCTACCAACTCATGACTCTTCTTCTTAAAGAAACCTAGTCGTCCCTGTCCGGCTCTCAACTGAATACGATTTCGATAATGAAGCGGACTCTCGGCCCCTATAATAGGCAATATCTTGTTCGGACTTAGAGTAGTTCTCTCCATCGCGTGCTCGACCATTTTTTGCTTTCCTTTGAGCTGGTCCGAATAATTCCAGTGAAGCCAATCACAGCCGCCACATTGGTGAAAATAGTCACAAGGTGAAACGACCCGCTCTGGAGAAGGAGTTATTACCTCTACGAGATCGCACTCGTAATATTTTTTATCTTGAGAAACGATGGAAACTTTCACGGTGTCACCTGGAAGAGCTCTGGGAACAAAATAAATATTCCCCTCGCTATCACTCCCCACACCCTGTCCCAACAAACTGATTCTTGTGATCTCAACAATTTTTTCCATTAGTCGGCAGCCCCCAAAAGTCCAATAACTGCCTCAGCGATTTTTTCTGGGCTTGGGACCTTAATTTTATCCTCTTCGTCTTGTGAAATTAAAAATTTGGCTCCCCAGGCCTCTAAAACTCCCCGGTAGTGATGAAACAAGGGATGCTGTTGTAGGGACAGATTCATAGCTGGGACAAATAACACGGTCCCCTTTTTTCCAATGTGGCTTGAGATGAGAAGGGTCACCACATTGTCTGCCAATCCTAGAGCGCTTTTTGAAATGGTATTTAAAGTTGCAGGCACACAAACCACGAGATCAAAATTCTCTAAATGGTCCACTTGGGCTTGAGCTTCGGTAACTACGGGTTTACCGCTAGCCCACTCCACCGGCACTTCGGTCATAAACCTAAAAACATCGGGCGTATAAAAAGCAGTAACATTGGCTGAATAACGTCTCAATTCTCTAATTATTTTAACTGTTTCAACTGAAGCGATTCCGCCACAAACAGCAAAAGCTATCTCTTTATCCTTTAAAACCTGAGACTTAAGTCGCACTGCTCGGTCTTTTAATCGGCTCTGAACGGCACCCTTTATTTTGTTGTTTTTTTTCATCTTTTCGCCAGTCGTTGCCCCACCTTTAAAGGATATAAAAATAAATCTCAATCTCTTTTTGTAAATCCTGGGCTCGGTAAAAAAGAATTTACCTCTAGAGCATTTCCTATTGTGACGGTTTATGGGTTGTGTTAATACAGTCGACTCGTAGGTTTTTCAGTGACGTAGTTATAAAGAGGAGTATTTATGGGAGAAATTGTCCTTTACGCAAAAAAAAGTTGCACTCAATGCAAAAAGGCTATCGCTTTTTTAAATAAAAAAGGCGTTCCGTACCAAGTAAAGGATATCGTGCATGAGCCACCCCCACGTTCTCTCCTCGAAAAAGTTATCAAAGCTGAAAATATTTACGCAAGCTTAAATCAACGCAGCACAACCTACAAAGACAACCAACTCGGAAAACGAAGAACAACTAAAAATGAAGCTATTCGTTTGATGTTAAAAGATCCTAACTTAATCAAACGACCTCTGATCATCAGAGACAACAAAGCTTATCAAGGATTCGATGAAAAAAGCCTGTTAGATTTTGTGACGGTTCAAGCGGCTCTAGCGGCTCCAATCACTATTGCCGTAGCTGCTGAAAACACAGAAGCTAACTAATTAATTTCTAATCACTATTTAAAAAGGGGCTCTTAGAGGCCCCTTTTTTATTTCTAAATTTCCTCAGTTAACCTGTCTACTTTTTGATCACGCCTTCTAGCGGTGGACAGGTGTCACAAGCGAATTCTCTTAGAACTGGTATTCCTTTGGAATTCAATGCCTGAATTCTCGGTACTATCATTGCAATGTCACTAGGGTACAGAGGGGCCGGGGATGAAAAACGATAAAAAACAAGTATTAAGTCGAATCGACTGCTTCCACTGGGAAGAGTTGGATGAGAACAACTACAAACTCATATATTACGATCAAGAGGGAAATCGCGCTGAGAAACCGATTCCCAAAGATTTGCTCGAATCTACTTTGAAACTTTTTGATGGAAAAACCCATCTTATTAGGCGCTCTAGTGGAGCTTATAGTCCGGCTACACCTTCTCAACTTTTGATCTACCCTAAGGCTAATGCAGAGAAATCCAATGAAAATCCAGGTGAGCTACTCAGAGTTAATGCTAGATTTATCGATTTAGAACGAGATAAAAACGGGCAAATTGTAAGTGAGAAATTGGTTGTACATCACAAAAATGTCCACCCATCGGTTTTTAGATTGATGACAGAAAAAGAGGATCCATTTCGTCACCAATACTGGATAGATCTGGGAAATGAAATCACTCCAGTCACAGTTTTTGACTTTTTTCGAGGAGAAAATGAAATCATCAAAGCATTATTTGTAAAAACGGATGATCTCAGAATTATCTCAAATCAGCAAAGGGGTCAGAAAAAACAAATAGCAATCTACTCCGCCCCCGAAGCCATTTTAAGAGTTTCATTACCGGAGGAATCCCGTGAAGTTGTAGAACAACACACTCTTACCAAATCGGTAGCATCAATCCAAAAAATGGAGAAGTGTGAAATTCCAAAATTTTTGACTTTTGGGCCCCCGCAACTGATTCCTACAGGGGCACCTTTAAATGTTCTTAATCATTACTTGCGGATTTGCCATGATCCGCATGCCGAGTCGTTGAAACAGTCATTTTTATCTGTTCTCGAAAAACCCAAGACAATCGACGAGGAAGAGTTGATGCCGTTTGGGCTTTTTGAAAGGGCCTAAAATAAAAGCATCTTAAAACCCTTGCGGGGTCGATAAGTTATCAAGTTGCCATAAACCTGTGCGATTTCTATGGTTTATAGCCTTGTTTTAGTTTATAAGACGACCCTTATGATCACATGTGAAAATTTAAGCCTAAGCTTCGGCGGCAGAAAACTATTTGAAGATGTAACCCTAAAGTTCGTCCCTGGAAATTGTTACGGTGTCATTGGGGCCAATGGAGCCGGAAAATCGACTTTTCTTAAAGTTTTATCAGGGGTCATTGCCCCTACACACGGGACAGTCTCTGTAACCCCGAAAGACAGAATTGCAACGCTAAAGCAGGATCACTTTATATTTGATGATGAGGAAGTCCTTCGCACTGTATTGATGGGACATGCTGAACTCATGCAAGTGATTAAAGACCGAGAAGCTATCTATGCAAAAGAGGAATTTACCGAAGAAGATGGAGACAAAGCGTCCGATTTAGAAACCCTTTTCACCGACCTCGACGGCTGGGAAGCCGAGTCCAATGCCGCTATTTTGCTTTCAGGTTTAGGTATTCCTACCGAATTGCACAACAAAAAAATGCGGGAGCTTGTCGACGGAGACAAAGTAAAAGTTCTTCTAGCTCAATCGCTTTTTGGCAAACCTGATATTCTTTTACTTGATGAGCCCACCAACCATCTAGATATCGAAGCTATCGAATGGCTGGAAGATTTCATTATGGCTTTTGAAAAAACGGTCATTGTTGTGTCGCATGATCGCCATTTTCTAAACACTGTGTGCACTCACATGGCCGACATAGACTTCGGGAAGATCACTCTTTTCACAGGAAACTATGACTTCTGGTATGAATCGAGCCAACTAGCCCAAAGAATGATCGAAGACAAACATAAAAAGCTGGAGGAGAAAGCTCAAGAGCTGAAAGCTTTTATAGCCAGGTTCAGCGCAAACAAATCAAAATCGCGGCAAGCTACATCGCGAAGAAAACTTTTGGATAAATTAACATTAGACGATATTCGACCCTCATCAAGAAAGTATCCTTTTTTCGGATTTAAACCAAATCGCGAGCCCGGTGACCAAATTTTAAAATGCAACAACCTTTCAAAATCTATAGATGGTGCTCTACTATTTAAAAATGGAAATCTGGTAGTAGACAAAGGTAATAGAATCTGTGTCGTGGGCGAAAACGAGATCGCAGTTTCTAATTTCTACAAAATCATTTCAAATGAACTAACGCCTGATGCGGGGGATTTTTCCTGGGGCATTACAACTTCTCAAGCCTATTTCCCTAAAGATAATGCTCAATACTTCAGTGAGAAGAACACAAGCCTCATTGATTGGATGCGCCAATATTCTGAAGAAAAGGCCGAAACATTTATCCGAGGTTTCCTGGGTCGTTTCCTCTTCTCTGGAGAAGATGCGACTAAAAAAGTAGGAGTTTTATCTGGAGGGGAAAAAGTCCGGTGCATGTTCGGAAAAATTGTTCTAACCGGAGCTAACGTCCTGCTTTTAGACGGTCCCACTAACCATTTAGATCTAGAATCGATCACTGCTTTAAACAATGCTCTCATGAGATTTCCGGGTGTCATTCTTTTTTCTTCCCACGATCATGAGTTCAATCAAAGCTTGGCGAATCGTGTGATTGAAATTACGGAAAGTGGATTCCTTGATCATCGCATGACCTATGACGAGTATTTGGCTGAGAAAAAGAAATCAAAAACAGCTAGCTCTTAATTTTTTCATCCGTTTTTTTTCTTAACTCTTGGTGAAGCTTTTCGAGTTCCACCCTCGCCTCTCTGGATTCCACATAATCTGTTGGAGGGATGGGAAACTTAAGTCCCTTGGAAGTTAGGGCCATAGCCTTTTCAAGATCCTCTTCTTCCTCTGCCAATAGCTTAGCCAAAAAAAGATAGTTCATGGGTTCTTTCGGAACTGCAGCTATCGCTTTCTCTAAGTATTTAATCGCTTCTTCTCTACTACCCCCTAAAATACCGGGAACCTTTTGATTAATGATACCTAGAATTCGATATCCCCCACCCTCTGCGTATCTGGGGTCCAGCTCGGTGCTTTTCTTTAGGTGACCTTCTACAGTCGATAACGTCCGAAGCATTTTGATGATTCCAACACTCTCTCCGTACAATGCCTGGTTAATGCCGAGCCAAAAGTGACAAGGAGCACATCCCGGATCCAACTCTATGGATCTTTCACCCGCTTCGATGCCCTTTTGAAATAGATTTTGTTTACTTTCTTCTTCGAGAGTATGCATCCCTAAATAATGGCAGGCCATAGAGACTTTCCATAAGGCCTCAACTGACTTGGGGTTATGCTGCAAAAATTCTGTGTAAGAAGACAGGGCTAAATTTGCCTCAGAAATATCCGCCCTTTTTCGGTAATGGGCATCACCCGTTTCACTCAGCGAATTATTAACCGAATGAGGCACTGCAAAAGTTAAATTACTTAACCCGCTAATGAAAAACAGGGATAGATACACCATCCGAAGAATTTTCAGATTTACTTTTTTCGTTTGCAAGAAGACCTCCAACCTCTAGTTGCAATTCTTTTCCTCGCCACTGAACGGTGTTACCCAAAGCAATATTAATCCAAAGCGGCAAAGCGAGTAATTCTCGTAGAATCCACAACCCAAATACTGAAACAGAAACCCCCGATCCCGATTTAATTAAATTAGGGGTCTCGAGCAAGAACCATATTACCATCTGTAAGAAAAAAAGGTTCAGCGGATTTGTGCGGAACAAGAGATAACAGAAAATAGCTCCAACAATTGAAGAAAAAACCGAACCCAAAATAGGCTCAACTAAAAAGGCTAAATAGGCCTGGGATTTTCTAATTCTTCCCCATCGGATATGCCTTTGCCAAAACTCCTTGAGCCCCAATCTTCCTATGCATTGAGTAATCGGTTCCTCCGCCAAAACGACATGCAAACCCAGGCGTCTCACAGCTTCCCCTGCCATGTAATCTTCAGCTAGATACCTGGCTAATACGTTAATCCCCCCAAAACGTTGGGCTGTTGTTTTTCTAAACAACATGCTTTTTCCAACTACGCATGGACGCCCAACAAAAAACAGTAATTTCATCCATCTCGCATAAAATGTATTTAGGAAAATGGCTTCCAATTTCCCGCCCAATCCTTTTTCATGAGCTCCAGAAATTACCGCCGTCACCATTCCCACTTTTTTATTTCGCATATAACGAGCCATGCGCTTTAAGTAATCACGCTTAACTCGAACGTTACTGTCGCTGATAAGGACCAAATCATTCGATGCCAACTCATAGGCCCGCACCATATTATTCACTTTTGGATTGGGTCCTAAGTTTACCGGATCAACGATAAGTCTCGCACCTAGTTTAGGGTTATTTTCTATTAATTTCTTTGCGACGGGATAAGCGGGATCCTCAAAACTTGCGACTGAAAACAGGATCTCGTAAGAGGGGTAATCCAGATTTAAGAATGTTTTTAAATTTTCTTCAAGCCCTTCATCACAACCCTTAAGTGGCTTCAAAATAGAAATCGGCTCCCAAGATAGGTCGCGGGATTCATGTCGCCCAAATTTATTGGGCCACAGACTGACCCAAGTCCCCAGAAGCTGGACGATAATGGCCAAGCTCCACGAGAGACCTAAAGTCGCTGTTAATAATAGAGTTACTAGTGTCATGGTGAGTATCACGGTAAAACCTGAACCCAACCTCCTGTTTTTTTATGGCATCTAAAACCGCTTCTGGATGGCGCTCGCATTCGAGAACTGTTTTCCATGAAGTCATTTGTCTTGCGATATGAAGATCGCTACTCGCAATTTTAGGTAAAGAGCTATTCAAAACTTCAGGAAACAGTCTATCCCCACTCGCGACTTCCCAAGCATCAAACGCCTGAGCAAGTTCTTCTCTGCGATTCCACAAATGATAAGTTTGTTTTTCGAGTTTTCCAGAGTCAACGGGATGAGCAGCAATAGAGACACATCCTGCTTCACGAATGTCTCTAGCTAAGTCGGCGACATCTCCATCGGCACTGATGAACTCATTAATTCCTAATGCCAATATATGGGCTGAGCGGTGATTGGAGATAGAGTTCTTTGAAAGTTCGACCCCGGGAATCACAACCATCCGGTACATATCCCAGGCTCTTTCGGCTTCGCTTTTTAAAATCTCTAAATAAAGAGGAAAAGTGGCTTGGGTGAGACACAGCCCTAGATGCCCCGCAGCTTTACCTATCACTGTTCGACTTTCTCCCACATGGTCGGTAATAGCGATAGCGCCGAATCCGCGCTTTCCGTACATATCGATAACATCGGGGATCGTCATTTTCCCATCACTGAAGTTAGAGTGAACATGGAAATCGGCTAGCATCATGAGTTAATGGTACTCAAGAATTATTGGTTTTGTGTTAGGAGGGGGTGAGTCTTTGGTCAGGAGGCGGGTGTAAAGGGCTGAAGAGGCTGAGTGTTCATTCGATTTACTAGGGCTTCCAACATCAAACTTGTTTGAGCCGAGTTTTGTCCGTAGATGCTATTTCTCTTGGAATAGGTTCCGTCTGAACTCAGTTCCCAGGCTTGAGAGGGATCGTTCCAATAGACATTTAGAATGTGATGTAGCTGCTTTTTTAGTTCCAAATCTTCTATTGGGGCAATAACCTCAACTCTAGAGTTTAGATTTCTTGTCATAAGATCCGAGGAACCGATAAAAAACTCTCCATCCTCAGGTTCTTTTGCTCCATTTTTGAAATAAAAAATACGGGAATGCTCCAGGAATCTTCCCAAAATCGAAATAACTCTGATGTTGTCACTTAAGCCTTTGACTTGAGGTCTCAAGCAACAAATCGATCTCACTATCAAGTCAATTTTAACTCCGGCTTGTGAAGCTTCATAAAGACTCTCGATCATCTCCGGATCTTCGAGATTATTGAGTTTGATCACGATGTGCCCTGCTCTTCCCTGGCGAACATGTTCCACTTCTCTTTGGATCATTCTCAAAAAACTCGTTCTCATATCAATGGGAGCCACTAACAACTTACCGAAATGCCAATGAAGAGATTTTCCCGTTAAATGATGGAAGAGGTGCACAACATCTTCGGTGATTTGGGGATTCGTAGTGAAATACCCGAGGTCCGTATAATACTGAGCCGTCTTTACATTGTAATTTCCCGTCCCAATATGGACGTAAGACCGCATGAAAACACCTTCCTGCCTCACTACCAATGCGATCTTAGAATGAGTTTTAAGTCCCTTAATGCCATACACTACATGGACACCAGCTTTTTCCAGTGCTTGCGCGGCTAAAATATTTCTCTCTTCATCAAAGCGAGCTTGAAGCTCAACTAAACAGGCCACTTGTTTGCCCGCAGCAGCAGCTCGAATCAGATATGGAATAAAAGGACTATCCTCACCAGTTCGATAAATCGTCATCTTAATAGCCACGACACTGGGATCTTCGCTGGCTTCGCGAATAAATCGCTCAACGCTGGAATTAAAACTCTGAAAAGGATGGTGAACCAAGACATCATTTTTCTTGAGGCTATCGAAAATACTAATTTGAGACTCCCCCAAAGCGAAAGACGCTGCAGGAATCCAAGGGGAATACAACCATTCCCTTTTTCTTATCTCTGAAATCGGCTCTAATTGGTAATATTCGAGCCCCATGGGCAGCTCGTAGACCTCATTGTCATACAATTCGAGCTCTTTTTTTAAAATAGAAACAATTCGAGAATCAGCACCTGGAGAATGTTCTAATCTCAGAGCCTCAGCAAACTTTCTTTCTTTCAACTCTTCAGCGACAATTTCTAATAAATCATCATTTTCATCATCGTCAGCTTCATCCCTACCCACAATCGCATTTCGGGTAACTCGAAAATAGGTCAGACTTAAAACTTTCATCCCAGGGAACAGAAGATCCAAATGGTTTTCAATTAAGTCATGAGAACTTACAAATCGCTTTCGGTCTTTATCAACGGTGCTGAAAACTTCAATCCAGCTTGGAAAAACTGTTGGTAATTTAACTCGGGCAAAAAAAGGTTCAGTTTTCGTATCAGGTATTTCAAGTAAGATACCGATCGAAACTGAAAGATTAGAAATAAAGGGAAATGGGTGTCCCTCATCTACTACAAGCGGTGTTAAGATAGGAAAAAAATTTTGCTTAAAGAAATTAGAAGCCCAAGACCTATCTATCTCGGACAAGTCTTTAATTTTTACTAAATCTATTCCCACCGAACTTAATTCAGGAAGAATTTTGGACTTTAGAAATTGAGATTGTTTATCAAGGAGAGTAACAACTGTTTCCCTTATGGAAAACAAACTTTTATCAATATCGGGGTCGTTTTGATTGCTCAGCTGAGCTGACAACTCATTTTTCCTCTTGAGTCCCCCCACCCGCTTCATGAAATATTCATCAAGATTCGAATTGAAAATTGAGTGGAATTTGAGCCGTTCTAAGATGGGATTGTTTTTATTTCTGACTTCATCAAGAACTCGATCATTAAAAGAAAGCCAACTGAGTTCACGGTCGATAAAACGCTGAGTTGAAGTAATAGAATTCATGAGCCTCAAATATGCCACGTGACAACAATACTTTCTAGTTTCTCCGAACGGAAGCCCCTAAAAAGTCATAAGTGACTGTTTTTAATAAACTTAAACGGAGTCGATATTTAATT
>Ga0114973_10001762_pt1 | contig 15877 bp, 14 predicted proteins | sample M_140807_MF_Meta_FD_87025 | JGI IMG/M metagenome (GOLD analysis project Ga0114973, IMG submission 87025) | Freshwater microbial communities from Lake Montjoie, Canada to study carbon cycling - M_140807_MF_MetaG | ecosystem: Environmental > Aquatic > Freshwater > Lake | place: Lake Montjoie... | reverse complement strand
GGGATCGTTTCGCGCGGCCATGCTTCGCTTGAAACAGGCTGGGCTTGTGGAGGCAATTCGTGGGTACGCTCAAACGGGCAGGCCATTGCTTGGCATATGCCTAGGTATGCAGATTCTCGCAAGCTGGGGTGCCGAGGGGGGGGGAGAGGAGGGGCTAAACTTGATTTCTGGGAAAGTAGTTGCCTTGCAGACAGGGCCCGGAAATCGAATACCTCACGTCGGGTGGAACACAGTATATCTTCAGTCAAAGCATCCGCTTTTCGACGACACTAAAAACGAGGCAGATTATTATTTCGTCCATAGTTTTGCCTTTGAAGCAGAGAAAAAGAATCAGGTTTATTCCGAAACAGAATATGGAGTTCGCTTTCCCTCAGCAGTGGGAAGGGAGAATGTCTTCGGGGTACAGTTTCATCCCGAAAAAAGTCAGAAAAACGGGCTACAAATACTAGACAATTTCTGTCGGTGGAAGCGGTTGTGCTAAAGCGCAGAGTCATCCCATTACAGCTGTGGGAAAAAGGAAGACTGGTAAAAACAGTGCGATTTGAGCCAGGACGCGATGTGGGAGACCCGGTCAAAAGCTCGCAGGTGTACAGCGATCAGGATGCAGACGAGTTGATCCTTTTAAATATTGGAGGGATGAAAGAAGATCTGCAGTTATTTTCTCAAACAGTTAAGAAGATTGCCTCCTGTTGCTTTGTGCCTCTATCGGTGGGTGGAGGAATACAGTCGTTACAGGATGCGGACACTTTATTTTCTGCCGGAGCAGATAAAGTTGTTGTTAACACGGCGGCATATCACGAATCAAATATAGTAACAGAAATCTCGCAAAAATACGGCACTCAAGCGATCGTCATATCCATTGATTATCGCTGGAGCAATGGCGAGCCTAGACTCTTTTCACATGGTGGCTCTAAAGAGGAAGATATTGCTTTGAAGGAACATCTGGAAAATATTGCTGGGAGAGGGGCAGGGGAAATCATGCTGCAGTCAATGGAGCGGGATGGCTCGATGGAGGGCTATGACCTCGAGTTGCTCCGAGCGGTGGCTGCAAGGGTCCCTGCGCCCATGATATTGGCGGGTGGAGCTGGTAATTTCTCTCACCTTGTAGAGGCGTTCGAAGCTGGAGCCGATGCAGTAGCCTGCGGGAGCCTTTTTAACTTTGGAGACAACAACCCTATTAGGGCTAAGGCCTATTTAAAAAACCACGGAATCCAAATAAAAAAATACTAATGTTGATCGAGAAAGCCATCGAGAAAGACAATTTAATATTGCGCTGCTTAACCGTCAAAGATGCTACGGAGGAATATCTCAACTGGCTTCAAGATCGTGAAGTGAATGTTTTTCTTGAGGCTCGCTTCAATCCTCCGAAAAACGTAGCGGAACTTGCTCGCTACATACAAGCAACGGGCGCTGATTCGGATTCTCTTCTTTTGGGCATATTCAAAAAAAAGGAGCTAACTCATATTGGCAATATAAAGCTGGGTCCCATAAACCGTAGGCATCGCGTTGGAGATGTGGGCTTTCTGATTGGGGAAAAGAAGGAATGGGGGAAGGGTTATGCGTCGGAAGCTATCCTTATGCTTTGCGAGTATGCATTCAATCAACTCGATTTGGTTAAGATTACTGCTGGGTGCTATGAAGAAAATGCAGGCTCGAAGCGTGCTCTGCTGAAGGCAGGATTCCTGGTGGAGGGCCGCCAAAGTTCGCAGTGGGATGCCAACGGCAAGAGGCAGGCAGGAATTATCTTTGGGAAAGTAAATCCAAAGCATGTAGTTTAATGAAAACAAAAGTTGTGGCCATCGTTCAGGCGCGCATGGGATCTGTGCGGTTCCCAGGCAAAGTGATGCAGTCTCTAGCTAACAAAACAGTTATCGAGATTCTGATAAGCCGGCTTAAAAAAGCTAAACGCATTGACCAGATTGTAGTCGCCACCACAACAGAGAATTCAGATGATCCTTTGGCCACCCTTTTGGAGTCGAAGAATATATCTGTAGTTCGCGGAGATCGGGATGACGTTCTTGGCAGGTATGTAAAAGCAGCGAAAAAGACAAAGGCTGGAGTCGTGGTGAGGATCACAGGAGACTGTCCTTTGGTAGATAGCGAATTAGTCGACGCCTTGGTTGCCGATTATCAGAAAGGCGGCGCGGATTATGTTTCAAACATAAACCCCCCGACTTTTCCTGATGGTTTGGATATTGAAGTTTTTTCGCATGAGGCACTTCTTAAGGCTAACGCAAGGGTAAAGCAAAAAAAACAGCGTGAACACGTAACCCCCTTTCTGCGGAAATGTGGTCAGATCAAAAAAAGGAATGTGAAAAATCCGACCGATTTATCCCAGGAACGGTGGACCGTGGACGAACCTAACGACCTCTCCGTGATTAGAAAAATCTTCGAATTCTTTGCTCCACGAATTAACTTTTCGTGGAAAGAAGTTATGAAACTCAAAAAAAGACATCCGACCATCTTCGACGAAAATAGTAAGATCAGCCGCAATGAAGGGGCCGGTCTTGAAGCTGGCCAAAAGCTATGGAAACGGGCAAAGCGCGTGATTCCAGGAGGCAATATGCTGCTTTCGAAGCGAGCCGAGATGTTTTTGCCTGAGCAATGGCCCGCCTACTTCAGCAAGGCCAAAGGTTGCAGGGTTTGGGATTTGGACGGGAAAGAGTACATCGATATGTCGATTATGGGCATCGGCACCAATATCCTTGGCTACGGCCATCCCGAAGTGGATGAGGCGGTTCATCAGGTCGTCAACAAGGGCAACATGTCGACCCTCAACTGCCCCGAAGAGGTTTATCTGGCCGAAAAGCTGATCGAACTCCATCCGTGGGCCGATATGGCTCGGTTTGCTCGCTCGGGGGGTGAGGCTAACGCGATAGCGATTCGAATTGCCCGGGCGGCCAGTGGCAAGGATAAGGTGGCGATCTGTGGCTACCACGGATGGCACGACTGGTATCTATCAGCCAATCTCGGGGATGATAAAAGTTTGGATGGTCATCTTTTGCCCGGATTGGAGCCCCAAGGAGTCCCGAGAAATCTTCGTGGAACGGTTTTTCCCTTCACCTATAACAATTTCTCACAACTGGAAGAGTTGGTGAAAACTGATGACATCGGCGTCATCAAAATGGAAGTCATGCGAAATCAGGGTCCGCAGGACAATTTTTTACAAAAAGTAAGAAAATTGGCTACGGACCGCGGGATCGTGCTGATTTTTGATGAGTGCACTTCGGGTTTCCGGGAAACTTATGGGGGCCTTCACCTGAAATATGGGGTGAATCCTGATATGGCCATGTTTGGAAAATCCTTGGGAAATGGGTACGCCATCACCGCAGTCATCGGAAAAAGAGAGGTTATGGAGGCAGCCCAAAGGAGCTTTATTAGCAGCACTTTTTGGACGGAAAGGATTGGACCCACCGCAGCATTAAAAACATTGGAAGTGATGAAAAAGGAAAAGTCTTGGGAGCAAATCACAGAAACAGGTGGCATGATACGAAAAGGCTGGCAAAGTTTGGCGGATAAGTATGGGCTTGAAATCGAACAGTGGGGTATTCCGGCCTTGGCAGGCTTTACGTTCAAAGGTCCGCATGCACTCGGCTACAAGACGCTAATCACCCAAGAGATGCTGAAAAAGGGGTATCTCGCGGGGAACAGCGTCTATAGCTGCATTAAGCACAAACCGACACTTCTCCAAAAGTTTTTTTCTGGCCTCGATCAAGTATTTTCTCTAATAAAACAGTGCGAAGAGGGATGTGATATAAAAACCATGCTCGATGGGCCAATATGTCATTCGGGATTCAAGAGATTAAACTAATAAGAAAATAAAAATGAAAATAAAACCAACAAAATACTACATACAAATCATTGACCAAATAGAAAAAGTCCGAACAAAAAATAACGTTAACTGGATGGATGTTCTTCGTATCGCATTTAAAAATGATCCTGAGGCTGCCAAAAAATGCTTAAGAAAGATTAACCTTCAAGATCAACAAATAAGCCGACTAGCGAGCAAGCTTTGTCTTTAAATATGAAAAACAAAGCTAATAATTTAAATTATAAAAACAAAGATTCGATTCGAGATTTTTGGGACTCAAGAGCAGGCCTTGGTTTGTGGGCGGGCACTAATGATATAGTCGCTAAAGAAATTGAAATGGCGGCCTTAGAAAAGTATATTTTTGACGGAATGAAGATCCTGGAGGCTGGATGTGGTAATGGCGTTTCTGCAATCCATATTGGCAAAAAGTTTCGCGTAGATATCACCGGCTCTGACTTTTCCGCTGAGATGGTAGTGGCAGCTAAAGATCTCCTTAAAAATCAACAACTTGTTGGGAAAGTCAGTTTCCGGCAACTAGATATATTATCATTGGGAGATGCCGAAGACACATATGACCTGATTTTCACCGAAAGAGTTCTGATAAATCTAACTTCTTGGGAAATGCAAAAAAAGGCGATCCTCAATATTTTTAAAATGCTAAAGCCTAATGGAACTTTTTTAATGTTAGAAAATAGCGCTGAGGGCCTAGGTCAAATGAACATTTTAAGGGGAAAAATAGGATTACCAGCAGTTGTCGCTCCTTGGCATAATCGTTATTTAATTGATGCTGAGATCAGAGATATACAAGAACCGGGCATAGTTCTTGAAAAAATCGACTACTATAGCTCGACATACTATTTCTTGAGTAGGATTGCCAATGCACACTTGGCTCAAAAAGGGGGTGTGGAGCCTGACTATAATTCGTCTTTGAATCGGTTGGCATTACAACTTCCGTCTATTGGTGAATTTGGTCAAGGGCGTATTTGGGTTTGGAAAAAAGCCGCTTGAATGCCCACCCTTTTTTGGGCGGATTTGGTGCATCTCTTGATTCTGGAGAAAAATACGCCCCATTTATAATTGCTGAAATATCAGGCAATCATAACCAATCCCTTGAGCGGGCGCTGGAGATTGTTGAGGCAGCCGCCAGAGCAGGGGTACATGCAGTCAAGCTTCAGACATATACTGCCGATACCATGACCCTGGATCTGAAAGAACATGAATTCTTTATTTCCGACGATAGCAGCCCTTGGAAAGGCCAAAGCCTCTATGGCCTTTATAAAATCGCCCATACCCCATGGGATTGGCATCAACCGATTTTTGATTGCGCAAAAAAACATGGCCTCATCTGCTTCAGCACGCCCTTTGATGAAACGGCTTTAGACTTTTTGGAAAAATTAGGTGCCCCGATCTATAAAATTGCCTCTTTCGAAAACACAGATCATCCCTTGATTCAGCGTGTGGCGTCGACGGGTAAGCCGCTAATTATTTCGACCGGGATGGCCACTCAGGAAGAGCTGGATGAATCTGTAGATGTGGCTCGGAAAGCAGGCTGTAAGGATTTGACCCTGCTCAAGTGCACGAGCACATATCCTGCTACACCTGAAAATAGCAACCTTCTAACCATACCCTATCTCAAGGATCGATATGGGTGTGAAATAGGACTCTCGGATCATACTCTTGGAATTGGAGTAGCCATATCAAGTGTTGCCCTTGGGGCTACCGTGATCGAGAAGCATCTCACCTTGAAACGGTCTGATGGGGGTGTCGATGCCGCCTTTTCACTGGAACCAAATGAAATGAAACAACTTGTCGAAGAAACGGCACGGGCTTGGCAATCCCTCGGGAAAGCCTTTTTGGGACCAACAGAAGCCGAAAAAGGTTCCTTGGTGTTTCGAAGATCCCTCTATATCGCACAAGACATGAAGGCAGGCGACATTCTGACAAAAGAAAATCTACGCCGCATCCGCCCCGGGAATGGGTTGCCAGCAAAATATTATGAACAATATCTTGGAAGAAAAATTAATCAGAATCTAAAAAAAGGGACTCCATTAAAAAACCAGTACGTCTTAGCAACCAGAGACATTGATCAAAAAAGGCTCCGTTATTAAACAAAATAACTCATATCATCTTTTAATCCTCGACCCATTTGCCGCAGTTGGCGCCTTTCATAAGCCGCTGTTTTCGTTAGCAGTAGAACTAAAACGGATTGGGCACCATATTACATTTGTTCATTGCGAAAAGGCGATGAGGTCAGGTTGTACCGCAATGAGAACATTAGGAATAAATGATGAAATGGAGGTCGAAAAAAAAGAGAATATATGCACTAATTGCACCAAAGACGCAAAAGCAGTCGAGAAACTAAATTTGTGGCCGAGCAAATGGCTAGCACCAAAGCCAATTTTAAAATTTCCGAAAAGATGGATACAAACTAAAATAGCCAAATATGCAGCATATGAATTATTGCTAGAAAAAAAAATTGAATCTTATCCAAAAAACCTAGCCTTTCTGCGCCTTTGGAAAGAAAGATATAAAAGATTATTAGAGATTTACCCGACAGCAGAAAAGATTCTAAAAGACAATTATGATGCTGTAATTTGTTACAATTCTCTTTATGGTGTACACAGGTTATTTAATCACTTGTCAAAGAGAAGAGGAATTCCACTGCTATCCTTAAGTCATTCGAATAACTTCTCAAAAGAGGACGAGTTTACTCTTTTAAAAGATAACACATTTAACTTCTTAAATGAGCTTAGAGAAAACTTTGATTCTAATAAAAAACTTACAAATAAAGAAAACAAGAGTATCAAAGACCATTCGGCGGCATTGTTAAAGGGGAAAAAGATTTGGAACTATTCAGCTCCGATGAGCAAGTCTGGAGGCAAAAGATCCAACCAAGGGTATTCCAAAAAAGTACTTATTTGCCTGAGCTCGCCGGATGAAAACTTTGCCGCAGATTTAATTGGAGTCTTGCCGAAAAAACCAAAGGGTCCTTTTTCAAGCCAAATTGAATGGTTGCATTGGGTTAGGAATCTCTCATTAAATAATCCAAGTTATCTTTATTGGATTCGACCGCATCCCCGACTTTATCCAAACAGAAGGGAGGGGCAAGTATCCGAGTTAGCAGAAAGACTTGAAGTTTTCCGAAGGATGTCGTCCCCCCCGAATTTCTTCTGGCCAGATCCAGAGCACCAGGGGTCTTTGTGGTCTCATCTAAAAAACACAAATGTTGTTTTAAATGCTTGGTCATCCATTGGAGATGAGTTTGGAAAAAACGGAATCCCAGTGGTTACATTCTTTCCTGAATATAGTAATAGCGGGAGTCTAATCGATCACACTTCAACGACTCAAAATGGATATAAAAGAATTCATGACCAATTAGTTAAAGGCGTGAAAGAAAACTCCAAACAGAAGGCCTATTTAAGGTGGATTGCAGATTATCTTTGCAGCAACACTTTCAATCTACAAACGAAACCTAATTCTTTTCTGAAAAAAGCACTTAATATTATCAAGCCAAATAATAAAGAAGCAAATTATTTTTGGTGTTTGTCAAAAATGCGAAGTAATAAAAGGAATATTGAAAGTATAACACAAATCCTATATAAAAACATTTCGACTTCCCAAAAATAGGCTGACTTATAATTCTTTATAAGTCTTTCAGAAAATTGGTTAAATTAACTGATATCGACTCTTCTAGATTAGATTTTGAAATATTGTAATAGTAATTGGAATTCGTGTGCTGCCCCAAAGAATAGTAGCAGGGGTTTATATAATCGGACTCAAAAAACTCAATCATATTTGCCTTTGAGGAAAACGTTATACCACAAAACCCTGCACCGTGAGGTCCTGCAATAGCTTCAGCCCCATGAAAAAGACCAACTTGGTCAGCAATTGCAAGTGTTTCTAATCGTAGGGCGGTATAACGAAGTTGTTTAAGTTTATGCCTTATTTCATTCGTAAGAACAAGCCGCCGGCTTTTAGTTGAAGAGCGATCAATCCATATTCTTTTAGGCAAATATGGTGGCCGTACTTTTCCCAAGCAAGGGAGGAAGGCCTTCTGCAGAAAGCTAACTACCCAAGATGGGGTATCACCACTTGAAGCTTCGCAAGGAAGGGAGGGAATCCAAACTTCAGAAAATCTGACATGGGGCGTCTTATCTAGTGCTATTACACGATCTAGAGGGATGTTCAGAAGGGCCAAGGATTCTCGAACGAAAGCTTGGCTAAGAGTATTCACAACCCAGAAATCCGGACTCCACTTATCTCCATGCGCCCTTGCTGCTATTTCTAGGCGTGGCAGGGCATCGGTAAGCCAGTGGTAATAGGTGTCGGAACCAGTGCATGCTAATACCAAGGCGGAACCTTGATAGTCTTTGCAACGGGGGACTCGGAAGCGGCGATAGGCATAGTGCTCGGCTCCGGGACGACCCCAGTCAAGGGAAACATCTGAAAGCATCCGGTCGCCAGAAGTTAGAACTGCCACAGTGGGGCCAAGAACCCGGCCCCGCGGCACTCGGGCAAGGTAAGTGGGAGTTTGGGGTGCGACTGGAATATCAAAAGCCGGATGGGGCTTGCAACCGATGGGAATGGCCACTTTGTTGCGAAAAATCTTCCCCTCTGGATGGACAGGAATAAGTTCTGGAAGCTCATTTTTTGATTCCTCTGCCACCTGCACCATTTTCGCTGGGGGTAGTCTGGGGGGGCCAAACCGGGTGGAATCTCCGGGCCATCCCATGGCCCATCGTAGAAAAGGCCGTCTCAAATCCCTAAAGTTCATAAGTCGTTAAGGGAGCAAGTGTCCAGATGCTCAGGATAATGATTCTCCGAAGAAATCCGGTAAAATTCGTTATTTCCAAGAAAAGAACAGAAATAGGGAAGAGTGCTCCAACCGCCTACTAAACGCCTGCAGCGGCTCATGATAAAAAGATCCTCGCCCAACTCCCGTGGAATCCCTTCCAATGCCTCGTTTGGGAAAACGCCCTGCGCCACAACCTCGTCAGAACAAACCCAAGTGCGGATTTGGGGGCTCCAAATATTCCAGGCTTTAGAGGAGAGATTTTGGGCCATTGCTTGAGAAGAAAGATAGTATTTACCTTCGTTCCATTCCCGAAAATCTCCCTGCCGGATGTGAATAGCCAAGCTGTCTTTTCCGGCTCCCATGGCAGCCGCAAATTCACGGGAAAGCATCGGAGCGACTTGGGCGCGAACCCGAAAAAAAGACCTGATTTTTGTGGCATGCTTTTTGACCAGCGCTGGACAGCGGTAAGGGTAGCCCCAAAGGATAATCCATCTGGATTGACGGGTGAGGGCGGAAAACTCAGGGGAATCCAACCGGTAGACTGGTTTGTTCTCCATATCCAAAACCGTGAGCCATCGATTCTGGATCGGGGGTTTTCCTCGGCGACTGCGGATCCAGTTTTGAATCGGTTTCCGAAAGGCTCGGAACAGCCAGCGAAGGTCGATCGGGAAGAATCTTTTCGGATATCTCCCCAGAGGGTTCAGATGCAGACCTTCAAAATAGTGGGCGGCTGGGAGAATGCTAAGATTGAGCACCCGGCAACCATGCTCCTCCGCCGCCGCGATCACGTGGGAGAAAAGAATCAATCTGTTGCCCAGCCGGCCGGTCTGGTCAGCAAGAATTAGGGTGGCTGGCATTCTTCAGATTAACAGAAAGGGCCGCATTTTCTAAGCCAATCTTGCTTGATCAGAAAATACAAAAGTGAAAAAGCGTTGTCGAATCAACCCCAAAACGATGATCAAACACTTTCGCGACGGGCAAAAATATTGATCTGGGCATCCATTCCTTCAATCGTTTCGGCAAAAGCCCAAAAATCTCTCGGGGTGAAGTGGTTTTGAATCCAATAACGGAAGCCCTCCCTAGACAAACAACCAAGAATGGCATCCAGCTCCTGGAGATGATTCTGGAAGGAGTGGTATTCAATAAAAACAAACCGGGCATGACGCAGGTAGCGGGTGGCTGCCAGCACCGCCCCCTCCGCGCCTTCAATGTCTATTTTTAAAAAATCCACAGGATCGGCCAGAAGCTCATCAAGACAAATTCCCTTCACCTTGATGCTGGAGGCAGAAGTCTGCAGAGAATGCCCCAACCGGCCGGAGTCCCCTTGGTGTTGGTAAAAGTCATGCGTTCCCGGCCGGGCGGCCAATGCAAGATTCAGAAGGGATGTCTGCGAATTTTTATGGGGACACAGGTTGTTCTCAAGGACTTTAAAAATCTCCGGATCCGGCTCCAAGGCGGTGAGATGGCAGCCTGGGTAGGTTCGGAGAAAAAAAAGCGAGGCGAGGCCGACATTGGCGCCGCAATCCAGAATACGTGGAGGGTTGGGGGAATTGGGGAAACGGTAAATCTTTTGCTCAAAAATTTCGTGGTATCCCCAAAAAAAAGACAGTGAATCGATCACCTGGAATGGATGACCGGCTAGTTTCACTGAAAAAGGTTGGTGCCTTGGGCATTTCAGAATTCTTTTTAATTCCATCTTAGAAAGAAGCCTGTTCGACAATCGAGGCCATGGAAAAAAAATCATGAGAGGGATTGCTCCGGCCTTTGTCCGACCAAAAGCACCTGTGTCCACGAGGTCTCCCACCATCCGTAGCACCGACAGAGTAGATGAAACAGAGATGAGCCAAGGAGCTTGGACCACATTTGAAAACGGGGAGGCCATTTATGGATAAAGGGTTCGCAGGAAAGAACACGAAAGCCGGCATCCTGGGCAAGGTTGGCAATAGCCTGAGGGCTCCAGCTAAAGAGGTGATGATTGGGGTCATTTTGGCGAAATCGGATCCGGATGGTTTCGCAAGGAACCACCAAAATCAGCAAGCCTCCTGGGCGCAATTTTTCTCGGATTTGACACAAAGTGGGATAAGGGTTTAGCACATGTTCAAGCGCATTGTTGGAAATTACTCGGTCAAAAGATGTCGGAGAAACCTGGCCAAGGTCTGGAACCGTTGGGACCCCGAGGTTTTGAGCTGCACGTCGAGCCTCTGGGTTGATTTCAACACCAAGCTTTCTGCGGCCGGGCAGGTTAGCCAAGAGGGATCCAGCACCGCAGCCAAAATCAAGAACATCAAGTTCTGGAGAAAGCCATGGTTCGAACTTAATCCGGTTGGCCCAGCCTCCGAACTCCCCGATTGGGGTGTGCCAATCCAAGTATTTCCTGCTGTAACGATTTTCCTTTGCGGGGGATTGCTTCATGGTTGCGAGCAAAAGCCAGCAGTCCCTGGGGCTCCCTGTTTCAGCATAGTTCCAAGGAATCCTTTAGTGCCTAATCAAGATGCGGTGCATCCAGCTTGGCAGGCTTTGGCGTGCTTTTTCCTTCCAGGTTTTCTTTTTAGAAATCCAGCCGTAGTGGTGCCAAAAGGCGTCCGCGCGGCTTACGGCAAAACGGAGAAGGAGCTCCTTATGGGGGCCCTCCTCAGGTACCACAAAAATGATGTCGTCGATCACTTGCAGAAAGCGCGGGCTTGGCCAAGAGCGAAAATGTTCCCAAATCTCCCGTATGCCGGGCCACTCATCGGGTTTGTTAGGAGGAGGGGGAGCAGAGAGAAAAAGCCTGGCATCATCGATCAAAATCACATCCTTGGGTCTTTGCCGAAGGGCTGTGAGCTCCCCCAGAAGGGGGCATTGGCCGACCTCCCCCGCCGAGCCAGTCCCGCAGAAATGCGCATCCAGCCAAAAAAACAGTGGTTCATTCGGGAACTTTGCCACAATGGATGGCAGGGTTGCAGCGGAATCACCCCAATGGCAGGTGACGTTGGGCCGACCCGCGAGAAGAGCGGAAGACTCCTCGTAATTTGCACGGAATTTTTCGACGGTGTGAACTTGTGGAAAAACTTCCGAGGCCCAGCGTGTGGTCCCTCCCTTGAAGGTCCCGGTTTCAATAAAAGCCGCAAAAGGGCTTTGGGCATGCAGCCTCTCGGCCAATTCTCGGGGAGGACCTCCATGCACAATTCCCATAGAAATACACTATTCCATGGCGCGAATTAACAAAGGCAGAAATTCTGCCCCACAAGGCAAGGTTCCAGTGGTTCTTTTTATCCACAAAAGAACCTGGCACTTGAGGCGGGTCTTGAAAGGGATCTGCGGGTACCGGCCCATCCGGCTCTTTATTTTCGCCGACGGATGGGCGAAGGGAAATCAAAGCGAGAAAGTGGCATGTCAAAAAGCGCGCAGGTTGGTGGAGGACGAGATAAAATGGCCCTGTCGGACCTCGTTCCAATTCTCCTCAAAAAAAATGGGGTTAAAGCCCAGCGTGGAAAAGGGATTGCGATATGTGTTTTCCAAAGTACCGGAGGCAATCATTCTGGAGGACGACTGTGAGGCCGGCCCCGAATTTTTTGCCTTTTGTGAGAAAAATCTCCGTGAATACCGTCAGAACCCCCAGGTGCTGAGCATTTCGGGAAGCTGTTTTGTTGATAATAAGGTTCCCATTCTCGGCCGGGCATACCTTTCCCGTTACCCCCACTGCTGGGGATGGGCCACATGGAGAAGGGCCTGGAGGGAATACCAGGGAGGGATGCGAACTGGGACCCTGTTAAGCATCCTTCATCGCCAAGCGTTCCCAGCCCTCGAAAGAGCACATTGGTCTCGGGTAGCCACGGAGCTAGCTCAAGGGAGGATTTCTAGCTGGGCCTATTTTTGGATTTGGACGCATTGGAGGATTGGGGCGAGGGCCCTCACTCCAACCGTGAACCTAGTGAGGAACATCGGATTTGATTCGACTGCACGGCACACGCGGGAATTGGCAACTCCCCTTGCGGTCCGGAGCGGAAATCGCAAACAAGTTTTGAGGGGGAACGTTCTCTCTCTCAAACAAAGTGAAAATTTGGATCGATCTGTTTTCCGCAACCATTACCTGCGCATGTCGGGTCGGCGGGGGTGCTGGGAAAAAATCATCGACCGCTGGCGGCGACTTTTTGTGACCTTGAGGCAAGCGGACTGATGAGAATCCTGTTTGTCCAAGATCATCTGCAAACCGGCGGGGCTGCAAAATGTGCTTTGCGGATGCAAAGGATTTGTCGGGAATTGGGACATGAAACCCTTGCTCTGCATGGGGATGAGGCTTCTCTGCCGGGCATCCTTTCACGGTGCCTCCATGGGAAGCCGCGGGGATTCCTGCGGTTGTGGGAAACTTTTCAGGTGCGGGACAAGCAACAGTCTCGACGCCGTGAAAGGGCGGAGAAGAAGCTTCTTCATCTGTTGAAGGACGAAAGTTTCGATTTTGTGTGGTTTCACAATTTCTCAGGCGCACGGAAGTGGGGGTGGACAGAGAGATGGATTGAAATGGCGCTGCAACGCTCAAAGGTGGTGATCACACTCCACGATATGGAGTATTTGGGGGTGGGGATGCCATATGTCTGGGATCGCCCTTTACATCCGTCTCGCTTCGCCGGCCTAGATCCCGGCACGGCAAAAGAGTGGAATCGAAACGGCAGACTACGAATTAATGCCTGTTCAAGGTGGTTGGGACAAATGTGCCATAAGCTTTACGATCTGCCTTGCGGACAACTGCCGGTTCCGCTCTGGGAGGAGGACTTTCATAAAACAGCAAGACGACCCGGGGCAGGTGCAGCAATCCGATATTTGCTGGCCGCCGAACTTTTGGATGATCCTAGAAAGAATATTCTTCCGACAATCCATCTTCTGCAGGAAAATCAAATTCTTGAGCGGACCAATAGTGTTTTGTTTTGTTTGGGGCGAAACTTTCCCGAGCGTTTGCGGGGCCCACGGGTAATTCCCCTGGGGCATGTGGAAAATCGGGCACGATATCGACAAATCTACGACAAAGTTGATTATTTGTTGCATCCGTCTCTTTTGGATAATTTTCCACTCTTGATCCAAGAAAGCTTGGCTCAAGGTTGTCCCGTGGTGGCCTTGGACCGTGGTGGAGTGAGTGAGATGGTCATTGAGGGACGAAGTGGTCACCTTCTAGCGGATATTAGTCCCGGATCTCTGGGAAAAATATTTTTGAATATTTCCCGAAAAAGTGAGGCTCAGTATGAGGAGTTATCCAGGAGCTGCTTGGCTCTTGCGACGGATCTGTTCCTGGCGGATGGGCTTGCTCCGCGTTACGAGGCTTTTCTTGGGGAGGTTCTGCATGCCTAAGGCTATTTTTTGCCTATATTCTCGGAGCGACAACGCCGCGGAACAAACCCTGCAGAATTGGCAAAGGGCTTATTCGCGCCAAGGATGGGAAACCACGGTTCTGAGTCACGAACATGGCTCGGGGTTTGCCCATGAAATCCTTCTCGGAAGGCCCCGATGGTGGCCGTGGTTGACTTGGCGTCTGCATGGGGTGCGTTGTGTAAGCGAGGAAGTCGCCAAGCAGCCTGACTTTTTTATCGCCTGGTTTGGATTTCCCCGGAAAATTCTTGAAAGAATTCGTAGTAGCCCGCGATTGAAAGAATATGGGGATCGTCAACGTGTTGTGTTCGGGTACTCGGGGAAAGGAGGGCCCGACTCCATTGGCATTTTTCCAAACGAGCGAAAGTTTTCAGGTAAATCCAGATGCGGGATGGCGCGACCCAAGTTAAGCGCAGGAGAAACTTATGATCTCCGATGTGGAGGGGAAAAAAATCCCTATCACTGGCTAATGCATGCTCTCGTGCCTCTCGCCATCTGCCGTCGTCCCGAAAACTTTCAGGTTCTTCTTAATTCGGATCCCAACCCCATGCAACTCGGCTCCCTTCGAATGATCGGCATCGGTAGTGAGCAAATTCTAACTCAACCGCCCAGACGGCAGGCCGTGGGACTGCCCCAAAGATCGGTGGACCTTGCGGATGCAATTAAGATTCTGAGAGAACAGTTCGGCCACAATCGGGGTGGGGGCCCTCAGGCTTCGCCCATTTACATTTCCAGAAAAGATGCCCGTTACCGGCGCCTTATGAATGAGCAAGCGATTTTCTCGCTGCCAGAAAAGATCCGGCCACGCCCCGTTGTCATGTCTGAAAAGACCTGGGAAGAACAGCTGTTGATCTTTCAAAGCACCCGGATGATATGCGGGGTGCACGGCGCTGCATTTGTTTTTATCGTGTTTTCTCCTCAAGGAAGCACACTTATCGAGATGTTTCCCGGAGGTTACGAAAGAAACCACTTTCGCCACTTGGCAGATCTCTGCGGGGTCCGCTGGGAACGGATCGATTGCGAAATTATTGGTCGCCAAGGCCGGAGGTGTCGCGAAGCGGACCTCAGACTGGGGTGTGCGGGTTTGCTGGAGTTGGAAGCCCGCTTGGAGTCTCTGGTGTAATGAATCTGCGCTCCAAGGTTAGCCTCAACTTCATCGACACCCCATCCCAGGTGGAAAAGTATTTTCTCGGCCTGCTCGAAAAAAAGTATGAGGTGATCCGGGATGATACCCCAGAGTTTCTGATCTTCACCCACATCGGGCAACGCCACCGCCTCTATAACTGCACGAAAATCTTTTACTCGCAGGAAGTCTATCCTCCGGACTGGGGAGAATGTGACTACACGATCCACTCCTGCTGGTTTCCTGGGGAGAGGGCTCTTCACCTGCCTATCTTTGCTTTTGGCAGAGGCCTAGCTCCGTTACTGGGTTTACGGGGTGGTGAGAACCCCTGGCACCGCCGGTTCTGCGTTTTTTTGGCTGGTTACGATGATTCCTCTGTCCGTAATCGTCGCGAATTTCTGGAGGCTCTGGGGAGGTACCGCAAGGTGGACTCCTTCGGCAAAGCGCTGAACAACACTGGGATCAAGGCGGAGGATGGTTATTACCCGAAAATCGACTTGCTGTCGGGTTACAAGTTTCATATTGCTTTCGAAAACAAGCAACGTCCTGGCTGGTGTACGGAGAAACTTTATGACGCTTTTGCAGCTGGAACGGTCCCCATTTATTGGGGAGATCCGCGAGTAGAGGACTATTTCAACCCTCAAGCCTTTATTAACGCAGAAAACTTTCGATGCTGGGAAACCCTCGTTGAGTATATTGCTTATTTGGACCAGAACGAAGATCTTTACACCAAATATCTTGCTGCCTCCCCATTTCCTCGGCGAGAGGCGCCGACAATTTTTCAGGAGGAGCGAATTCTGGCTTTTTT
>Ga0114973_10001759_pt1 | contig 15885 bp, 13 predicted proteins | sample M_140807_MF_Meta_FD_87025 | JGI IMG/M metagenome (GOLD analysis project Ga0114973, IMG submission 87025) | Freshwater microbial communities from Lake Montjoie, Canada to study carbon cycling - M_140807_MF_MetaG | ecosystem: Environmental > Aquatic > Freshwater > Lake | place: Lake Montjoie... | reverse complement strand
TTTCTAACAAGAAGTCTTGAATAACTTTGGGAGTGTCACTGCGCTTTAGATCCAGGCCAGTGGCCTTGGTCTTGCCAATGGCACCGTTCACATCCAAGCGTTTGTTTTCAATGTCAATGGCGTTCACAGCATAGCGTTTCTTGGTGATGAACAATCCACGGTCTGCCACTGTTTCACGTCCAGCCTTGATCAACTCGCCCATGTCTCTGGGGCAGTGGAACGCACGTTCCATAAATGCCGGGAATGAGTCGTTGACTTGGTCAGCAATCGAATCGTACAACTGGATGCAAATTTCCTTTGACCATTCCATGCGGCCTTCAGCAACTTCTTGTTTTAGCACAGGCCATGCTGAGAAATAGCATGAGTCTGTATCACCGTAGATCACAGCCTGACCCACATGATCATATTCACCTGTGATGCATTCATTCAAGTGTGCATCCATGTGTTTGGCAATGCTTCGACCGGTAAGGGTTGTGGATTGGCCAATTCGCTTGTCAAAAAAGCGGCAACCAGGATTAAGAATAGCGCCATACAAACTGTTGAGATTAATCTTTTTAACCAGTTGACGTTTGTCCCAGAAAGCAATTTCTTTGGCATCCTTGGCCTCCTTTTTCTTGGCCTGCATTTCTTTGCGCTCAGCATACCAGCGTTCCAGCAAGCCAGGAATAACGCCTTTCTTTTCGTAGGTGAATATGGTGCCGTTGGCACTGAGTATCCAAGGCTGATTTGAGTCAAACAACATGTACCAAATTTCAGCACCTGAGTGTACAGTCTCTTCACCACTCTGCCAGTCAATGGTGATCTCGGTGCCACGTTGCTGTTCCATGACTGCTGTGTATTCTAGACTGGCAAACACACCTTCCCATGCGGCTGCAAATGAGTCACCTTTGGCCATCTTGTCTCGGATGTATCGGTCAGTCATCACAGGACGCAGTTGACCTATGATGGTTTCTGGGCCCATATTCAACGCACGAATTGCACTGGGATATAGACTGTTGATGTCTATACTACCAATCCATTCGTGTATGCCCTTGCGTGGATATGCTACATACGCACCTGCTGCCTGTGTGTCCTCGTCAGTGAGTCGCTGTTGTCGATTGGGCACAACCATGCCACGTTCGTGTGCTTCGTTGATGATGGCCTGCTCAGTCACAGCCACAGCACCCATTGTGGTGGCCAACAGCACTGTGTTGGCATGTGCCAGTTCGCTGGCCAGTTCCAAGAAGCGTAGTTTTTTGTCCAGTTTGTCCAACAACAAGGTATCTTGCCGATTGTATTCAATAAAGGTCTTAAAGTGTTGGTTGTACAGTTGATCCAAGGTGCCTTCAAACTGTGTTTTACGTTCACCCAGTTCGTATTCGGCAATGGCATCTAGGCTATAACTATGGCGCTCTTCGTACGTGTACTTGCGATACAGTTGCATATAGTCCATATGCACACGGCCCACCAAGTCATAGGTTTCGTTTTCAGCACCAAATCGTTCAAACATGCGCTTCTTGGGAAACTGTCCCCACAAACAAAAACGTCTGGTGTCATCTTTGCTGAGCACTCGAGTTATACGGTTTATGGTGTAGGGTATGTCATAGCCTTCTGAGTTCCAACCGCTTAAGATGTCTGCATCTTCTAAGAGATCCAGGAACATCTTCAACATTTCTGATTCAGATTCACACAACACTGTGTTCTCAAATTCTGCACAGATCTCGCGAGCAGTCTCTGCACTCATGTGGCGTGGTGCTACCACAAGTGTGACCAGTTGCTCCAGCCAATTCAAATATACCGATATGGCAGTGATGGGATTGAAAGGATCTGTGACAGGCGAGAATCCACGTACAGCATCAAACGCAACTTCAATGTCGAAAAAGGCTGTGTGTAGCGTAGGGGCGTCTTGGTCTTTGTAGTTTTCTTCAAAGCAACGGAATATGGGATTGATATCCGATTCGTAGATTTGTCTACCGCTTTGTGCTCGGACTTCTTTGCGGAACTCTTTGTTGTTGCGTGTGCTGAACCTTGACACTGGTGTGCCGTAGATGCTCTGGAACTTGCCCCTGGGATCGTCGTAGTAAAAAACATAATTGGCAGGATATTCCCGGTACTGCCTTTTGCCTTCGCGGCGTTCTACCACGTGAATGCGATCGTGTTCACGATCAAATAGTGCGTCAATATAACTCATTGTTCTCCGTTTGTGGCCGGTAAAGCCTTGCTACATGTTCGTGACGTGAACGATTCGTTGCTGTTGAAAGCAATATTTATAGCGTCTTGCCCACTGTTTCAAGAATTGTTTCCAACAGTTCTTGATCTTGTTTGGTCTTGCCAAATTCGGCCTTGTGTGCCACGCGGATGGCTTTTTTCAACACAGCCGGTTTGATTTCTAATTCTTCTGCAATGGCTTTGATGGTATCAGTCAAGCCACCTTGTAGTGTGTCAATCTCGTGCATGACCTGCATGCCTTCATTGATGATCTGGGTGAGTTTGATCTTTTGTTCGCCGTTGAATGATTTGTTATCCATGTGTACTCCTAAAACACTAGTATAACACAGAAAATTACTTTGTCAAAGTAAATTTGCTCACTTTGGCAATCACGGTAGCGAATCGCTTTTGCCTCCCAGCAGCCGGGCCACACGGTCCTAAGGTAGGTGTGATCGGTTATCTAACAGGTTTGATACCAGCTAGATGTTTTAAATGGTTTACGCTTTCATCGGTATTGAACACGCTGGCGGCATGTTGGGCCAGTTCATCGTCGCTGGAGCCAACATAGTTCTTGCCTACGTTAGCACCTGACGCCCCACCAAATCCCACTCCTCTAACCTGCTGTTGTGACTGTCCGGTCATGTTGTTTGTAGCAGTTCTAGTTGTGGTACCGGCCAATTGACCAGCACCAATGTTTGGTCCAACAGTTTTTTGAGCCACTGTTGCTGGTCCCAAGTCAAATCGTTGATCAGTTTGTTTTGTATAACCACCAGGCGTCTTGGTTTGTGACACAGATATTGGGCCTTGATTAAAACTTGTGGTCACATCACCATTGTCTGAATCTGTGGTTTGCTGTACGCCGCCAAAATCCATTTCGTCTAACTCTGTGCCACGTATCATACGTTGTATTTGTTTGAGTTTGTGATAGTTGTGTTCAGCATCACGGCCAGCATAGTAAGCGTTGCCTTCAGCACGATCATAATATGGGTCACGTCGCAGTTCGGCTTTGCGCACCAGTTCGTCAATGTCAGGATACTTGTCTGCTAGATCTCGACGTTGTTTGTCCTGGTCCACTGGGGGTGCTGTGTATGGTTTGACTCTGGCATCTGCACGTGCCATGCCCCGTTCTCTTTTTGCAATGGTCTGATCAGCTCGGGCAACTTTTGCAGGATCGTCACGGCCAAAGAATTTGTCTGCCTGCGCCATGGCTTTGTCCACAGTGGCTTTTTCACGATATTTGCCCAGACTGACTTCTGCTACTTTGGTTTTTTTACTTTCTTGATAGTTCTTTTGTGTTTCAGCATTGCCTTGCGGGTCAGTATAGGTAGAACCTACATAACGTTTTCCTGTAGCAGGATCAGTGTGGTCCCATGAGGACAATGATTTTTGTTGTCCAGTTGTGGGATTTTTCTGAACAGTTGTACTGGTGTATGTTGAATTGGGTTTGGTTCCAGTGTCAGTTGTACGCATATCAGCATAATTGCTTACAACATTGAAACCATCATCTTCTGCCATACCTTGCTCTTTACCTAGGTCTTTTTGACGCAGGCTTTTCTTCATAGTATCAATCTTTTTACCTGCACCAACTTGGTCCAAGTTAGCATCCTTGGCGGCTTGATTGTACCGGCGTTTGGCTTGCTTTAGTTCTGAGCCTTCCGCCATGCCTTTCTGACCAATCTGACGATATTCAGTGGGCCAATCAAACACTATACGATCGTATGCATCAAACACAGTGTCAAGATAATCTCTCAATTCGTCGGGCACACGCTTTTTAGCCCATTCTGGAGGCATTTCAGAATCGATGCCATTGAGTTCGCCCCAATATATTTTCCAAACACGTGGGGTCCAGTAATCTAAAGCTTCGGTATCCAAGTCGCCTGCTCGCTGTAATGCCGGTGCAACAGACTTGTAGCCCTCTCTCATAGCCCATTCAGCAAAAATTTCATGATACGGCTTGTTGTTTTCAACTGCCCATTGGTATAAATCTTTTACATCAGTTGGGGGCATTTGTGAATCAGGATACTTTGGTTCTTGCTGTATCCGACCCATCATGGTGTCGAATCGTTCATCGCCTGTGGCCTCCGCCATGCCTTGTTTTGAGGCTTGTACAACAGCAGTCAACAAATCATTGAATGTCAACTTGGGATTGATCAAGGCACCGGGAACAATAGTTTTGTTGCCGTATACTAGATCAACGTCGTCAAAGTAAAGTGGAGAATTTCTTGGCAGGCCGGCCTCTTTTTCTAGCCAGTTTGTAAGTTTCTTTACTTCCTGAGTTTTTTCGTAGTAGCGAACAACGTTGTATCCAAGGTCGCCTATATCTTCCGCCACACCTTGCTGCAATCCTTGCACTTCATTCTGTAGCACACTCATGGCTCGCTGTAGGCTACCATAAGTGTCAATGTGTCTACCGTTGGCGTGGATCATGAAGTCTGTGGGACCGGATTGAATGATTTCATATGTGCCGCCATCAGCACCTGTGCCTGAGAACACCACTTGGCCTTCTATGCCTTCTACCACGGTGGGTTTTTTATTATTGAATAAATCGTTTATGATCATGATTATCGTTCTTCTATGTAATCTTGACTGAGGTCTGGCTCAGGCTGTTGTTGACGCTTACGGGCTTGATACAGTTTCACTGCCATGCCAGCATGATCTAAGTTTTTAAATCTGCTGGGCAATGCCTTTTCGCCATGTCGAATTTCATAACCTTGATTGTCATCGCCCCAACATTCCAAGGCCACACCATTGTCCATTTCAAATGTGGCAGCAGGTGTGTCGGTTGTTGCGGCAGAGGTGGAAGGTGGTGTAGTGGTAGCCGGTGTTGCGGCTGGTTTGCCTCCAACAGTGGCTGGGGCATAGTCGGCGGCTGTTTTACGATCAACAACATTAGATTTCAACGTGGTATCGGGCATGTTGTTTGGATTGACCACAGATTTTGCCATTCCTTGAATATTTGCTGCTGCCTTATTGGCATCAAACTTTTCTAATTCATCTGCATCAGCAGCATCAATGGTTTGTTGTGCTTGAAGATATTGTTGTTGCTGTGCTGGAGGCAATTTAGCATATTCAGGATCTTTGGTTGGATCCTGGCCTTTGAATTTTCTCACATCAGCAGCAACACCTTTGACCAATTGAGGAGTAAATTGCTTGATGGCATTACCAGCGGCTTGTGCCTGCTGATTAGCAGTTGGTTGTGCCGCAGCACTAGACGAAGCAGAGTAATCAAGTTCATCTAGCAAATCTAAATCACTGTGATTAAACGCCATATAACTGTTGCCATTGACGTCGCCGGCTTGTACCAAGAACACACCTGCATCATCATCGCCGGATTCGTCTTGTCCAATTTCCCAGCCCATTGCGGCCAGAGTATTTTGAGCCTGTGCCATTTGTTGTTCTGTGCCGTTCCACCACATCGCAGCCAGTCTACGTAAAATTTCTTCTTCGTCGGGCCCTTGATCATTGTCATCACTTGGTGCAAACTCTTCAATTTCTTCAGGTTGACGTTTTTCCACAGCATCCAAGGCCTTGTCTTTTAATGCACGATCAACACGCACTTTCTTTTCCAACTTGTCCAAGTACTTTGTTAGATCTTTCTTGACCTTGCTCAGCATGTCTTCTTCGATCTCGGCCATGGCTTCTTCAAGTGCAGTTCGCTTGGGTTCTACTGAATCGCCAACCATGTATCCGTCCATGGGATGAGCAGGATCTGTTTTGTTGCCTAGTGCTCGAATACCGTGTGGTTTGAACAGCGCAGGCAGTTGTGGCACTGACTTTTGTTGTTTGTTCAAGCCGTGCTTGACGCTGGTAGGAGTCAGTCGGCTTTCAACTGCCGTTAGGCGTTGTAATATGTCACGGATGTCGTTGCTCATGCTCGCTGGTCTTTCAAGAAACTTCTCAGCATCCATGCATGTTTTTGGTGTGCATCAATGCGTTCTGCAATAAAGTTAGCGATGCCTTGTTGATTTTCTTCTGTGGCAATGGCAAAATTTTGGTTGAGTAGTTCCAATAGTTGACCATTGTTGGCCAACAGTTCTTCGATCATGAGTCGGGCACGTGGAATCTTTGTTTGTCCCTGTATAATGCTGAGTTCAGCAAAGCGTTCAAAACTGCCTGGTGAGTAGTCACCCATGGCACGTATGTATTCTGCAGTTTTATCTATTGAACCGTCGTACACTTCTTCATACAACTCGCCAAAAAACTCATGCAGTTGTGCAAAGTCAGGGCCTTCCACATTCCAGTGAAACAACTGAGCCTTGATGCTGAAAGCATATTCAGTTGCTAATAGAGTTTTTAAACTGTCCGCGAGCATGTTTGTTCCTTTTGTATTCCTTGGGCGTGTTAGGCGTAGGATCTGATTCAGTTGTATATTTACCTGTCAGCAAAGAACCTCCAGATCTTGACAGCATGCCCATGGGCTGGCTCACTGGTGCTATGCCACCAGACGCTGTGGCGCCTGCTGACGCTGATTCTACTATTTCACGTACTTGCATCTGATATCTCCAACGTTGGTTGACCTTGATATTCTATTATTCGCCCAGGTCCTGCGACCACTCTGTGATTGCGCACTTTGATGCGTCCATTGGCTTCGTCCACAGTCTCAAATCTTATGGGGTAGACACCAGGTCCGGCTTGAATTTGAAAGTTCTCTTCAAGATAACAGTTATCCCAGATCCAAGTGCGTTCAGCAAACAGTTCATTGTTTACATACGCACGATAACGCAAAGGATGGCCATGAACTTTGGCAGTGACATCGCACTCAACTCGAACAAAATGTGTTTGCATATTGTATTTAGCAAAATAGCAGCCTATAAATATCCCATGCTAAAGTTAGATCAAATACGCCAGGTGCATGTGGAACTCACTACCCGGTGCAATGCTCGTTGTCCCATGTGCATGCGCAACTATCGCGGCATGGACTACAACTCAGGTTATCCTGATACGGAACTAAGTCTGGCACAGTTCGAACACATTGTGGGTCCGGTGGTCGCGCAATTAACACATGCTAACTTCAACGGCAATTTAGGAGACTTTGCATCGGCACGAGATGCTGTGGAAATAGTTGAGTATCTTGTGGCACACCAAATTGCAATAAACATCAATACCAATGGTAGTTTGCGCAATGTTGATTGGTGGCGTAGATTGGCCATGTCCGGGGTCACAGTGGGATTTGCCTTGGATGGTCTGGCAGATACCCATGCCTTATACAGACAAGACACAGACTGGCACAAAGTTATTGCCAACGCACAGGCATTTATCGCAGCAGGTGGCAGGGCCAAATGGCGTTTTGTTCCGTTTGACCACAACCGACATCAGGAAACGGAATGTCGTCGATTGGCACGAGACATGGGATTTGTGGAGTTTGAAAACATCTACGATGGTCGAGACACAGGCCCTGTGTTCTCTAGATCAGGCGAATACAGTCATAGGATTGGCACGGACCCAAGCCAACATGTTCCTCATATTAAAGATTTACTTGAAAGCCACATCACATGGTTTGATTCGCGCACTGTGCAAAGTCACAAAGATACACCTGACTTAAAACTACGCTGCCAGCACAAGCTCAAACAAGAAATATACATAGCCGCAGACGGCTCAATTTACCCTTGTTGTTATTTGGGATTCTATCCTGACACTATGAATCACGCTGGCAACTCACAAACAAAAGAATTGGTCAAAGAAAACAACGCACTTAAATATGATTTGGCACACTGCTTGTCTTGGTTTGAATCTGTGGAACAAACCTGGGCAAAAGACAGCATTGCAGATGGCAGGCTGTATCAATGTGTCAACAGTTGCTCAATCACCTAAGGAAAATATGACCTCAGCAAGAATTTTATACCTAGCACGATATCGCGTGCCACATGCCATCATGAGCTTGCAACCTGAGTTTGCCAACAATCTCATTGGTATAGATCGTACATGTATTGCCAGCCCTGTGCCACAAGAAGAACTGTGGCCTGTGTTTGAAAAGTACGGCATCGATACCGCCAAGTTAGACTATGCACCTGACAGTGAAATTTACAGATTGTATCCTGAAGTCAATAATTGGGTATTTGAAGGCGACTACAGAACATACTGGCTGCGTCAACAGGCCATCAAGTTTGCGTTCCTAGACTATCTCAACTACGACTTGATGATCATGCACGACTGCGATTGTTTGCTGATCCGGCCCTATGAGCCTATGAAAAACGGTGTGTTGAATTTTCAAGTGCTGGAGAACGAACGCCACAGTTGGGGTTATTACCAAAGCATCAAGAACGGCCTGGGCTTTGATCGACTAACACCACACTGTTTTATTAGTGAAAACGTGCCTGTGCTCAAACAGGACTTCACGGACCTGGTCAAATTTCTGGAAGAAAAACATCAAAAGAAATGGCTGGATGCCATAATTGATTCTTGCCCACCTGAGCCCACTGTGCCGCCCTGGGGCAATGGCGAACTCATACGCTGGTTCTCAGAATACGAATTTATCGGCAATTGGACCATGAGTCGTAGACCCATCACCCAGGAATTCCAACGCAGATATCACTATGACGACATGGAAAAGATTGGCAACTTCGATCCTGCATATCACACTGCGGTGTGTGATGCTGTGCCCGACTTGAGTCGCAGTCTGCAAATGGACTGGGATAAAAAAGAAGTTGTCAAGTTTGATTATTACATGGACAAGATACGTGAAACTCTTGCACACCTCTCTTAAAGTATTCTCCCCAGGTTATCAGGCCACAGAGTGGGGATTTGGTTACGATCAAATCGTAGACATGGACACTGCCTTGACACAGCCGCACCGGATAGCAGTGATGCCTGTGTTCTATAGCCTGCCCAACAAACACGAATACAATACAGAATACATGCAGTTGCCGTTGCATGAATTTGATCTTGTGTTGTTCACTGACATTGAGTGGCATAGTCAAGCAGAACTCATTGCCTGGATTGAAACCACAGGCGTTGAAAATTGGTTGTTGCACACAGCCGGTGTGTGGTTGGACGAAACACCTGATCCAAGAGTGATTTATAGACCAGCATGGAGTTTTAACTTCCTACGTTGGAATCAACCTAGAACTGATTTCCCAACACACCGTGCTTATGCGTTTGAATGCCTGTTGGGTGCTCGTCGAGAACATAGAGACTTTGTGATGTTGAACCTGCAACAATCAAGCCTGTTGGAACAAGGTATTGTGACTTATAGAGATTTGTTTGTGGGACATTGGATTGACTCCACCCCCGAACGTGTGGCGCGACTGTTCAAAGATACAACGTTACAGTATCCTTATGTGAGTCCACATTTAGATCCTACCTGGGAGGTCAAACAAAACATGGACAATTCTGTCAGTGGATTAGTACCTTGGGAAATTTACAATCGCACTTGGTTCAGTGTGGTGTGTGAAACTCTAGGGCAGGGTCGCACATTCTTATCAGCAGAGAAAACAGCCAAGTGTTTTCAAGCTCGCAGACTGTTTGTGGTCTTGGCCATACAAGGCTTCTTGCAACAATATAGGGATTGGGGGTTTGAAACTTTTGGAGATGTTGTAGACGAATCATATGACAACGAAGCAGATGATGTTGTTCGCTGGAGCCGTGCATTTGAACAAGTGCAGTATCTGTGCAAGCAAGATTTACCTGCACTGTTGCAAAAACTCAAGCCCAGACTGGATCACAATCACAACAGACTGTATGCGTTTGAGCAGGAAACTACTCAAAAACTACAGCAGTTTGTTGTAAGTTACTTAAAGTGATCTATCCAGGTCTGATAGAAGTTTTCTGCAATGATAGCCTGCCCCGCAGGGCTGGAATGATAGCCAGGATCTTCGCCTGAGAAAGGATTGTTGCCACATATGGCCTGTGGTGATTGTGCAGGATCCAAATTGATATAGTGATCTGGTACAATACCAGGAAATGCCGCCCGCCACTGTGTTGAATTATCGGGGTCGAAAGGCCATAGCAAATTAGGGCACACGATGAATCGGATACCATCCAGGTACATCATTGTGATACCATCTCGCATGATCCATTCATCACACTGCTTTTTCCAAGCATTGTCGTAGATTGAATCAATCCAGTGCCGCACACCTGTTTGTGCTTGTTTAGTAATCCTTCCCATTCTGTAAGGATGATCAAAGTTTTCGGCCAAGGTAAAGATAGTTTCACAAATCATGTTTGACGGCTCTGTACCATAGTTGACATTGCGTATGCCATCTTCTCTGCGGTAGCCATTGCCCAGGGTACGATTTTGTAAATGCTGTTCTAGTGGGGGATTCTCTCCCGAACTGGGTCGTTGATTCCAGTCATAAGGCACACTGTTGGCAGGTATTTCCATTCGGTCCCAAAACGTGGGAGTGATCACAGCAAAGTCTGGACGTTGACGGCGTATCTCTTCTATCTGTATGCGTATACCGCCATTGCTACAACCTTGTCGTGCTAGATTAACCAGTTCCCAGTGGCCTAATTTTTGTGCCAATACCTCGCTCCAGGCAGTGCCTGGCAATGTTTTTGATACTGCTGAAAATGAGCAGCCTGCTACCATTAGTTTCATACTGGTTCCTTGTAACTGTTTTGATGTCTTATGGTGTGAAATCCAGCAATAATATTGGCATGTCGTGGCAATTCATCCAGGCTGTATGCATTATCAGGCACAGTGTATGTTGTGCCCTCTCCAGGCGGCGCAAATGTAACCAAGTGTGGATGCCATTGCACTGAATTGTGTACCAATATATGATGTATGTGTCCATAGTCGCCAGATTCATCATGCGTCAACACTAGATCAAAGTCTTTGGCCAATGCCCAACAGGCTTGTTCTGCACGTTCTTCTGTCCAACGTGTGAATTGTTTTAGTTCATTGTCGTGCCAGTGATCTTCAAACCCCAGGAACACACAAGGTACACCACGACGCTGCCAAAAATTTAACAACTCGGCACCACGTGGATCCACTTCAGTGTATGTCAAGTATCCAATGGTCCAGTCATACTCTGGGTGGTTGTAAATATAACTATACCCAAATATCACACAGTCATCGGGGTGGGCCACAAGACACAAGGCTTTCATAGAACCGCCGCTGCCTCAATACCACGTTGCAACAACAAGTCCCGGTACTCTTGACGTTGCGTTGCGGTCAGTTTGCTCCAGGCACCTCTATGCACACTGACAGTGAGTGTGTGTTGGTGATTCATTTGACTTATCTTAGACAACCATTGCTCAGTTTCGTCATGACTGACATTCACTATGCCTCCAAGATTATTGTGTTTGTCGTACAGTACATTTAATTCACCACACAAGAATTTTACAAATCCAGAATACAATATGAACTCTGTGACCATGCCCTGTTGTTGAAACCAAATTGGGAATGGTATACGTGTGCGCAATGTAATTTCGGCAATCATCATACGAACAGTGTCGTTGTGTACAATGAATGGCACACCACCCGGACCTATTTGTTCAGGCAATTCGATTTCAAACAACTGTTCTACTATTTTTTTACTGGTGTCAAACACAGGGTATATAGGTAATCCACCCGTGCGTATTCTGCCTGTTGAATCTACTACAGTGTCAGGATCTAGTTCACGCACAAATATGGTTTTTGCATCCAGGATCATTGAGTAAGTATTGTAGCTCATTGATGCTGTGAGCAGTTTAAGCACTTGCTGACTGACCCAGCCATTTTCCACAAACGGTGTGGAGAATGCTGTGCGTGGAATTACCAGCACCGAATTGGCCAATGGTCCCCACCAGGCAGGATCAATTTGGCTGGCAATGGTTTCAGAGTCGTTCAACACCACGTAGATGTTGCGTATGCCGATGCGTTGGCAGTTTAAGGCAATGCTTTGCGCTTGTGCTCGTAATACAGGGATTTCTGGTTCAAAAACAACTGTGATAATATCAATCATGCATTATGTATTTGCAGTTGACGGTCAGGGTGTTATTTTCCTGCTACTGCCAGTCCAGCGCCTTTGTTGAAACTGGGTGACCATGAATTGGCTTGTCGCAGGCCTTTGCGTTTTGACCAGTCATATCCGGCTCGGTGCCCTGAACAATCTTTGGTGCATTCACTTCCTAGGAAACTGAGTTCGTCCAGTTGTTCTTCTGCCACAGCCGGCTTTATCCTAGACAGTTCGTATATAACTATGTCACCATTGTCAGCACGGAAGGCTCGGTATCCCAATGCACGAGCATAACGCTGTACCAGTCTGTCGTACAACTTGGCACGGCTTTCTGGATTGAAGTGTTCGACGTCGTCTGCGTCCATGTCCACTGCTTTGCTGGCTGAGAAACTTAGTCGTTGTGGTTTGTATTTTTTGATGTATTTTTGTATAGCATCTATCACTGTGGCAAAGATACGCTGTGCATCGCCTTCGCCTGTGACGTCCTGGCTGTTGTTTCTATGGAACTCAACTTGTACAACTTCTTCGCCGTCCTCGCCGTACTCCATGTTGAACATAATGCTCAGTGGTGTACCATCTGGTAGTTTGACCAACATATCAACACTGTCACTGTACTCACTTTTTTCCCATTTGCCTTTGTAAGGATTGTCAAAGGCTTCAGCAATGAACTCTTGTGCTCTCATTTTTTAGGCTGCACCGCTGTGGGCATGTTGCGATATTGTCGCTTGTTGGGATCGTACACCGTTTTCATGGGACCCAATCCGGCTAATTTTTTAACTCTAGCAACCATGGCATCATATTCGTCATCATAGTTGACTTCAGGCGGTTCACGTTTTTTACGTGATTGTTCTTCTAAGTCAACATCAGTGTCACGATTTTTCCATTTGGCTGGCACTGGTTGAATACTATCGGATTTATTTTTATTTTTAGCATCACGATCAGCAGCGTTTTGCCTGGCTTGTTTGACCATAGCGTCTACTGCCATCTTGTCATCATGTTCTATTTTGTCAATATGATCGCGCCCAGTTTGTTTTTTGTAGTTGTCCCATTTAACTTGTGTGTCGGTTTTGAGTTCGGGAAATCTTTGCTGTTTTGTTGGTTCGGGATTCACTGTACCACGTCCGGCACCGGCTCCAAAAGTTTGTCCACTTTGCCCTTGTAGGAATTTGCCAAATTCTTGTTCGGCCTTTGTGCGTTGTACAGCCTGGTCCATGGTCTCGCCAGGCTTGATGCTAATCTTTGGTTTGTTCACAGGTGTAGTAATCGGATCAGATTTACCTTGTCTCACATAAGCAGGTACATCTGCAACCGGATCTAATTGTACATTGGTTGAACCAGATTTTGATGTAGGCCCGGAAGTTGTGCTGACATCCTTGCCCCCAAGTTTGGTCAATGCCCGGTCTGCTGCTGGACTGGTAACCACTTTGCCTGATTGTCCAAGACTGGGTATGGCGTTGCCGCCAACATTGCGTTGTGTGGCCATATCTTGGGACGTAGTACCTAAGTCTCGAGATTTGCCAAATATACCCTTCATCCCGCCTATGTTACGCAAGCCGCCCAAAGATCCCATGGCAGCAACTGATCCTAACCCAGCATCAACAGCATCAAAAGGAATATCCACTCCACCTATGTTTATAGTTCCGCCCAGGCCAGGACTGGTTGATCTTTTTAGATTTCCGTACTGATCTCTTGCGTCAGGATCTTCCCCACCGTAGTCTGCTTGATCCCGAAAGTTGCGATCGTCTTGCGATGTAGCAACCTTTGCTTCTTCAACGCTTTCAGCAGGCACACAGTTGTTCACACGAACACCACCCTTCATCTTGGTCTTGGGATTGCCAATTTTTTTGCCAGTCCAACACTTGGGATCAAGGCGCACTTTTTCTTCGTTGAACAGGTCGTTTAAATTCATGATACTTTATTTATTCTTTGCTCGCCCGGCCTTCATGTTGGCCAACCAGTGTGCCATGCGTTGTTTTTCACCTGAACTGTGTTTGGCAACATTACGTAAGGTGCTTACGCTGGCTTTGGTATTGACACCCATGCGTTTGCTGAGTCCTTTGCGTCCAGGATTCTTACCATCGGCAAAGTTTTCTTTGACCATATTAGCATCATACTGTAGTCCCAACTTTTGTGCAATATGTTGCCATACTCCGTGCCCAGCATCGTGATCAATGCTCAATGTGCCCTGCTTAATTGGGGTACCGTACTGCTTGGCCGCGGCTTGATATACCGCTTCAATAATTTTAGTAACTGCACCTTTGTGTGGGCCACTGCTGGTGGTCTCCATTGGCTGAGAACCGACGTTAATATCAATACTACCATCAGCAATGTTACAGCCAATCACCAGGCTCAACCCGTCTTGTGTGCTAAGATATACATACCCCTCTGGAGTTGATTTTGCACGTATTGTGGGAACAATTTGTCGAGCCGTACGAGCAATAATACTATTGGATAAGTCTTCATAAACATCAGGATCGATTTCTTTGCGCCCGGGATTCTTACCATCGGCAAAGTTCTCCGCTACACCTTGTTCCCAAACACGCACATCTTCTCCACGATGTTTGTTCCAAAAGCCTGCCCCTGCATCAGTTTGGTCCCAACTACGATGAATCTTGTAACCTTTGCTTTTTACATAATCATACATGACCCGGGCAATGCCTTGGCCTTGGTATTTCTCATCCACTGAAAGATCCTGCGGGTCTAGTTCATTACTATCACCGATATTAAAAACAACAAAACCAAGCATTTTGTTACCCCAATCATCAAGTGCGCGGATAATTAATTTACCATTAAATGGTTTCTCCATCTCAATGGTCATACCCTCAAATTCTTCACGGGATTCAGTGACATCTTCTTTTACCTCAACAGGCACAAGAGCCGGAACACTTGTTAGTCCTGCTTCTGCCGCTGCCATGGCACGATGATTGCCATCAATGATCCAACCGTCAGCATCCACCACAATGGGATTGGCTTTTAGTATGCCTGCAATCTTGGGCATCAAATCACGCACAACATCATAGTCTACCCAGTTGGTTCTATTGTAAGGATCCTGTTGTTCACCATCAGGATCCAAGTTCAACTGCGACAACGGCATTTTGACCAGTTGCCATTCAGGATGATCTGTTATGCTGTATTCAATGTTGAATCCGTCAGCACCATGAGTTTTTTTCACGTACTGTAACACCTGTTCAGCGTCCATAACAGACGTTACACCTTCGTCTATATTGTTTGCTTCAACTCGAAAAGTTGGATGTTTGCCTTTAGTAAATCCTGGACTGGTGGGAAACACTGTGGCCAAGGTCAATCGGTTGCCTTGTTGTCGACGAACGCCTAAGCCAGTACCTTGTCCGTTGTGAAGGATCAGGGCTCTGCCAGGTTCTAGGCTCATGATACGATCTTTGACTGTACTGATGTTGCGCAAAATGTCATCTACAATGTCAACATCCACACCCTTGTTGTATGCTTGGCTCAGGGCATGTGGACTTATTGTAACCACAAAATCTTTTAATTGCAGTTGATTGGATTCAGTCAAACTTTCGTTCATCACAGGATACACTTCAAAACCTTCTCCTGACACACCCTGGCCGTTTTGACGCAACCAAGCAGCGGCTATTCTGTTGGCGTCTGCTTGACTGTTGCCCACGCCACCAAAGCGATAAACTTCTTGTCCACCAACCAACACTTTCCATTGTCCGTTCCACTGTCCCATGCCCGCTGGCTGTGGTGCTGGTTCAACGTCAATGTCAATGGTGGGAATTGCTGCTGCAGGTTGGCCGGGTGATTGATAATCTGCAGGAATCTCACGAATCTCAATGTCAGT
>Ga0114973_10001757_pt1 | contig 15893 bp, 23 predicted proteins | sample M_140807_MF_Meta_FD_87025 | JGI IMG/M metagenome (GOLD analysis project Ga0114973, IMG submission 87025) | Freshwater microbial communities from Lake Montjoie, Canada to study carbon cycling - M_140807_MF_MetaG | ecosystem: Environmental > Aquatic > Freshwater > Lake | place: Lake Montjoie... | reverse complement strand
TAGTAATACAATTATCAAAAGTACTCCAAAAGCAAATGATAATATTTCCATATTTGTTTTATTTTTTAAGTCGAGCCTGGTAGCTACTTATCATTATTTTTTGGCTTTTTTAAAACTTCAACTTTAACACTATCTGGAATTTGAAATCCTAACAATCTCAAATCAGCTAAGTCTTTTCTGTCTAAATTTTTAGCCGTTATTCTTTTACTTCGTGTGGTATTTAATTTATATTTGAGTAGCTCCGCACATTTTTCATATTCTTCTAATCTACAAAAATATTCAATTAAGCAGTCAAATATAAACTCTCGATCAACGTGTTTAGGTAAATCATATTTACATATAATCCTATACACGTTGTCTAGAGTTTGTTTTGAAGATGGAAGAGCAGCTGCCATTGTCAGGAATATTGACATTCTCTCTGATCGTTCTTCAGGTGTTAGTTTAATCCAATTTGTCGACAAATCGATAAAACTCGTTTCTTGCAGCGTGGTCGTTTAAAAATGCTCCTGACATTTTTGAAGTCATCATTGTCGAATTATGGCGCACTCCTCTTACACAAGCACACATATGATTCGCACCAACCATAACTGCTACTCCTTTATTGCCTTCACAAACTTCATTGATATAATCATGAATTTGCATAGTTAAATTTTCTTGAACCTGAGGTCTGCGCGCAAAATACTCTACAATTCGATTCAATTTAGACAATCCAATTACTTTACCATCTTCTGAAGGAATATATGCTACATGTGCATAACCAATAAAAGGTAAATGATGATGAGAGCAAAATGATTTAACATCGATATTGCCTTGAAATACAATTCCATCATACTTATCTAAATTGTCAAATGCTGTAATTTTCGGAGGCTCTGTATAACAACCTTGAGCTAAATCATTGACAAATGCTTTTGCAACTCGCATTGGAGTGTCTGAAGAGTTTGGGTCATTTTCCCAATCAATTCCTAACGCAGTCATATACTCGCCGTAATGTTTCGCAGCGTGCTCAATCATTGCCTTTTTTTCTTCTTCACTGCGTGGTATAGAAGAATTGGCATATTTAAGTAATTCCTTCATTTTTAAATTTTTATAAATATAAGTAAATCTTTTGAATTAATCAAGAACTCCTAGCAATTCAGCTTCACGATAAAGTGTATATTTTTCTTTACCAATTTTAATTTCCTGAGACTGTGTATATGAAGGAAGAATAACTTCATCTCCTACTTTAACTGACATTGGAATTAATACTCCATTTTGAGTATACAATCCTTCTCCAACTGCAATTACTTTACCCATTTTAACGTCATCAGCTGTTACTGTTTCTGGAATGATAATTCCTGATGCTGTTTTTTTATCTTCTTTGGTTTTATATTCTTGAACCAATACTCTATCGCCTAAAGGCTTTACATTTTTATTTTCCATAAATTTTAATTTAATTATACTAATTAGTTAAACGCCGCGGCGTGTATCGAACGCAATGATATGATCTCTGCCGGTCATGTTATATCCTTTTTCAGCACACATATCAAATACTATTGGATACATTTTAATTAATTCTTCTCGATTATCTCCTGCCGGCATAATAAATGTTTTGTCTTTAGGTATACCTAACTCAAGTCTGAATTGTTCAATTTCAGTTAAGTTAGCTTCTGTTCCATCCCATACTGGTTTATAATGATAGTCTGTATGAAATGATATCATAGCTTTAATAGTTTCTATATTAAGACGATACTTGTTATGTTGATTAATCATTTTCTCATCTGCAATATCACCTTGAGGTGTCACTGCTCCTAATACTGGCACAGAATTACTAAATTTAGGACTGATTGATAATAAGCCAATTGGAAAGTCTGTTTCAACATAATGACTTCCTTCAGTCTCTATCGTAATAAGAATACCTCTTTCATTTGCAAAATGTGTTAATTCATTGATTAATGCAGGATGCATTGTCGGACTGCCACCTGTTAACATCATTTCTTTAATGTGTGGATTTTCATCGTAAATTTTAATGATGTCATTGAAGTTAAATGTGCCTTTTTCTGGGTGTATACTTGTATACCAAGAATCACACCATCCGCCTTCTCCGAAATAACATCTATGTGTGCAACCTGTCGTTCTTACTGCAATAGTAGGTCTACCAAAACGACTACCTTCAGATTGTACACAACGATACAATTCTACTATAGGTAATACTTTATTATAATCTTCTATTCTTTTTCGTGTCATAAATTTTTAAAGTTAATTCTAAAATTCGTTCTTGATTACTCTCCATATGAAGCTGAATTTCTTTCATGCTCATAAACTTCTACTCTCGTAGCTCTTACACGACCATCTGTCTCTGCTTTAAGGAATGTATTAATAATATCAAACAAATACTTAGCAAATTGCTCACATCCAGTAGCTGGTAACACTCTGAGTTGTATAATACCATCTTTGTTCATTTGTCTGAAAGTCTCTAAATACGGATCGTCTTGAGCTATGATAGTAGTGTGATCAAGTAACCAATTAAAAAATTCTCTTGGTTGCATATGATTAATTTCTGTTTTGGCTCTTTTCATTCCACCAAAATCAAATACCCAATTGCGATAATCTAAATCGCCTTCAAACCATACTCTAAACGATACAGCATATCCATGTAAGAATCTACAATGAGTACCATCTGCTTTCCATTGACGAAAGCATGTCGAGTATCCGTCAAATAATTTTGTTGATTGAAATTTTTTCATAAACTAAATATAAGATATTTTTTTGAATTAACCAAGAATATTCATTTTGCGAAGTGTATTCATCGCAATTTTTTCTCCTAACGAAAGATATTCTTCTTGTTTAGTAACTGACAATGTAATGTCAATCATTTGCTGAATCCACGCTTTTTGCTCTGGATTGGCTTTTTTTAGATACTCTCCTAACGAATCCATATTTAAGAAATCTTCTAAAATAATTTTTGGTTCAGGAGTGACTGCATCTACAAATGAACCTAAATTGTTATTTTTAGGTTGCTTAGCAACTCTTGGTGTGCGAGTTGAACTTAGTTCTTTTGCCATAACTTTTATATATTAATTAGTCTTATTTATTTTTTAAATATAATTAATTCATTTAACATTACCAAATTAATTTGCTATTGATTCAATAAATTTAATAATACACTTTTCATAATCTTTTAATTGAAGTGTAAATATAGGTTTTTTACTAATTCGTTTTCCACTTCTAGTTGAAGTCCAAATTGACGCGTGATTTGGGATTCCATATCCTGTACATTCAGCTACATGATAATAAGAGTTATTAACTTCGAATACCCAACATTTTAACTTGGTGCTAGTTGGTACTTCTTTTACTGATTCTAATACTTTAGATATATCCATATTTTTTTTATTTATTTTTAAATATATAATATTCTTTTGAATATTCCAAATCTTAAATATAAACAGTAGAATACTCCCGCTTAAGGGAGTATCTTTAATTATTTATTGCTTATAGTTACATTCTTTAACATTTTTGCTAGATCAGTCAGTTTATAATTTGTATATTTATTAGCTAATATATACTTGTTATTTAATTTTTTTACAACTCCTAGATCTAGAAATTGTTTAATAATATTATCTGGAGTAACGTTATTAACAATTAATATTGCCTTATCTTTATCATGATCCATATCCTGTAATTTTTTAACTCGGCTGAAAAGTATAGTATCTGAATAATATAACTTAATATTTAAAGGCTTGTTATTTTTATCATAAAACTCAACATCTTTTGGCCCTGGTTTTTTCTTAAGATCTGCGTGCTCACTATTTAGTATTTTTTTAAAAGCTTTAATAGCATCAGTAACTGTCATATCATCATCTTGAATAGCGTCTAAAAAATCATAAGCAACATCATCATTATAATTTTTAATGCCAGCTTGTTTAGCTAAATTAATTAATTCGCGAATAAATTTTTTTTGAGCCAATTCGTCTTCAAAATCTTTTTGTATTAGCTTAAATAATAATTTAAACTTGTCAAAGTTAAGACTGTTAACTGAAGACGCTTCTGATATAACTTTACGAACTTCTTCTCTAATTAAGATTCTAAATTCAGATACTTTCATAATATGATTAATTTTTATTTTTAATAAAAAATAGCTGATTAATAATCATCTTCATATTTAGATTCCATCTTGTCTACTTTCTTTTTAGCTTCTTCCATGCTGTTTGGTGATATTGCAAAAGATCCTTCTTCAGCTTCTGCGCCATAAGTTTTGTTTGCAGCAAGAGCTTTAGTTAACTTGATCCAAAATTCATCAAATACTTCCGGAGTAAAATAGAATTTTTTGTTTTTAGTAGATGCTTTAAGTAGCTTGTCAAAATCGCGATCTGCATTACTGTCATACAATTTCTTCAATGCTAGCAAAGTCTTTCCTGTTATAATTGCTTCTGCTTCTATAGGTCCACCACTCATATAATGTGGATATGACTCGTACCAATAGTATTTTTTGTTCGGATCTAAAGTAACTGCTTCACTAATTACTTTTCTAACTTCTTCGTGAATTAGTTTTTTAAATTCTGATAATTTCATCTTGTTTTGATTTTATTTTAAATAAATATGTTGAAAATAAATATTATATTAAATAGTCTTTATTTATGATATCTTTACTATTACAGATCCATAGCTATCTTCAAACTTTGCTCCCGGAATTTGTTTTTTAATAAATGCCATATACAAGCTATTTCGTTTATATTCAGTATCACTTTCTTTTTTTACTGGTTCGTATATAATTGCTTTTATATTGTCGTTACGTTTCAAATAATCTTTTACAATAGCAACTACGGTAGACATAACTCTATACATTTCTCCTTTGTTAGTTACTGCAGTTGTCGAGTATTCACCTCTTTCTTTAACACCAAAAGACACTTCAATAGCCGGGTATTCTTTATTCTCATGATGGTCTTCATATGTATAATTCTCTAAAGCAACTTTATATAATGTATCTTGATCCGTGGTAAATGTGAAAAAGACAGTATCTTCTTTAGTAGAGATTTTTTTCCATTTATATGGAGTAGCTGATGCTTCTCCTATTTCAGATAGTATGTCTCGTAATTTGATCATTTAAGTTAAATTATGAAAATTTTACTTAGCATCTTTAAAATCGACAATAGCTTGGTTAAGTGTAAATCCTGATATTTTAGTATTTCCTTGAGCTGATGGATCTAACAATATTGGGATTGGCACGATTGACAAATCTTTTGTTTCGTGAAATACAATATAATTGTTTAATAAGATATTTTTTAAATCGGTAGTTAAATCTTTAAGTATTGTATCTGGTTTAATTATATAAGGATGTTGTTTAAGTTTTGCTTCAAATACTTCAAAAGCCTTTGCGTTATCTTCAATAGCGTTTGTAACTGCAATTGTAATATCTGAACCGGACTTAATTTTAGTAACATCTTTTGGAGATTTTAATTTACCACGCAATAATTTATCTACACCTGTAGTGGAATCTAAATCAATATATAAATCTTCCGGGCCTTTAGTTTTAGTGCTATAATAATGTATATTACATGCTTTACAAAATTTAATAAAGTTAGATAACTCGGTTGAATTCATATTTCCTGCTGACGGTGCTATACCTGAATCAAATAATAAACTATTCATTGTTTTGCCTAACTTCATTACATTATCGCCTAACTCATCATTTAATGCGTCTAAGAAAGCGTCCCATGATTTATTAAGTTTTAAAACCGGCTTACATATAAAATATAAATCATCTAATTTAGATAATGTTGCTAATCTATCTATACGTTTTGCAGCTAATGGAACTTTAAAATTCTTAGCTGAAGATGCTTTAACTTCAAAGCCAACACCGCCAAGTTGATTATCTGTCGTTGCAGTACCACCTGATTTTTCTCCTGATAAATATCCAATTAATACTTCTCCGCGCCCCATCGCCCCTCGACCGGATTCACGCTGACCTGCTTGAGCTTCTTTACCAGATATATTATATAAAGCGACTAATAATGGGTCGTTTTTATATTTAGTAATTGCATCTTTTAGACTTGAAAATGATTTAATTGATCCTATTAATTTAATTACATCAGGATTTGCTTTAGGAATATATTCATTGAATGCTGCTTTAATTTTATTTTTATATGCAGTGTATCCCAATGCTTCAATCCCAGCATCAGTGAACATGCTAGCTATGTTTTTTGGAATCGTATTAGTTACTTTTTTAGCAGTTTTCGGAGCTTCTGTTAATTTAACGTTAGGAAATGGATTTTCAATTCCCATTTCTTTTAAAATTTCTTGCAAATGAATCATATCTTCTTTCTTATCCATTGTCGGATATCCTGAATCACAACGATAACTCCATTCTTTAAGAATAACATCAAAGTCAGGCAAAGGTTTAGATGTAACTGATTCTGTAATAACAGAATTTGGGTTATTTGTTGTTTCTGATAAAATAGAATTTAAGTTAATCTTTGCCATATTATGCTAAATTTTCTAATTTGTATTTTGTAGAATATAATAATTCAGATACATTATCTAATTGATTTTGAATCCATGTATCTTGCAACTTTTCACCTTTTCTCAATTTATCTAACGCAGCAATTAATTTATCAAAATACTTAATGATATTGTCAATAGCAGCATTGTTATCAATTCCGTCTACATCTTGAAATTCAATTAAACCATTTTTACCTTGGTATGATTCAACCAAGCCATCGATTAACCCAATGATTTCATCGTAATATGTATTTAATGCAATATGAGCTGCATACGCTCCAGCGCCTTTCACTCTTAAATGAAACACGTGTGCTTGTGTTCTAGAGTGAAAAAATAATGATGCTAATTCTTCCATAGTTTTTCTTTAATATAAATATCTGGTTTATTAATTTCCGGTTGATCCATAGGCACCAGTTCCTCTTTGAGAATCTGCTAATTCTTCAACTTCTTCAAACTCAATTAGTGGATGAGGTATGATCATTAGCTGACCAATTCTATCTCCTATTTCATAAGACGATTCAGATGCAACCCAAATTACATTTTCGCTTGGTCCTGTTAACAATGGCAATCCTTTTCTTTCTCTATCTTCTTGAAGAGTTTTAAGAACTTCAGGCTCCATTTCTTTAACACGCATTCCTAACTCTTTGAATCGAAATTTAATTTCTCCTCGATATCCAGAGTCTACTACACCTACATGGTTCGCTAAAACCAATGACGTCTTAGACAATGAACTTCTTGGGAATAGCAATCCTACATATCCTTTTGGAATTTCAACTGCTATGCCTGTACCATATTCAATAAACAATCCAGACTTATCAATCTGGGTGGTTACTGCTGTCATATCCATACCAGCGTCGCCTTGAGTAGCATAGCTTGGTATAATGGCTTCTGGATGTAGCTTTTTAATTTTTACTTTCATACTCCGTAACTATTTCTTTGAATTTAGCAATTGATTGCGCTCCTACAAGACGCTTAACTACTTCATCGTTTTGTTTAAAAATAAATGTAGGAACAGTGTTGACACTGTATCTTTCAGTTAATTCTTTTTCTGTATCGACATTAATAACTGTTAATGTAATTCGATCTCCCATTTCTTCTGCAAATGATTGAACTCTAGGCTTCATTGCTTTGCAAGGGCCGCACCAATCTGCTGTAAATTGTAATATTTCCATAATACTTAAATATATGTAATTCTTTAGTAATTAACAACCTTTTTAACAGATTCTATTGCAACTGGCATTACAATAATTTCATTCCATAAATAAGTTGATCGATCTGAATCTGTACATCCTGAAGTTGACATACATAAATTTGGCTCTCCTTCTGGATGACCTAGTCTAAACATATTTGCTGCTTTGTTACCTTGATCAGTAACTATTGATTTTACATCTGATTTAAATGCAGCTACTAATTTACCTTTAAGTTTAACTAAAATATTAGACTCTGGTCTGAAGAATTTTTTATATTGTTTAGTAAATGTAGATATATCATATACTCCTCCATTATCAATAGAGTCTCTAAGATTCATAACACCTTGTGGTGTTGTCCAATGTAAAGTAGTTACAATGTGATCAGTGGTACCATATACTGAATTGGTAAAATTAGCATCTAATAATACAAATGGTTCCATGTCACCTCTGGAATAAAAGAAGGCAACTTTAACTTTATCAATTAAAGCTCTTCCTAATAACTCATTAAATTCACCACGCAATTGCCATACTCTGTGATTAACAAAATCTTCTATAAAATCTAAAACATTTTTTTGAGTTAGCAAATCGTAGCGTTGAGTTTCTACATAAAGTTGATACTTAAACCATTTATTAATTAACTGAACCAAATTATGATTATCGTCAATAACACCACCTCTAGTATCAAATCCTTGTTTTTCTAAATCTAGAAATTGTTTTGCTATTTGTTCCCATTCTGCAATAGTTGCAAAAGCATCTTCTGGATGATAATAATTGTGTACTTTAAATTTCATTATTTTTAATATAAATATCTTGAAGTTGAGAATTACCTTTAATATGTAAAGGTTCATAAGGACAATGCCGACATTTATTACCACAACAAGTACCTCGTGTAATATGATGTATAGGAGTAAATACTACTAATCCATCTTCAAAATAAAAGAGCGGCTTATTAAACCGCTCTTCTATATGAATATTTAATTTGTAATCTTTGTCTTTCTTCATGTTATTTTACTATTCGAATTATATAATTTTCGTACTGAAGCTTACGCTTTCTTGACGATTTAATTATAATCTCTATTTGACCTGAACGAATTTCTTTAGAATTTTGAAATGACATAGTGATATCTTTTTTTAAATATCCAATACATTTAATTACTTTATCTCACATCCATTTACGCCGCATGCTATCTCTCCTTGCAAATTAGTATTGTCAGCTATTTCAACTACATAAGATAAATCGATATTAGATAAATGATGCATCATTTCTTCATATTTTTCTTTAGTGCAATCTTCGAAAGGAGCTTGAATATATGTACCACCGTCGTACGGCAGAACTGACAATCCATTGTAATACTTTCGATTCTCCCACATCCAATTACCAACTACTTCCCATTCATTTTCTTTAATAGATACTGTAGCTGAAATATTATGAGTATTTTGTCCATTACGATGTCCTGGTTTAATCCAGTTAGTGTAAAACCATTTTACTCTCTCTAATAAATCCAATGCAGACTCTGTTCTTAAAATAGACTCTTCTGGAGATTTTTGAGGTACTGAAATTACTGCTGTATCGTGTGGACGGAAATAATCATCTTCAACTAACTCTGGGTGATTGATTACTAAGTAAGAGTAAATTGCTTCATTCTTACCTACACGAATACGACGAATGTAATAGTCATTATGTCGAGCGTGAATGCCTGATGAAGTTCCTAATACCAATGATGAAGTCCCTGAAGGTTTAATGGTTGAACATCTTGCTGATGAATTGATTCCAATTTGCTTTGCAATAGTTGCATTTACTTCTTTTGCTAATTCAGCTGCACGTTTCAAATCATACTTTTGAGCAACTCCTGAACCAATACCTGTCATACCTATACCAATTAAAGCGTCTTTCTCTGTAGTGCGTTGCCATACAGGACGTAAATAATGGAAATTAGTATAACCTGCTTGAAGTGTTCCTACAAGTGCCGCAGCTTTAACTCGAGCATCTAAATCTTCTTGAGACTCAATGTCTGATACATTTACTTCACATAAATTACAGAATTGGAATGGACGAAGTGCAATTTCACAACATGGATTAGTTCCCCAATCTTTATCATTTGATAAATAAATACCTGGCTCGCCAGCTCCTGAAGCTTTTATCTTTTCCCATAAAGACATAAAGAACTCTTGAGTTACTTTGTTTCTTAAAAGAACTGCTGAGTTATTTGCTCTACCTCTATGCGGGTTTAACTCCCACCATGATCCTGATTTACAAGCAATCATTTCATTGTCATCTGCACTGAATAATGAAATCAATGCTGCACGACGAATACCACCTGCTAATACTGCATCTGCAATATGACATATAATATCATGAACTTCAATAGGAGATAATTTTTCATTATCTGATTTTGTATCTAAAATACCTTGAATTTTCACTAAACACTCTTTCAATGGCTGAGGGCCTGGAGCTTTACCACCCGATGTTACTAACATTGATCCTTTTTGACGAATGTCTGAGAAATCAAAGTTAATAGATGCGCCTCCATGAAAATAAGATTTCATTAGCATCTTAATTGCATCCGCCCAACCTTCAATAGAGTCTCCTACTAAAAATCTTCTATTCTTTTTTGCGTCTGGTTTTCTAATTTCAGGCAAATCACTTACGTGATGTTTTTGAACTGAATACCCTACGCCTGTACCGCCTAGCAATAAAAACATTACTTCTCCGAATGCTCTCCAATCGTCAATAGGTAAATAAGCACAATTGTAGATTCTGTTTGGAGAAATCTCAATAGGCTTACCACCAAATTGCAAACTGCGCATTGAAGGTAATATTTTTTTATCGTAAACGAATTTATACGTCTCTTCAATCTCTGCTTCTAAATGCGGATACTTCTTGATGTGCATTTCCTTGTTACGAGTTACTAACTCTTCCCACGTTTCTCGACGTTGTAGCTCTGGTCGAAACCGTGCATACTTCATATGGACGGTGATGTCCGATAAAATTTCGTTTGATAATTCCATAATTAATTTACTGTTTTAGTTTAGATACTTCCCATCGGGTTATATAATTATTCGTTAACCCAAAGAATCTCCTGATACTTCTTTATATTTTTGTAATAAGCTTTTCCTTAAAAGATCTTCCCCTGATTGCATTTGTTTATTAGTGTCTTTTCCTTGAACTGACGTTTCTTCATAGATATGAATTTGACCGTTTGACATATTCATTTTAGCTGGAAGTGTTAATCCGTCAGGTCCAAATCGATTCTTAATGATATGCCATCTACCTGTACCTGCTATTTTATCCGTAACTTTTCTTGACAATGACAATACAAAGTCTGCAATCATTACCTTTGAATAAGACTCTGAAATTTTATCAGCTTCAATAACATCTTGCTCTAATGCACTTCTATTAGCCTGTGATGCAGTAAACATTGGCACTTCATACTCACCAGCAACTCCACGCAAATCTTCATATATAGATTCTAACTCATGACGCATTTCTTTTCTAGCTACAGCTCCTCTTAACAAATCAGCATAATCGACAATTACTAAATCTGGTTTTTTACCTAGCATAATCATCTTTTCAATATGAGCTCTAATTGTCGAGCAAGAAGCTGTTTTAGTAGGATAATACTTAATAGTTAAATTTCCTTTTAATTTGGATACTGTATTTGCAACTTCATCTAAATTATATTTCAAATTCTGATTTGCAATACCTGTTAATACTGCGTCATAACGTTGACCTACATACCCTTCATTTAACTCTAATGTATAATGAACTACATTCAATCCTTGCTTAACTGCATGAGCTCCTACATTAATAAGACCCCATGATTTACCAATACCTGCAGGAGCTACAAACACTACTAACTCTCCTTTACCAAAACCTCCATCTGCTAAATCATTAATAACAGGCCATGGCGTTGGAACTGTACTTCTAACATTTTCAGCATATCGAGCTTCAACATTTGCAGCTGTGTTATATTCATGACCAACTTCTTTATCAGCACCTGCTTTCATTGCAGTGTCAATAGTAGCTTTAATTTCTTCATAACGACCTTTATTTAATAAATCTACAGAGTCTAAAATTGCTCTTTTAATACATTGATTTTTACAAAAGTCTACAGTCTCGGTTTTAACAAATTCTAAATCTTCAGCTTCAATATACTTAAATGCGTCTTTTAAACATTCTATAATAGATGCCTTTAAAACATCTCGATCAATTTCTTGAACTTTAATTTTAAATACATCTAATGTTGGAGGGACTTTATACTCCCTAAAATACTTATTGATTGTTTCTACAATCCATTGGTTAGCTTCTGATTCAAAGAAGTCTGGTAGTAAAATGTCTGTAACCTGTTGCAAAAATGCTTTATCAGTTAGTAACGACGATACTACCTTTATCTGAAACCCGTAACCAAAATTCGTTAATTTGTCTGACATAAACTAAATATATAATTTTCTTTTTAATGTTCCTAATTTTTACCGGCTAAATGCTGCCAAAGTATTAAAGCTATTCGCTAACCAAGTATCGACATTTGGTATTGCAGTATACGCGCGATCTAACATGAACATCTTTTTAAAATTATATGTATCTAGTTTTGGAATATCTCTACCTGCCATATCAGTTATCATCAACTTGAAATTAGACGAAATGTCTAAATCTTCCAACGACATTAATGACCAATTAAGACGTATAGTCGCTTCATTTTCTAATACAGTCTTATATATTCTATGTTCGTCTTTCCTAGTATTACAATATTCAAGCATTGCATCTAAAGTAATGTGTTTATCTTCTAACAATACTGGAAATTTAGATTGCATTGTTTTAATGCCAATGCCATTGATTCCTTTAATGTTATCCGATGCATCACCCATGAATACTTTATAATGTATAAAGTTATGTGACGGAATACCAAATCGTTCATGAACTTCTTTAGGAGTGTAATATTTCTTTTCTACAGGTCTCCATACTGAAGTTTTTTCATCAACTAATTGTATAAAATCTTTATCGTCTGACATAATGATTACTTCACTTCCTTTTGGTCTAAATACATTAGTAGCCAAATAAGCAATTGTATCATCTGCTTCGATATTATCAATAGAAATAAGTGTAATAGGAAGACATTCTAAATATTCAGATAATTTACTCATCTGAAGTCTCATAGAAGCAATTTCTTCTTCCGGCGTAAGCTCTCCGGCATCACCTCTTCTATTGAATCTTGTAGACATTGATCGTCCTTCTTTATAACCAGAGTGCATCTTTTTTCTTCGTGCAGATCCACCCTTACCATCAAAGGTAATGATTACTCGAGTAGGTTTGAATTGTCTAATTACAGCAGCTATGGATCTTAAAAACCCCATATAGCCACCAATGTGTTCCCCGTCATCATTGACTAAAGGAACTGCGCTAAAAACCCGAATAAACGAGTTCAGACCATCGACAATTAAGACTTTATCGTCTTTGCCTAGGCCTGAACTTCGCTTTTCGTGGTCTTCGCGAACTTGTTTTAATAATTCTGCGTAACCTTTCATTTATTTTTATGATTCTTCGCCTTCAAATTCAGTTTCGATTTCAATATCATCGATACCGAAGTCATCTCCAGCTTTATAATTAAGAATATACTTTTCACAAATTGTTTTATAAACTTGCTCTTTCATTTCCGGATCGTCAATTAACTTAGACTTAAAGTCTTTTGATTGAAATTTAACTACTTCCCCAGTTTCTGTATTAGTATATGTATACCATGCGCCTGCCTGAGAAACTAAATTATAATTCTTCATCATTGTTAACCAACTACCATAGTCGTCAATTCCTGAATCAAAATAAATGTCATAATCTACAGATCGTAAAGGCGGGCCCATACGATTTTTAACTACCTGAGCTCGTGTTGTAATTCCTACAACAGCCTCTGGCTTATCTGCAGACTTAGCTAATTTAATTTGACCAACTGATTTTAATCGTAGACGAACTGAAGAGTGGAAAGCAATTGCTTTACCTCCTGAAGTTGTCCATTGGTCTCCAAACGTAACCCCTAATCGAGTACGTAACTGATTTGTAAATATAAGACAAATACGCTCTCTACCAACAAAGTTAGTAATTTTACGCATTGCTTTTGATAAGATAATTGCTTTTGAAGTTGCCCAACCGTCTTTATCATAATCAGCAGCCATTTCTTGTTTAGTAGAAGCGCCAGCAACGGAGTCTACTACTATAGTAACTATTCTTGACTTTGAAGACTTTCTTACAGACTCCACAACGCTATCCATAGCGTCAAAGATATCTTCTATAGTCTCTAAAGGGACATATAACATATCCTTAAGATTAACTCCTATAGCTTCTAAAAATTCACGGGAGATTGCATTTTCAGTGTCAATATACACTGCCAATCCACCTTTTCTCTGAGTGTCAGCTAATGCATGAGCTGCTAAGAGTGATTTACCTGATGCTTCTAAACCGGTAATCTCGATGATTCTTCCTACTGGAAGTCCTCCATTAGGACGATTGCTAATCGCTAAATCGAGCATTGTCGAGCCGGTTGAAATCCATTCAGATACTTCAGAGGGAGCGTCTGTATCACCTTCTAAGAAATAAGCTACTTTATAATTTGAGCTTTTAAATTTCTTATTAAGATTGTCTGCTAATACCGAAGCTAAATCATCTTGCACTTCTCCGTCATTAACTATTGCTTTACTTTTTGCCATAGTTTTACTGTCGTAACCATTCGGTCACTTTTTTTAGTTATTAAACAATGAATCGAATGCTGATGCTACGTCGTCAACATTGGCAACGGGAGCAGATTCTTCTAAACCAGCTTTATTTGAGTTAGAAGGTTTAGCAGATTTTGTATCTGATTTTGGAGCTTCCTCTGCTGCATTTTCTGGGTCTAACCAATTATGCAACATTGTTGTCATTTCTTCATACGAGTATTCTTTAAACAAATCTGAAATTTTAGGTTGGTTACCTAACTTCTCTAATACTGCTTTGTTGTCAGTTACTGGAGTTTGATTTGGTTTAACACGAATTGAAGTTTCTGGAAATGATTTACCAGTTTGATCAGCTGCTTTGAATTCAACTGAAATGTCACGACCTGACATTGGATCTGTAATATCTCCATAATCAGGGTCAGCAATAAATCCTAATAACTCTTGATAAACTGATTTACCAAAGCCCCAAAATTTAACGCCTTCTGATTCTTTACCACGGATAATTACTGGAACATAACAACGCATAGTTGGTTCTAATTTTTTACCAGCTTTCCAATCATCAGAATTACCTGTTGATTTTAATTTTTCACCGAATTCTAAGATTGGGTCAGGACGACCAAATGACATTGGAGAAAGCACAGACTTACCACCGAAGTTATAGTGGAAATAAAGTTCGATAAACGGATTTTCTCTGTTGTGCTGAAAGGGTACTATACGTACTACTTGGGTACCAGGTTCTGGTTTCCAAAGGTTGTTTTGTTTTGTTGTTACGTTTTGTAACGAATTGAGTTTTTGCTTGATAGCATCTAAATTAATAGCCATTTGTTTTTGTTTTTATTTGTTAATGAATAATTGATAATTAGTAATTGGCAATGCGTCTTCGGGTGTCTAGAATACCGTGTCTACATTCTCAACTGCTAACATAACTAAATATAAGATAACCTTTTAACGGTACCAAATATTTTTTTTATTTTTTTTTTACAGATTGATAATCTGATATACTTTTGTATTAAGCACTTTCAAATCATTATTTGAAGTTACTAAAAGACTATTTGCATATTTTGACCAATCAACACTGTAAGATGAATCGACAATTCCGTTATTTTCTTTTTTAATCAACGCATTCAAAGAGTTAATTGTGTACATTGTATTAGTTTCCTTTTTACGATGTACTAACATTGCACCTGGTAATTGTTTTTTGTGATTACCTTTCTCAACATTAAAGCTGCAAATAAGCTCTTCAGACCCGTCAATAGATAATACAAATACTCTTTTATAAACAACTTCATACGTTCTCGAAATCATACTTACTGTATGATCGATATTCGGTTCGAATGTAAATAAACAAATTAATTGTACCAAAGTTTATATTGTTACTGTCTTTTCTTTTCATATATAAATATATTAAACGTTTCTTTTTACTTCGATCATATTAGAATAATCCGGCCCAATTTCCAACTTAATAGGAAACTTACCATTTTGCTCTAATTCTTCCTTAATTAATTTAATTAGCATAGCTCCGTCTCGTTTGTC
>Ga0114973_10001754_pt1 | contig 15905 bp, 19 predicted proteins | sample M_140807_MF_Meta_FD_87025 | JGI IMG/M metagenome (GOLD analysis project Ga0114973, IMG submission 87025) | Freshwater microbial communities from Lake Montjoie, Canada to study carbon cycling - M_140807_MF_MetaG | ecosystem: Environmental > Aquatic > Freshwater > Lake | place: Lake Montjoie... | reverse complement strand
TGGGTCGGCCATATTTTCCAATATATACTTCTACAAACTTGTCGATATTATCATCGAGTTTGTCGACTAACTCATCAGTCGCTTTGTGACGAGCGAAGCTTTTGGTTTCCCAGTGATAAATCTTAACCTGATTTCGTAGTGTTAGCATTAGTTTCACGATTTCCCCTGACATTTGTAGTATTAAATGGATGTTTTTGTTGAACAGGCATAGAGTCAACAGAAAACACTCCTTTGGAAATAGCTTTATTTGAAGCATCTACTCCGGCCCATGAGCCGGACATTGCATCATACTTTGCCTGAACTTGGGGATTCTTTGGAGTTAAATCAAAAAATCCTGATACACCTAGATCAGAACTAGATGTTTGATATAGAGGTACAGAGGTTGCAGGAATAGATGATTTGCCTAGAGCATTTAAGTATCCTTCCCAGTGTTTATTCATTTACTTATCCCAAAGAATTACTTGAAGTCGGGATTCCACGAGTTTTCTCCATCCAAGAACTCTTTAAGAAACCAGTTTACTGGACGGTTATTTGATGTGTACCTAGCATGGCCGAAATCAATGAGATAGATCTTATCATCTTTCTCAACGAAGTTGTATGGTGTAATATCAGTATACTCAATACCTTCATACTGATAAAGAGAATGAATCATTGTTCGGATTGAATCCCAAATCCAGTCGGGAATACTCTCGGCTTCTTCGCCATAGATATCTGCTATACAAGGCGCTTCAAGATCCTCCATATAGATCTCGTCGTGCGTAACGTTGAAGATTTGGGGCGAGTAACCATACATTATCGCGACCTTCTGAAGCTCAACCTCATTTTGGATTGTACTTGGGTCAACTACCTTCACAAATGGTCGCATGGTTACTATCCCAAACTTATAACAAAATAAATCCGTTTTAAATAATGAAGACAGTTAAGAGCGAAGAGCTCAAGAAGTTACTTAAGTCACAAACACCGGTGGCTGTATTCTACTTTATGGAAACATGTCCCCACTGTATTCCCATGCATGCTCCATGGGACGAATTAGCTCGTGAGAAGTCGAATACAAAGTTCGTAAAAATTGAGAGCGCCGATATTCCTTCCGAAATGGGAATAACTGGATTCCCCCATTTCGAAGTTGTTAGTGCCGGCATTACAAAGAAAGCTGATGGTCAGATGTCTAAAGAAGAGTTAAAGAAGGCTTTATTTGGAAAGCTTGGTGGCCGCCTTCTTCGCAGGACTCGGCGTAAAAGCCGACGGCTCCGTACCCGTAGGAATATCCGTAGAGGTCTTTAGGTGCTTCATTGAACCCTTAGCCTCTACGTAACCCTCACTGAGTAACTTGGCATGGCGAGCTAGTGGCGCGCTTGAATAATCGGGTTCATCAAGGCCTTTTGATAACCACTTTAGGAATCCATCCTGATCGTTGGGAATAGTGGCACCCTGTAGCGTATGGAACGTCTTCATTGCCTGAGCCTGGTCAAAGAGGTCAGTGGTATCCATGTATAGATCACTTGTATGCTGGAACGCTTCGTAAATCTCCTTCTTTACATCTGAACGAGTTATAGGAGCAGCATCGGGGCGATTGGGATCATCAAGAATCTCGGTTAGGAGAGGGTTCATAAAAGGGTTTGCCGCTGAAGGCTTTGTCTCAGTACTCTCTGATTTCTTAGATAATTTTGAAACAAAGGACTCCATAACCTTACCATCGGGAAATAGAGTAAATAAGCCTACTGATGTAGCCATGACTACAGGTACCGCAAATAGATATGCTGAGACTCCAGTAGCTAAAAACAGGATAACGGCAAAGTACGTAGAAAAACGTACTACGGAGTTAAGCGCCTGTGCAGTACTCATATATTTCGTGGGAACAAACTGACTCCAAGTCGTTGGTGAAAAAAGAACTGCTGGGTCCTTGAACCAAATTTGTTCTGACATCTTATTTTTACTGTGAGTTTTTCTCCCGCTGTTTCTTCTGTAGTCGTGCCAACATTCGCTGACGACGAGCTTCAGGTGAGTTTCCTAGTAAGGCAGCGCTTGGAATATCAGTCTGACGACCGCCAAGTGCATCATTGAAAATGTTTCCAAAAATAGATGTGATCTTGGCCTTTACTGCCTCCATTTCCTCAACTAACTTAGACTTGGTAATTTCGCCACGCTGAACCTTCTCCTTAATTAGCTTCTGAACCTTCTCTACAACCTTTTTGATAGAGGGGTGCTCAGGATTTTTTACCATCTCAATAAATTCCTCCGGGTTGTTAAAGTTCAAATTTAGTTCGGTAACATCAATCTGCTCAACGATGCTTAAAAATATTTTTGCAATACGAGTTTCCATAATGAACTCAAGAACTTCCTTGAAATGGTCTTCGGACTTCTCATCGTTCAAAATCTTTGAAATTTCAGAGTTCTCATTTCCAGCCATACCGAAATACTTCTTTACAGCTGCAACAACTGGTCCAATCTTCTCCTTCATATCCCCATGCATGAAAGATCCAATACAAATCATCTGCATATGCTTCCAAAACGTCTCTTTCGGCATCTTTCCAGTCTTCCATAAATCTGAAAGATTCACACCCATGATAATACGCGGTACCTCAAATAGTGTCTCATCCTTCTGCAGAATCTTGAGTGCTTCGGGGTACAAATTGGTTTCAATGTACTTAACATCATCATCAATTTTGATGACGGGTTCAATGTTAAATACTTCATTTAGATCTTTCTTGAAAGCTTCAAACACTTCCATTTACAATTATAGTTTCCTAATTGTTTAAAATGCTTAAGCGCGGTTTCCGCCACGAGATGCCATGAAGCCCTGCTCCTCCTGGGATAGGCATACACAGCCCGTATCCGTAGTGAATGCTGAAGGGCAGCAGTCAGCATCAACCTTGTTGCCCACAAGGTACATGATCTCATTGTCCTTTGAGGCTCCTGATGGGAGAGGCGCGGCACCCTTTAGGTTAGGTGCTGACTCATTTGAAGCCCATCCTGAAATGCCGCCGCCAATATTTACCTGATCGTATGGTCCCATACCACCATTATTTAGTGGCATGCCTACAGCCTGCTGCATAAATCCCTCTTGAGATCCTAGAAAATTAAAACGAACTAAGACACCCGCTAGGACGGCTGCTACTAAGAACGCAAGAACAAGGTTCGTCTTATTCATCTTTATTATGAATAAAGAGTTAAAAACCTGAGGCCGCAATCATTGATGCTAAAACAATAGCCACAACAAGAAGTTCGGGCTGAAATAGAGCCAATATAAATGAAATAGCTAAAAGAGCAAACACAAATGTTTTTAATATACTTATAAACAGTGTTACAAAGGACCAAATAAAGTCAATTAAAGCATTCACTAAGAAAGCACCAATATATCCTTCACCTACAAACCGACTCAGTACATCGCGGATCTTAATCAAGTAGTGTACGAATACACTGGTGGAACTTGCTGCTTTTGAAACAGTAGATGCTGTAAAACTGAGCATGCCGCCACGAATCTTACCAAACATTGATCTAAAAGCAACCAGTGGAGTTGCAAGTTCTCCTAGTGAACCAGTAACAACTGAAAATAACTGGCTAATTGCATCGATCAAGTATCCCCAAAAATGACCTGCCATCGCATTCATACAATATGTAAAGTTCTCAGCGGTATCTACGTCAGGTCTAATATATCCTGCAAATGGCATATATATGGGATTGCATCGGTAGTCATTCCAATGTAGCTTAATTTTTTCAATTGAGCTAGAAGCATGGACTATTCCCATAGCGAGAATAGTTACAACTGTTGCTGCTATGATAACAAGCATCCCTATTTATTACCGGCTTTTTAATTCAGTATTTCTATCTCGGGCAGACGAATAGATTCTTTCGTAATAAGATTGTACATAATCTTATTATTTATCAAATGCTTAACAACACCAATAATGATATCGTTATTTATTAGAATGTCTCCTACTACAACTTTAGATAATGGAACATCTACAGTCTTGAGTGAAATTATAGTGTTCTCAGGAAGACCATTTACTTCACCTCCCTCTGCAAAATCCAAGAATTCATATGATTCAATCTTGAACATACGATTTTTAGTATTTATACAAACTAGATTCGTACTCTCTGAAGTAGATATTGCATCAGGATGCTGTGATACGGGAATGTACTTATTTTTAAACCAAACTTTATGTCCACCTGAAACTTTTGTCTTACCAAGTAAATACATCTCTACATTCTTACCATCAATGCGATATACGGAAGTGACCAAATTGTTCTTATCCAATACATCACCAAGTTTCAGATTTTTCATCAAAATAGTGTCCCCTGAATTATTTTTAATTACCGTATTCTCATCAAAGCACAAAACTGACATTGTTTTTCCTATGGGTCCAGCAACTACCGACTCACCGGTTTGCATACCTCCATAGAAGATGTAGACAAATGACATCATAACTCCAGTAACTCGTGCCAATAATGTACGCATTCGAATAATAATATGCTGAAATTGAGACATTAAGTTTTCAATCTTTCCAAAGACTGTACTGACAATACCTAAAAATCCTCCCCGCACATCGGACATCATAGAACGCATATCAGTCATAGCCCCCGAAATATCTCCAATAATTGAATTGAATACAGAAAACTGTGATGTAATTGGATCCATCACATATCCGGAGTAGTCCTGGAATCCCTTCATCGTACACTTCGTAAAATTAGTAGTCACATCTTCTCCTACTAATCCTGCCATAGGCATGTACATTGGATGGCATCGATACTTAGGCCAATTCTTCTTGAGGAAACTTACTTGAGAAAGTGCAAATAAGTATAAGCTTGACAGTATTGAAACTATTGTAGCTATAGCTACAACTGCTGTCTCCATTATATTACCAAAACGGATTTAACTAAGCCATATTTATCTGCAGTAAAGATGGATTACCATAATATGTCACTGGCCGAACTAAAGCTAGCTGCGCGCGATAAGACGCCAAAGATCAAGAAGTACTATATTATGCCTCGTGCAAAGCTTATTGAGCTTCTAACGATGGATAAGCTTCCGGTATCATTTGTTATCGAAAAGAAGACGATTCATGAGCTACGTAAGGAAGCGCAAGCTAAGAATATCCCTAACATTTGGAATATGAAGAGATCTGAACTTATGGAGATTCTATATCCAATTAAAACGGATTTGAATGATCCGAATGTCGATTGTCTTAAGAAGAATGTACGGAACCAGGACTAAGGAACAACATATTGTGGGATATACTTCTGCGTATACCGGACAGTATTATCCACCAAAGGTAATTCCTGCTGGATATACTGGTTTAATTCAGGGTTCTATTTATCGAGAAGATGATGGTATGGAAGTTACTGATGAATACTTCTTAGAGCAACCTGCTGATTATCATGCAAAGATGTTCTTACCACCGGATAATCAAACAGTTGGTGCGCTTTTACATAATCTTGTATCGAGATTACTTGAATCACATATTGGTATACATGCTGAAGTCTATAACTGGTCAGTAGAAGTGTCTACTCTCCACGGAATCTGTATTAATTTCTTCCTTCCGGAAAAGGTTCCAATCTTACCCTTGCTCAAGTTTCAGCATGATAGAATAGACTATTACATCGAATTTATAGACGTCTCAGGACCGAGCTCGCAAGAGTATGATGAGGATTATGATTATTGAGAGAAACATGATAACCCAAATCAAAGTAAATGCTATAATGTATGGATAGAGATACTGAAATACCTTAGATAAAATAGGTTGAAGTATATTTTTCTCAAAATATGACTGAAATTCATGAGAGGATAAAAAAGATAAAGGATCCGACAAGGGGTGCTTTTTCATTCCACTTACTATTCAGCCACACAAAGCCGAGTTGAATTTTAACGTTTATGATTTATTTTTTAGTATCTTCATATCAAAGAACCATGAAGACTGGAACGACCCGTCTACTTTTAGCACTCGGAGGCTTTGTTGCCGTCGCTTGGTTAATTAGCAATTATTCATCAGCCAAGGGTTCTCTAGGTGAGGGTATGGAGAAGCTTGCCGGCTCACTAGGTGTCCAGGGCCCTCTATCTGACTCAGGGCCATATGGCCAGCCAATTCACGATAAGGGTGGAAATGCTCAGCCTACGGAGGAGCTCCAGGGCCGCCACCCATCCTCACAGTCAACGTACTCCGATACTTCTCTAAGTGCTTCTGAGCTACTACCCAAGGGTGAACTTGGTGCCTCATGGGCTGCTGTAAACCCTGCCTCAATGGGTGATCTAAAGGGACAGAATTTCCTCGATGCGGGTTACCACACCAACACGGCGGTTGCTGGTGTCACGCAGACGAACCGTAACGCATCTTGGGATGTTCGCTCCGAGCAGCCCAATCCTCAAACAAAGGTCGGTCCTTTCCTCAATACCACGATCGAGTCCAACCCTTTCAAGCGTGGTCTCGATGCCTAAATTCAACCTACTTAAGTAATAATGTGGCCTGCTGCAATTGTAGGCGCTGGAGTAGCACTCGCATTTGCTTCCTCAAGAGGCATAAAGAACCTAACAAATGTCAAGAGCACTGTAGATGGTAAAGTGTACAGTGTTCAGGATTTACCCGATAAACAACAAGCATGTGATCATTTAGCAAATCTACGACAGAATCTAGAAAAACTTATGACAAAATACCGTGATGATCCAGCCACAGCTGCAGATCCACGAGTAAAAGTACTTCTATCACGGTTCAACGGAGATAATATGTGTGAGAATGATTTAGATGCTAATTCTACATCATATTCCGAAAATAAGGGCGAAAAGATTGTAGTATGTTTACGTGATAAGAAACCACCATACAAGATAGTAGATGCAAATACAGTTATGTTTGTAATGCTTCACGAGATGGCTCATTTAATGACTACAACAATTGGACACACCCCCGAATTTTGGACAAATTTTAAGCGAATTCTTCAGGACGGGGTATCTTGTGGAATATATCAACCAGTAAATTATGCTCGAGCTCCCGTACCATACTGTGGTATGGAGATTACAGACTCTCCAATATAGAATAAGATGTTAAGGCGAGAACTTGAACAAATAAATTCAAAAGAGAGACATACCGTTTCCTTTTTTGAAGATGATAGCATTCAAGTACTACGAGAACAGATTGCCAAGTCTGTAGATAGCCATCCCGATCGTATGTTCATTCTTGTAGCAGTAAAGCTACCTGCTGATCATTATAAGAACCCTTTACATTGGGAGGGGTTGTTTGTTCGTTTGTCTTATAATGGTAAGCCAATCGAAAAGAAACCATTTGAAGATTACCAATTAAACTACCATTTTCCAAATACAAGAGTTGCATTCAAATCTTATGATCGTGCTGAATGGATGGAGTATCCTTCTGAGTTAGAAAGTATTCATTCTCCCGGGACAGAGTTCATTGAATACCGTATTCTTGGCGTAGAAGAGAAGAAATCTTTTATTCTTCCTTTGGATGAGGATAATGCTCTTATTACTAAAATTGCATCAGCAAATATTCCTATTCCCCAAAATAATGTTCTAGTATCTTCTTTATATGATCCCGAATCTATTGAACGATTTGTATACCAATTTCATAAAGAAGAAGGTGAGACAACCTATCATTTTCCACTACTGACTTCGGAAACTCCCACCGCACTTCCATTAGAATCCATACGTCTACTTGATAAGAACGCTAAGCTATTAACTGATTTACTAGCCCTGGAAGTAGAACACAAAGGAGTTCCAAGTATAATTAAGACAAAGTTCTATATTCCATGGATAGAGACTGATTTTGGGTCAGCAGTACGTACTCGCTTTGAACAAATATTTTATGGTCTTACAGTTTCAAAAGATGTGCCATACATCTGCCTTTTTACATCCAATGACGAAATTAACCGCCATAAGTTCTTTGTAGAAGACGTGAAGAACAAAGAGCCTTACCTAAATATGTCTTGGTGGTCATCATGGAAGAATAAGAGTAAACCCCAACGCAATATTCCAACTTTACTTCTTTACCGAGGACAGTCTAAGAATAACTTTGACCGAATTGCGATAACAGCAGAGGATATGATAGTTTCTTCTTACCGTCCCGAAAACAGTAAGGAAACATTACCTGAACTGCGCCGAACTTGTGAAAAATGGTTAGGTGAACTTGATTCAGTTTTGCCATACTTGAACGAAAATGATATTAAGTCTAATCGCTGGGAATTACAGGATATGTCCTATGTTTTGAAATATGATAATACCAATAGTGATTTAAGTATTCTTCGATTCAATTGTATTTCATCAATTTATGGTATAGCAGATAAGACCAAATCTTTATTTACACTTTTACGAAATGATCATGAGAATCATGGAATAACTTCATTAGACATTAAGATTATTCAAATGATGCGCGAAGGACCAGTAGATCCCGATGATGTTGCACAAGAACTATCTATGACTCGGGAGAATGCCAAGAAACTCATATCATCCGTATCAGGAAAACTCGAAGAAAACTCTCGTCTTGGTGCACGAGTATTTCGTGGATTTCCTACTGTTGAAATAGGGCCTAATTTTGCACTTGTATCTACAGTAACTAATCTCGATCGGTCTTCTATGTATGTTGATCTTTTACGATATGTTCTAACTACTGAATCAGAAGAACTCAATAAGATATGTCCGCCAAGACTACAAAAAGTAGAAGTTGAAAGTGCCGTTATTAAAACCACCGAAGATTTAGGAGATGCTGTAGAGAATGAGTATGATGATTTATTCGGTGAGTCTGCTGTTGAAGAAGAAGCGCCTAACGAAGAAGAAAGCATAGCAGAAACTACTTCAGATACATTAGTAGCTACATCAAAACAGGTAACAAATTATGGTTATTTTCATGGAAAGTTACAGGATTTTGATCCCGAAACGTTTCCTGAAAAATCATTATATCCAAAGAAGTGTAATTTAAAACATCAACCAGTAGTTTTAACCAACAAAGACAAGAAGGAACTTGCAGACTCCACAAATAAAAACAAGGGTGAAGGAAAGTTTGATCCGTATAAGAATTTGAGTGAAGATAAACGTCTTGATACTGAAAATCCCGATGGAACATTCATTTGTCCCGAGTACTGGTGTATGAAAAACGAGATTCCCTTACGTGAAGAAGATTTAGTAGTTGATGAAGAGGGTGCACACTGTCCAGTATGTATGGGCAAGCTTCAAACTGGAATGAATGTAGATGTTCGTCAGTATCCTCTAATTAAGCGCGATACCGGATTTAACTTTCCGGGCTTGATGAAGTACTTATCCCCAAAAAACATGAAAGCTATGCCATGCTGTTACAAGACTGCACATACTAAAACAGATAAGGAATCTGAAGTAAAAGATAAGTACTACGTTTTCAAACCAACTCATCGCGATTTAAAACCCGGTCGCTTAGCGAAACTTGATACTGAATTTATTAATTCTCTTGAATTGAATGAAAAGTATTCATTGCTTGATAATCAGCGTATTCCCGAATCAGCAAGTGGGTTTTTTAGAGTTGGACTTGGTAATCCATCAGAAACACTCCCAAACTTTCTTGGACTAAAAACAACAATTCCTGATCCAAAGGATGCAGTAGATGTTGTAATAAAATGTTCATTCTTCAGTACTTGGTCTATAACTTCAGATACACATTTAGAACATCTTGAAGGTAAGGTTGATGATAATATTGCACGTATTGTTTCAGGAATTCAAGATGCGTATTCGAAGAAAGAACTTCTACCAATTCAAGAACTAGAATATGCTGCACTTGCACTACAATGCGATGTATTTCGTATCTCATTAGATACGATGAAAGTTGGATGCTTATTCTATACATCGATGGTTCGTCCAAAGTCTCGGGCAATTACTGTACTTCATACCGGAAACATTGACATTTTAAGTTACGTAAAGCGTGCACATAGTGGATTTACATTCATGTCGAATGTTTACGAAGATCCATTTAAGAGAGATACAGTAACTACTTTAGAAACACTTCGTAAGTCTGCATGCTCATCTGATATTCCATCTTATGATGTAGCTCTTGGAGTCATTCAAAAAGTATACACAGATTCATTCTCCGTTATTTTAGATCCATTTGGACGTGGTCAGGCACTTTATATCCCCGACAAGATTGTACTACCGTTCAAGAGTACACCAATTCCGGATTCTGAATATACCCGCATATCAGGATACCAAAATATAGACCGACTTCCAACGCTAGAGCTGATGAAGACGAACTTAGTAAAGGCATCTGAGTCATCTAAAGGATATGAACTCCAAGAAGAACTACTCAATTCCAACCATCAAGTTACAGAAATACTGCTAAAGAGTGGACTACGCATTCCTGTAAAACCCGAAGATAGAAAAAATGGAGAAGCTCTTGAAGTTCTTCAGACTGTTCGCGAATTAGGTGAGGAGTCGCTAGTATTCGGCGAACCATCCACACAGTTAAAAAATGTTCATGATGAAATATCATATGAATCTGAAGTTTATGAATTCCTAATATTTCAGCTTACAAAAGACTTACAGGTTACAAACTTTGATGGTCTTCGTGATTCATTGAATGAAAGTCCATTACGTCGTAAAGCCGTTGAGCCGCGATTAAAACGATGGTTTGAAAAGTTTACGGCATTTGTAGATATTGATAAGCCTCACGAGTTCATTTCAAAGATTCGAACTCCATGCGGACAATTTAAGAAGACACCCGAATTATGCAATAAAGGTGGTTTATGTGCATGGGATGCCAAGGATAAGATATGTAAGATAAACATCAAAAAATCGGTGAAGAGGGATAAACTTTTTAATCGCCTATTCACGAATTTATTCAATAATTCAAAAATTCGTTCTATGGTTCTAGACGGAAGAACCACCCCATTTTTTAGTACAATTTTGTATATTTCTTTGCCACATGAACTGATTGTAACTGATACTCAAATATCATCAATATTAACTGAATGATCGTGAGATTTCTCGCCACTATGATCAAATTCAAACCCACCACGATTGTCGATAATAGGAGCTTGAATTGTATCCTTATCTATCTCCTTTGATGCTACGCGCTCATCAATTGGAGAAATCTTCTTGATCTCATCAAGTTGTGAATCAGAGAGAATCGCAATCATCTCCAAAGCTACTGAGCCTTCAACGCCTGTCTCAGAAATCAGGAGATACGATCCTGTATCGACAAAGTATTGGCGCTTAGCCTTGCCGCGAAACCGTCCGGGAATATTCACCTGCGCGACGAAGCCCTTGTCGCCGACACAGTAGACAACCTCAGCGCGGTGATCTCCGAGGGGCTTAAGACAACGTGCGATATGTACATACTTTGTATCTTTTGCTCGTAGGTCTTCGATATAGTCGCGGACAACAGGATCGCTCTTGTTGGTAAAAGACTTCTTCTTACTGGGATGCATCTTGTTACTTGTTTGCTTATTCTTGACGCCGTTACTACCTTTAAACCTTACCTAAATCAATCCATTTTCAGTATGCTCAGCGAGACCTACCTCCTGTAAAAAGAGAAGGGACTGGTGGATACTCTTGCTGGTATCCATAGTAAGCTAGAGCCGCACCTCCAGCAATGAGAAGAGCACCAAATACCCAGCTAGTTGTGCGCTTCACGAACATTGTGTACAACGTCCAAGCAACAAGTGCACCTCCAACAAGCATCATAAGCCAACCGATCATTTATAAGTAAAAACTATTATTTGATGTCATATGACACCATGTAATAGGTTTTTGAAGTTTTACACTTTTGTATTTGCTTTTTGAAATTAGGGGAGATGGCCCACCACCAGTTTTACGAAACTGGAAACCTTTACGCCTTTACGTCCGTCTTGAGGAAGTGGACCTTTAGGAAGCTCTGTAGGTTTAGGTACGTTACCTCCTGGCCATCCTTGACGCGTAGGAGCTTGCCGAGCTTGGCATCAGGTAGGATGCGGCGCTTGAAGCTGGGGTCAAAGCAAGAGTGAGTCTTGACATACGTCGCAATGAACTTCGTGACATCCGTCTGTGAGCGCTGGCTCTTGGGTGATAGACCCATGAAAGAGGCAAGCTCATCGGAGATCGGGCGGAGCTTTAGGAACGCGTTGTTGGCGCGGCGGGCCTCCCACTGAGAGCGCTCCTCGGGCGTCATCGTCGCAGGGTCCTTCTTGTGGCGGCGCTTAGAGTTGCGCGCGTCACGCTTTAGCGCCTTCGTGGCCTCTAGCGCCTCAGCGACTAGAGCACGAACACGCGTCGTCGTCTCCGTGCTTAGGGCACGAAGACCGTCCTGTAGAGCGGCTAGAACCGTCGCAGCAGAGCGCTCAGCGGCGTCCGTTACAACTGGGGCAGCGGCAGCAGCCGCGGAAGCCTCAACTACGGGTACAACAACCTCCGACTTTGCGGCGGCAGCCTTGCGGGGCTTGGGGGCAGCCTTCGCGGCTACGGGCGTCTCGGCGGCAACTGGGGCAGTCTTGGTCTCCTTCTTGGCTGGCATCTTGTTTGTCTTAGATACTGACTTGGTAGAATCCATTTCTAACGCGGGTTATGATTATAATAATCCTTACATGTTTAAATCACAATCTTACAACGGCACTAATAATTATAAAACACACAGTATATGGTTGAGGACAATCATTCAAAATTGATAAAAGGCATCGTACAACATTAAAAGAAGCCTGAAGAGAACCATATTTGAACTTTACAAACTTACTTAACAAAGACTTCATCCATGTACAGTACTTCTTTCGTGTTGAACCAGGAGTTTTGTGTTCGGAAGCAAATTCAATTAGATCAATGTATATAAAATTTAGCAGGACATATAATTGAGTCTTATTTAGTGACGCAAATAAAAGATGGTTTACACTTTCAAACCCATTTTCTTCGATAATCTGACACATTTCTAACCACTTACGATTAACTCTTTCTCCAAATTCTTGATACAGTGGTTCAGAATGTAAATTAAAAAGACCTTCTCGTTTTCGTATTTGACATAACTTACGTAAGTTCTTTCTTGCATCAAGAGTTATTGGTTGACGAGTATATGGATTTATAGGTGTAGGTATATTACGAACATACTCGTGCAAACTTCGAATATCAAACCAATACAGCTTATCTGCTTCCATAAAAGAAAAATAGTCCAACGGATGAACTTTTAGCTTATCATCTAAGGTAACAAGTTCTTCAGAGTTATGACAATTCTTACGGTTCAAAACTCCCGGACCAGCTAACTTCAACTTTGTTCGAATAAAGTATCCTCTCCAATACCTTTGAATAATACATGCCTTATCATTGTTTCCATTTAATGATGACCATAATCGTTTATTCTTACACTTAATGTGCTTACCGCAAAAAAGTAACCCCTTTAATGCGTTTGCACTGCACTGATCAAAACTAGTTTTGTTCTTACAAGACGCACACAAGACCATTATTCTATAAACTGAAACCTTTCGTTGAAAACGGATTCCCGACCTCTAAGGTTAGAGATACTACAACCAGCAATCAAAATGAACGGCCCAATTCGCGTATCTGATATCGATGTTAGCAAGATCTCATTTGTCCTCGGCGTAAAGCGTGCAGGCCGTAATCCCCCCATCAATCTGAAGTACAATGGCGCTAATCTACAGATTCGTCTGCCTCGTATCGGCTACCCTGGTGGCTGCCTAGTCCGTGAGGGCGAGACTGGACTCAAGACCTATACGCTGATCGGTTCCCTCAAGGGTTGCGATCCGTACGGCAAGGAGCGCTCGTCGGCTACCGATGATGTTGGCAAGTTCTACAATCTCCTAACGGATCTAGAGAACCGCATCATTGCCTCAGCAGTCGAGAACTCAGTCGCATGGTTCAACGGCAAGAAGCGTTCTGAGGAGGCGATTCGCGACAGCTTCAAGCGTATCCTCAGCTTCTCGACTGACAAGGTTGATGGTGAGTACGTGCCCAATGGCAAGTACCCTCCCAGCTTCCGCGTGAAGGTTCCGGTGTACGACAACAAGGTTTCGGCTGAAGTCGTGGACGCGGCGCGCAACCCAGTCTACGTGACCCCTGAGACGCTGGAGACGAAGGACACGCCATTCCCCAAGGGCGTAGAGGCTAACCTGGTAATCAGTGGTAGCATCTATGTCATTGCTGGTCAGGGTTTCGGTGTGACTTGGCGTCTAACGGATGCGCAGGTGTTCCCTCAGCGCCGTATGGGTGCCGCTGCGATCTTCGCGGATGAGGAGGATGATGCTCCTACTGAGGAGCTTGCTGAGTCTCAGGCTCCTGCTCCAACTCAGGAGGAGTCTGAGCTCCCTCCAACGCCGACTGATCAGCCAATTCAGTCAGCGACTCCGGCTGCTCCGATTCGCAAGCGTCGTGTGGCCGCCTCAAGTTGAGGTAAGACCAAACTTTAGAATCTGAAGGTGCTGTATACAAAACAAACGAATCATCCAAAAACAAAATAGAAAAATCGGAAAATAAATAATCATAAATAGTTGCATCTGAACACAGAGGCGATAACGATTTTTTATTGCATTTTTCACAGTGATATACCTTTGGGAGATTTGTGATAAATTCAGGGGTCATGAGACGAATATTACTTCCAAGAGCTCGGTCAAATACTGTTTTAAAATCATCTTCTAAACAATCCTGGTAAGCTTCAGGAGTTAGAAGTGACCAAAGTGTTCCCTTTTTTTCCCAACCAGTTTCTTGAAAAAGTGTTCCAAATGCATTATCGTGAAACCACAGTGTGTGAAAGACTTCAGGACTTTCGGGATCATGTTCTGCTAATCCAACTCGTACAAGATTATCATCGTAAAGCCAGTACACATTCCACTCCTTGAAGTTGGGATCTAAGCAACCACGAAACACGACACGCCCGTTATAGTTCCATTCCTCTGCGTCATAATCGTCATCATGATCGGCTACATCATCTGAAAAATCACGATAAATATATCCAGGTTTCAGAACCGAGAACATTATTCTGACCGGCGTTAATCAAAGTTTACAGTTAGACGCACATTGTGTCGTGAAATAGATTTGGTAGCAGAATGAGAAAGTTCATGGCGCTTTTTCTTTGGCTCCGAACTCTTGCTTTCATGTAGACGGGTCTCCATATCAGAATGAACATTATCATGATTTGCCTCTAGATAATCTAGAACTCCATCGGTAATTGCCCACTCGAAAAAGTTCAGCTGACCAACAGTCGTTTCAATATCTTGGAACTTAATTCGCTTCCAGCGACAGAATGGATCAAACATACGTTTACTATAGGCCTTCAGATGAGACTTGTATGAGAGATAAACAATAATATGCTTTTGCGACTTCAAGTAAGATACGTTGAACTTCTTGGCATAATTGGTAACAAACCAATCAATCAGTCGAAGAGATAGATTAGATGAACCATCTAGAATTCCTTTCACTCGATTAATGTGTTCGGGATTTGCATAAAAACGTTCTAAACGATGAAGAACCCACTGTTCCTGAGTTTGGATTTGCATTTAATAAAATATGGATCCGTACATGTAAAACGGTTTTAGTGTAATTAAGCAATAGTATCCCAATGGATCATGTAGAATTACTTATTCAAAAATACGGTCAGAATGATCAGAGAACGGATGCTTGGCATACTAAGCGAGGAGAAATGCTTACTGCGTCGGAAATCCATAAGGCCTGTAAAGATGCATCTCCAGCAGCTCGTCATGAGATCATACTTTCCAAACTTGTTCCGCGCGAACGTACTCCTGCCGGTTGTGGACCAAAAGCACTTCTTTGGGGTACTCGATTTGAACCAATTGCCAAACTGATTTATACCACGTATTATCAGGGAGGTATTGAAATTATTGATACAACTTGTGTTCCACATCCGGTTCATTCCTTTCTTGGCGCTTCTCCTGACGGAATCATTGTAACAAAGGATAAGAACGATTTCCGTTACGGAAAGTTAGTCGAGTTCAAGTGTCCAATTTCTCGTGAGTTT
>Ga0114973_10001753_pt1 | contig 15909 bp, 15 predicted proteins | sample M_140807_MF_Meta_FD_87025 | JGI IMG/M metagenome (GOLD analysis project Ga0114973, IMG submission 87025) | Freshwater microbial communities from Lake Montjoie, Canada to study carbon cycling - M_140807_MF_MetaG | ecosystem: Environmental > Aquatic > Freshwater > Lake | place: Lake Montjoie... | reverse complement strand
TGGAAAACAAGGGCTCACCGCTGGACCGCCCCGTATCCGACCGTATCCGCAATAGGCTCCGGCAGGCCGACCGGCGGTTCCTGGCCAATGACAACATCGCCGGCTTCATTGAGCCGGGCGAACTCGACCTGCTGTTGGATGAGGTCGCGGGGAAGATGCGCGGCGTCCTCGAAAGCCTCGTGATCGACATCGACAACGACCACAACACACAGGACACGGCGCGCCGGGTGGCGAAGATGTACCTGAACGAGGTGTTCCAGGGACGCTACCGGCCGGCCCCGCCGGTGACAGAGTTCCCCAACGTGACCAGCCTGAACGAACTGATGATCGTCGGGCCGATCACCGTGCGCAGCGCGTGCAGCCACCATTTTTGTCCGATCATGGGACGCCTGTGGATCGGCACCATGCCAAACCAGCATTCCAACCTGATCGGCCTGTCCAAGTACGCGCGGCTTGCCGAATGGATCTTGTCGCGACCACAGATCCAGGAGGAAGCAATCGCCCAGATCGCTGAACTGCTGATGGACATGGTCAAGCCCGACGGGCTCGCGGTGGTGATGGAAGCCGACCATTTCTGCATGCATTGGCGGGGGGTGAAGGATACCGGTTCGAAGATGATCAACAGCGTGATGCGCGGCTCATTTCTTGAGGACTCGGCGCTGCGGCGGGAATTCCTCTCGCTGATCTCGATGAAGAGCTGAGGCCAGGATGCTCGTTCGTCGTCTCTTTGCCAGCCGCATCACCATGCCGATGCCGGCCGCCGCCCTCGACTAGATCCTGGTTCAGTCGTACCGCAATAATCCGCGTCCTGGCATTACCGGGCTGCTGTGCTCTGCCAGCGGTGTGGCCGTCCAGATGCTGGAAGGCGGGCGCGACGAGGTGTACGAATTGTGCAAGGCTATCGCACGTGAAGACCGGCACAGCCAAGTCCGCACGTTACGCGTTCTTCGGTAATCCGCGCGGGCGCCGTCGTGGCGGCGCCCCAGCTGCTGCGTTCGGAGGATCTCGTGACTGCCAAGCTGATCTCCAGAGACCATCCCGCTCGGTCATGGGTGGGCTGGCTGCTACTCGCGCTCTACGTGGCCTGGAGCTTCGGTGGCCAGCAGGTGCTGGCTGGTGTGCTCGACCTGTTCAGCCGCAATCTGGTCGAGCAGGCATTGCTCACTGGGCTCTTCCTTGCTGTGGCCCTGGCGCTTTACCGGCCGGGCGAGGTGCTGGCTTTCGCGGCGATCTGCATGGTGATCAGCAACCTCTTCGAGAATGCCAGCGTCATGACGGGCTGTCCGTTCGGCTGGTTCGAGCACTCGCCGGCGACCGGCCCGCGCCTGTTCAACATTCCCCTGCTGGCGACACCGACCTATCTCGCGCTCTGCTTCATCGCCTGGGTGGTTGCCTGGGTGATCACTGCAAGGCTCTCCACTGCGCCGCGGCCGGATGCAACGATAGCTGCCGCGGTCATTGCCGCCTTCGTCTTCACCATGTGGGACCTCTCCAACGACGCGGTCTTCCACGGGGTGAACCGGGCCTTCACGTATCGCCACCCGGGTGCCTGATTCGGCGTGCCTTTGACCAACTTCGCCGGCTGGATGCTGACCACGCTGGTGATCTATGGCGGCTTCGCGGGCTGGCGCGCACGCAGCGGCCTCGCGGTGGCGCTGCGCCCGACCCCGGCGCTGCTCGCGGTGCTGGCCTATGCCGCCGTCGCGCTGGCTGGCATCTGGCGAAACCTGCACGGCATGGCGCGCGAGGTGGTGCTGGCCGATGGCAGCACCTGGCAGAGCGCTTACATCTTCCAAGCTATGACGATTGTCACCGCCTTCACCATGCTTTTCGTGGTGCTGCTGGCGTTGGTGGCGCTCGGCAGCCGCGAGGCGCGGCTATGCCGCGTCCCGCCATGACACGCCGGGTGCTCGCCACGCTGCTTGGGCTGCCGGCCTCGCTGGCGCTGTCGGGCAAGGCGCGCGACGACCTCAACGTGCCCTAAGACATCTGGGTCACCTTCTATAATGCAGGCTACTCCCAGGCGCTCCCGGCGCCGGGGGGTGAAGCCTGATGGCCGGTGGCGGCGGAGCAGGCGATCGGCAGCGTCGGCTGTGGCGGTGCGCGCGTGACGCCGGGTCGATTTTGACCTGACACTTCAGGGTACCTTCGCTCCAATGAATCGTTCTTGGCGATCAAATCGAATAATTCGATTGAGATTTCGGCCTATTGCTTAGCTAGACCATCGATAAAATCGATGGTTTTTTTTGAAACTATTCATTGGAACCGCTTTGCTGCACCGCATATACCGCAGTGCAGCAGGTGTCTTCATTGGTTCGCCTGCGCCAAGCCCAAGGAGCACACCAGCCCATGCTGACCGTTGGCGACAAGTTCCCCGAATTCGCGCTCACCGCCGTGAAGGCCGGCCCCGAGGGCCTCGGCGGCCCGGGCAAGTCCTTCGTCGACATCACCTCCGCGAGCGATGCCGGTAAGTGGAAGATTGTGTTCTTCTGGCCGAAGGACTTCACCTTCATTTGCCCGACCGAGATCGCCGCCTTCGGCAAGCTTGCCGGTGAGTTCGCCGACCGCGATGCAGTGGTCTACGGCGTGTCGACCGATAGCGAGTTCGTGCACCTGAACTGGCGCGTCTACAACGAGGACATCAAGAACCTCGAGATCCCCATGCTCGCCGATGTGAAGCGCGAGCTCTCGAGCGCGCTCGGCATCCTCGACAAGGTCGCCGGAGTCGCGCTGCGCGCGACCTTCATCGTCGACCCCGATGGGACCATCCAGTGGGCCTCGGCGAACGGCCTGAATGTCGGCCGCAACCCGCAGGAAGTCGTCCGCGTGCTCGACGCGCTGCAGACCGACGAGCTCTGCCCGTGCAACTGGGAGAAGGGCAAGGAAGCCCTGAACCCGCAGGCACTCTTTGAGAAGGCCGCCTAGGCGGTTTTGTTCTGTCGCGCTGCGCGGTAGCCGCCAAAACAACTCTATCGCTCAGCGCGTAGGGGGACAGTCAGTCCCCCTACCCCCCTTGCTCTCCCACGCCTGCGGCGTGGGAGAGTGTCTCCCGCGTCGCTGAACTTCAAGGAGCCCGCGCCATGTCGCTGGAAGCCCTACGCAATGCCCTGCCCGATTACGCCAAGGATCAGAAGCTTAACCTTGGCAGCCTTGCGACCGAGCCGGTGCTCACCGAGCAGCAGCGGGCCGGCACCTTCATCGTCTCGGCGCTGGCGGCCCGCAACGCCACGGTGACGCGGCACATCATGGCGGAGTTCGCGCCGAAGCTGAGCCCCGAGGCGCTGACCGCCGCCAAGGCCGCGGCGTCGATCATGGGCATGAACAACATCTACTATCGCTTCACTCATCTCGTGGTCGGCGACTATGCGCAGATGCCGGCGAAGCTGCGCATGAACATCATGGCCAAGCCCGGTGTCGAGAAGGTCGATTTCGAGCTCTGGTCGCTCGCTGTCTCGGCCATCAACGGGTGCGGGATGTGCATGGAGAGCCACGAGAAAGTGCTGCTACAGCACGGCGTTTCCAAGGACGCCGTGCAGGCCGCAGTGCGCATCGCCGCCGTGGTGCATGCGGCCGCGGTGAGCCTCGAGGCCGAGGAAGCGCTCGCCGCTTAACGCGGGCTTTGCCGCCCGGGCGTAGTTTGAGCCCCGGCGATCCGAGGCTGTGGCGGGCGAGCTGAGGCCGGGACGGTTCTGCGTGATCGCCCCGAGCGAACCCGATCTGGCTGGGCTGAATGCCCGGCTCGCCCAGGTGCTGGGGGCAGCCGGGCAGGCCGGCGAGGTGGCGAGCCGTGAGCCGGCCCTTGGTGCCACCAGAGCATCCTGCGTTCCCATGCGTTCACGCACCCTGCTCTAACTTTTGCTGGGTCGCGGGATTCAGCGCCTTCGGCGATTCCGCCTCGCCGCATCGCGCTCTAGATGTTTAGCCCCGGCATTTGGTGGAGCGGATTTATTTTGAAGGGTTTCGGGTCTGCTGCCGATGCCATGCTCGGCGCAGCGCAGGTGGAACAGGTGGAACAGGTGGATCATGTAGCGGGCTGTGGGCCCGTCGCCGTAGCGCGGCGGTAGACGCAATTGGGTACCGTTCTCGGTGAGCACGGTGTGGATGCGGTCGGGAACTGCGGCGGCGAGGGCTTCGAGGAAGGCTGAGGCTGTGACGCGGGCGGCGCTCTCGACCAGCTGGACGAAAGCGAACTTGCTGGTTCGGTCGATGGCCACGAAGAGGTAGAGCTTGCCTTCGGCCGTTTGCGCCTCGGCGATGTTGATGTGGAAATAGCCGATGGGGTAAGGCTCGAAGGGTTTCTTGGTTGGCTTGTCGCCATCGACCTCGGGCAGGCGAGAGATGCCGTGGCGCTGCAAGCAGCGATGCAGGGCTGAGCGCGTGAGCTGCGGCAGGGTGGCCTGGAGAGCATAGAGGTAGTCATCGAGTGGCAGCAGGGAGTGCGCCGCCGGAAGGCCACGATGATGGTCTCTTGCTCTGCCGAGAGCGTCGCGGAGCGCGCGACCCGAGGGCCGGTTGGTAGGTCGGCGACTGAGGTCCGCTTGCGCCGTTTGGCGATCGTCTTGGGGTTCACCCCGCAGCGCCGGGTTAGTCCCCTCAGGCTAGCTTGACTATGCTGGATCGCGCGACGGACCGCCTCTGTCGTGGTGGCGCTGCCGTGAGGAACCTGGCCCATAGTGCGTCCTTCCATGCTTAGGCAAAGACCGCACCATCAAACCCTGGGATCAATTTCCGAGAGCGTATGGGACGCCAGGTGGTTGCCAGGCACGCCGATCCATCCCCTATCAGAAACCCAGATGATGGGCGGCCTCGCTGAAAATCAGCGGTTAGCTTCGAGGGCAACCATGCAAAACTGGACCTGGCCTTCAACAAACCAGCGGCCCACGGCCTGTGGTTCAGGTTTAGCCATGCCCGAAGGCCGCAGCTGGAACGCTCCTTCGCAACCGTGGGTTGGCGCGAAATCAACTTCGACTTCATGGAATTCTAGAAACCGGCGGCGCAGCGGCCATTGGCATTTGAACCAGGCCTCTTTCGCGCTGAAGGCCAGCAATTGCCAACTGCCGCCGGGCGGCGCCGGCATATCGGCCAGCCGCCTGATCTCGTCAGGTGTGACGATGAGCTGAATCACCTCCGACGGCAGGGCCGCCAGCGGTTCGGCATCAATCCCCACACCCTGGAAGTCCTGCTGCCGCGCCGCCACGACGGCGCAGAAACCCGGGCAGTGCGTGATGCTGCCGATGATTCCCGGAGGCCAGATCGGCGCGCCATCAGGTCCCCTGGGAACCGCAGCTGAGCCTAAGCCGAATTCTGCCAGGGCCCGTCGCGCAAGTTGGCGGCCGCGTGAGAACTCGGCTCGCCGCGCTGGTACGGCGCCAGGCAGAGCGTCTGGCGCTTCACCGGGGTCGAGATGACAAAGCGCAGCGCCCGATGCCAGGGAGAGCTTTACCTTGCCGCTGAAAGCCCGATGAACCCATCGTGCCAGGGCGGCCGCATCACTCACGCCGGCGCAACGCGGCGTCGATCGCCTGGGCGAGATGTTGGACGTAGGGCTGTGCGAGCATCGTGAAGTGGTTGCCTGGCACGCGGTACGACGCGAAGCTTGCGTCTGCAACGGCACGCCAGCCGAATGCCGGATCGCCGCAGGGCTTGCTGATGGGTTGCACGGCGGCCTGGAACAGCGCAATCGGCAACTGCGTCGGTCTTGGGGAATAGGCGCGCGCGGCTGCCAGTTGGCGGTCCAGAAGCCCGTGCGCGTCAGGAGCGACGCGATCAAGGTCAAGGATCATGCCAGGACGCAGGGGCTTCTTGCGCATGATCGCTGACAAGCGGCTGGCTTTACGGCCGATGCGACGGCGCATTTGCCGCCCATCGAAATTCCGTCCTTCATCATACAGCCAAAGCGGCAGATTCCGCGCCCAGGCAGCGGCGGTCGGCAGCAACGCCGGGCCGGAAGGACGCCAGCCGGGCCAGCGGGTATCGATGATCGCCAGCAGGCCACAAGCCTGGTCTCGCCGGCGATTTCGCGCGGCTGCACGCTGGCCTGGGCGAGGCCGGGGAGGGACAGCAGCGACGCCTCGACCTCGCCCGGCTCGACCCGGTACCCGCGGATTTTGACCTGATCGTCGGACCGGCCGAGAAAATCGAGCGTGCCGTCGGGGCGCCAGCGCGCCAGGTCGCCGGTGCGGTACAGCCGCCCGCTGCCACTTGTGACGAACCGCTCGGCGGTCAGTTCCGGCCGCTGCCAATACCGGACCGTTCGACAAGTTGTACGTCAGGCCCTGCGTCGTGCCAAACAGGCTCGCCCGCTCCACGGACGAAACGTTCACCAGCGTGCCGAACATATCGGCTGCAATTGGCTCCAGCCCGAGGTCACGTCGCAATGTCTCATGCGCGTAACGCTGGTGCCCCAGCGCGCTGCGCGTTTGCTGCGCCGCGTCGCGGACAACTCCCGCCAGCCGGTCTCCCGGCGCAGTCGCCAGGCGCAGCGGTACGGTATTGCTCAGCATTGCGGGCGCGCGTCGGGCTGCCGCGTCAAAGCGTCCCGTCACCTGCCAGCCCAACAGAGTCTCCGATCGCCCTGCCAGGCGACCGACATAGATCGCCACCGCCGCGGCCAGCATCGCCGGCAGCGTCGCACCAAGCGACTTGCCGAGGGTCGCCAGGGCGTCGGTGATGCCCTGGGGCACCACGCAGGTCTCGCGGCGGAAGTCCCGCTCCCAGCCGACACCGCCACCCGCCAGGCTGACCGTCTCCGGCTGGCCGGCCAGCAACGCGAGCCAATGCGCGCGATCCTCCTCCCACGCCGTCGTGCCTGGGCCATAGCCCGGGCTGCCAAGCAGCTCCCGCAACGGCACGAACGCTTGGCCGCGCGCCGGCTCATTCCGCAGCGACGCGCTGTAGACCTCGGCGAGGCGGGCCTTGACCAATGCGAGGCCTAAGCCGTCGAGAACGATATGGTGGTAAGCTTGAAACCAGATCCAGCGCCTGGTGCCGGTCCGAATGAGATGCCAGCGGAACAGGGGCGCATCGCTGGTTAGGTCAAAAGGCTGCCCCAGAAGCGTCCGCGTGAGGCGCCGCGCCGCCGGCTCAGGGTCCGCCTCGCCGCTCAGGTCGTGCACCGGTAGCGTCCAATCGGCGGCCAACCCGGCCTCGATCCACTGCACCGGCCCGTCGGGCGTCTCAGCAAAACGCAGCCGCAGCGTTTCGGTCTCGGCGATGACCTGCCGGGCAGCACCCTCGAAAACGGCAACGTCGATTGGCCCGTCGAGATCGGTGTACTGCGCGATCGTATAGAAGGTACAGCCGGGCGCCATGTGGTGCGCCAGCCAGATACCAGCCTGACCCTTGCTCAATGGAAACGGTATGGGGGTGATAGAGCGGCCCATGTTCGGGTCCGAACCGGGCCGAGCAGGAGAGGGTCGGGCCGGCGCTACCACCGCCCCCAGCGGGGGCCTGGTCACTGTCGGGGCCGGCCGGCGACGGTGCAGAGGGCGTTCATCCCGTTACCGGCCGTGGGCGACGGCGGCTTCTGCCATGCTTTCGCGCGGGCTCTCGGGCGCATGTCGAGCCAATGGGCTTCGACATAGGCCAGACACTCAGCCTTCGGCCCAACCCGCCCTGGCTGGCGCCAGCCCTCGGGTCCAGGCCGGGCGGCGGGCCGGAGGGAATACCGCTCCTCGGCGTTGATGAGCACCTGGAACAGGTCGCCATCGATGGTGAAGTCATCCGGGCAGGACGGGTCCGACATCAGATCTTCTTTCCGCCCCGGGGGAGGGAAGACTTAACAGCTCGTTACCACGGACGGGCTTCCGCGTCCCGGGCTCGGCTGGCAACGAAACCTATAGTTTTTATTAACATAAATTTGCAAGGGCCGAGCAAGCGCTCACGGAACAGGCTCCACCGACCGTTGAGCGGGAAAATGGGAACCTGGCTGGTACCCCGTCGGATGATCACTCCACCGGCTTGGCGCTGATTACCGCAGTGCGGCAGGCGTTCACCGAGGCAGTCGCCCGCGTTTACGATCGCGTCACCAGGACCCGGATCTGAACTGGTGCGATGGGCCGACCAATAGTGTCTTGCCGAAGAGCGAGGGGCGCGCGCCTGGTGCGGGCGGGGGCTGTGGCGGTTGGCGTCCGCAGGTTCGCCCATGCCTATAGGACCACGAGATTTATTTTACGTTTAGTCAATTAAAGCATAGAGCCCTAAAGAATGCCTCCGATTCACTCTGTAGGAGCCCGTTGCGTAAATAAAGCCGATTTGAAGAGGATAACATGACTGGCGGAGAGAAGCTGTAGTTGCGTCTGGTCGGCGGTGTATACAGAAAACCGTGTGTTGAAATCCCCAAGCCTGGGTTTGGGCGCGTGGATGGTCTGAATCCCGCGGGCGGGAAGCAGGTGCAGGCAAGAAGCCGAGAGCATTCCACGGGGCATCCCCACCGGCCGCTTGGCGCACCGGCAGGGTGAGCCAAAGTGGCGGGAACACTTAGTTTAGGTTCAGTCCGTGCTATGCCGCCGTCATGGAAACAAAGCCGCCCATTCCCTTGGCAATCCTCGTTGGCATCCAGACCCCCGAGGTGGATGACGTTGCGCACGCAGCCAGCCTCGAAGAACTGGGCCGTCTCGTGAAGACGCTAGGCTATGAGGTGGTGGGCACGCTCTCGCAGCGGCGCGACGGTACGGGGGCGGGGCTGGTGCTGGGCAGTGGCAAGCTGGCCGAACTGGCTGCGCTCACGGGCGGCACCGGCGTGGTCGGCTCCATGGCGCCGCCGCTGAGATCCAAAGCGCGGGAACGCTTCGAAGGGGGCGCCGCGCCGGTCGCCACCCCCGCGGCGGCGGATGACGAGCCGGCTCAGAAGCCCGAATTCGTCATTGTGGACCACGAGCTTTCGCCCAGCCAGATCCGCAACCTCGAGCGCGCCACCGGCGCCCAAGTGCTCGACCGCACCGGCGTCATCGTCGAGATCTTCCACCGGCACGCCAACACGCGTGAGGCGAAGCTCCAGGTGGAGATGGCGCGGCTGAAATACGTGGCCCCCCGCTTGCGCGAATCCGGGGGTGGGGGAGAGCGCCGACAGGGCCCCGGGGCCGGCGAGAGCAGCCTCGACCTCGACCGGCGCAAGATCCGCGACCGGCTGGCCGAGCTGAAGGACCAGCTGGAAGCCGTGCAGCGCGACGGTGACCAGCGCCGCGCCGCCCGGCGCGACCAGCTGCGCGTGGCGTTGGTCGGCTACACCAATGCGGGCAAATCCTCCCTCATGCGCGCCCTGACGGGCAGCGAGGTGCTGGTGGAGGATAAGCTGTTCGCCACGCTGGACACCACCGTGCGCGTACTGCAGCCAGAGACGCGGCCGCGCGTGCTGGTCTCCGACACGGTGGGTTTCATCAAGCAGCTGCCGCATGACCTCGTCGCCTCCTTCCGCTCGACCTTGGCGGAGGCGCTGGAGGCTTCGCTGCTGCTGTTCGTGGTCGATGCCTCGGACCCGACCCATGAAGCGCAGCTTGAGGTGAGCCGGGGCGTGCTGCGCGAGATCGGCGCCGATGCGGTGCCCTCGCGTCTGGTGCTTAACAAGATGGACCGGGTGGATGCCGCCGGCCGTGCGGCGCTGCTGGAAAAGCACCCCGACGCCATCATGCTTTCCGCCCATGCGCCAGGCGATGTCAGCGCGCTGCGCGAGACCATCATCGGCTTCTTCGAGGCGGTGATGGTGGAGGATGTGTTGGTGCTGCCCTACGCGAGGCAGGGGCTGATCGGTGAGGTATATGAGAGTGTTCGGGTGTTGTCCGAGGCGCATGACGAGGTGGGGCGGGTGCTGCGGGTCCGGGGTCTGCCCGGCGCCATCGTTCGGCTGCAGCGGAGCCTCGCTGCTCACTGAAGCACAGCGCCTCCTGGGGGTGCTGCTACTCCATCTTCGCCAGCGATTACCGGTGCGCGAGAGCGCGCGCGATGACGGCGTGGGCCGATGTCAGCGCGGTTACTGCCGCGGCGTAACCGCTGCGCCGCCGACCCTGTCGGTGCTCATCAATGTCGGCACACTGCTGCCAAGTGGATGATGCCGTTCGAGCAGGACGCCCAGTTAGGAGAGCGGGCCGTTCACTCGGCACTTGTGCCGAAGCAGTCGTCCGCGCGAAGCTGGTGGCGGGATAGAACCCCAGCGGTTCCCTACCCGATTCGGTAAGTTGCGCTAGGCTTGCGCTCGCCCACCGGATACCACGGCCTGCCCAGCACAGACACAGCGAGCTGACCCATGTTCGACGAATTCGGTTTTCCACGCGACGCTGACTCGGACTACGCCGCGCCCATTCTTGGTACTTTCGTATATTGCAGTCGTGCGGCCGAAGGCGTTGACCGCGCCGAGGTCGGCCGCATTATCGAGTGCTCCCAGCGCCGCAATCTCGCCCGCGACATCACCGGGGTGCTGGTCTTCGGCAGCGGCGTCTTCTTCCAATGGATCGAGGGGCCGCCCGCCCAGGTGGAGAACCTGATCGCTAGTCTTCATGGGGATTCGCGCCATCACGACATCGTCACGCTGGACCGGGGTGTTGAGAGGCGCGAGCGTCTGTATCCGAATTGGGAGATGGAGCTGGTCGGAGCCGACGACATCCGCGCGGTGCTGCAGGACGCACTCGAAAGCGCTGAAGACGAAAACAACATTGCAGCACTGAGGCGTATTCTTGAGCATCTGGATTCGGGTCCGGTGAATACGCTCCACGCTTCTGCCACGAAGCGGGTCGGCACCGACAGGTAGCGTCCACGGGTGTGATGGAGATTCCGGTTTTGCTGGGGTATAGTACTGGGATCGCCAGCGGACCTGATGGCTACGTGCTGGCACCGCCGAGCCACATCGTCCTGGCGGAGCGTCTTCCCGATCTCCTCGTTGAGGCGCAACACGATGGCCGCGGGCGTGCGCGCGGGTATAATTCTGCGCGCGGCTTTGAGCCGATCGGGATCGCAAGTGCCTGAGCCGACGAATCACGCCGGGGTCCCGCAACAGCGCCTTTTCACATGTCGTGCCTCAAGGTCAGGCCGGCGCGAACAGCTCCTCCACATCGGCCTCGGTCAACCGCAAGGCACCGCCATGCTCCGCATCCAGGACGGACGCGACCAGCGCCCGCTTGCGCTCCTTCAGCGCCTCCATCTTCTCCTCGATGGTGCCGAGCGCGATCAGGCGGTGCACGAAGACCCGCTTGTCCTGGCCGATCCGGTGGGCACGATCGGTGGCCTGGTCTTCCACCGCCGGGTTCCACCAGGGATCGTAGTGCACCACCGTGTCCGCTGCGGTCAGGTTCAGACCGACGCCGCCTGCCTTCAGGCTGATCAGAAAGACCGGCACCTCGCCGGCCTGGAAGCGCCGTACCGGCAGGTCGCGGTCCTTGGTGTCGCCGGTCAGCAGCACGTAGGGGATGCCGGCTTTGCCAAGCGCCGCCTCGATCAGCGCCAGCATGCTGGTGAACTGCGAGAAAATCAGCACACGCCTGCCCTCGTCGAGCAGGATGCCGAGCAGGTCCAACAGTCGATCGAGCTTGGCAGAGCCTGCCTTCTGCGCCGACTTCATCGATAGCAGCCGCGGGTCGCAGCAGGCCTGGCGCAGCTTCAGCAGTGCATCCAGGATGATGATGCCAGAGCGCGCCATGCCCCGCTCGGCAACGGCCTGCTTGACCTTGGCGTGCATCGCCAACCGGATCGCCTCATACACCGCGCGCTGCGGCGCCTCCATTTCCACGGGCTCGGTGATCTCGGTCTTGGGCGGCAGTTCGATTGCCACCTCGTCCTTGGTCCGGCGCAGCAGGAAGGGCCGCACGCGGCGGTGCAGCGCCGCCTGCCGCGCCTTGTCGCCGTGCTTCTCGATCGGCGTGCGGTAGCGGCTGCGGAAGTTCTGGGCGCAGCCGAGGAAGCGCGGGGCAAGGAAGTCGAACAACGACCAGAGCTCACCCAGGTGGTTCTGCAATGGGGTGCCGGAGAGGCAGAGCCGCTGCCGGGCGCGCAGCCGCAGGGCTTGTCGCGTGGTCTCGGCACTGGGGTTCTTGATGGTCTGCGCCTCGTCCAGCACCACCAGGTGCCAGTCCTGCGCTGTCAGTGTCTCGTGGTCCCGCGCCAGCAACGGGTAGGTCGTGAGCACCAGGTCATGCTGCGCGATCTCGCCGAAGCGGCGCTTCCGCGTCGGGCCGTGCAGCGGCAGCACCCGGAGCGCGGGGCCGAAGCGCGCTGCCTCGCGTAGCCAGTTCGGCACCAGGCTGGTCGGGCAGACGATCAGCGCCGGCTGGTCGAGCCTGCCTGCCGCATGCTCAATGGCGAGATGCGCCAGCGTCTGCACGGTCTTGCCGAGGCCCATGTCGTCCGCGAGCACCCCACCCAGACCGGCAGCGCGCAGGAATTGCAGCCAGGCGACGCCCTGCGCCTGATAGGGCCGGAGGGTGCCGACGAAATCCGCCGGCAGCACCGCCGGCGGGATCGCCCCCGCTGCCGCGCGAAGCTGCGCGCCGAGCGCCCGCAGCGCCTCGCCACCCTGCCAGGCGATGCCGGAGCCTTCCTCCAGCCCCGCCAGCTCCGCAGCATCCAGCCAGGTGAAGCCGATGCGCCCGGACTCCGGATCGAGCGCACCACCCTCGAACAGCTCCATCAGGGAACCCAGGATCGGCAGGATTTGATCCTTTGGCAGCGATAGCAGCCGTCCGTCAGGCAGCGGCAGCAGGACGGGCCCCTCGGGGAAGTCGTCCGGCTCGATCCCGGCGGCGATCATGTCGAGCAGCGCGGGAACGAGGTCCACGCGCTGCCCGGCCACGGTGACGCCGAGATGCAGGTCCAGCCAGTCGATGCCGGAGCCTTCCTCCAGGCTTGCTTCCACCGGGCCCTCGGCCTCGACCAGCCGGATGGGGAAGTCGGCTGCGACCTCGACGTCCCAGCCGGCGGCCCGCAGCGCCGGGATCTCCTCTCGCAGCACGAAAAGCCAGTCGGGATCGTCTTCCGCCTCGTCCTCCAGCAGGAAGGCATCGGCACCAGCCGTGGGGCCCAGCGCCTGCGTCATTCCCGCGGCTAAGAAGCCGATGCCCAGCAGGCGCGCCACCGCGGCGCGCTCCGCTGCGGCATCGCGCTGCACCCGGTAGAGCCGACCCTCGCGCGCCACCACCTCCGGACCGAGCCGCGGCGGCGCATAGGCAGCGCGCACATCATGCGGCACCAGGACCGGTCCGTAGCGGAAGCCGAGCCGCGCCATGGGCAGGTCCGCCTGCGTTGGCACGACGGCCTGGCCGTAGCGGCGCATGGCATAGGCTGGCAGATGGCCAGCGGTGAGCAACAGCCGCGGTATCGGCCGGCCAGACAACGTCTCTGGCGGCTCTAGCGCCGAGGGCAGTGCCACGGTCGGCGCCGCGAGCCGCCTGCCTAGCTCGGCCGCGACCAGCGGCGCTACTTCCGCCGGGATGGGCGGCGCGAGCAGCAGGCGAGCCGCGACATGCGCGGGTACGCCCAGATCGATAGGTCCCAGTTCGCCGCTTGCGGGGTCGGCGTACCAAGGAGCCGGCAAAGCGAGGCCAAGCAAGCCCTCGTCAAGCTGAAGGACGGGAGACTGCCGCCCATCCGCCTCGAGGTGCCAGGCGAGCCTGCCCGACCGAACCGGGCCCTCCCGCAGCGATAGCCCGTCGAGCGCAGCCCAGCGGCCTCGACCGGTTGCGATGATCCGGCGCAGCAGGTCTGGCGGGTCCTCGTCCCGCAGCAAGCCTTCCGGCGCGTACCTCAGCAGGTCGATCCGTCGCAGGATTGCCCGATCCGAGGGACGCAGGTACCGAGCCGTGCCGGCCTGCGCCTGCACGCCCTTGCCGGCGCCAAATGCGCCATCCTTCCGCAGCGTGACGGAGAACGCCACGACGTTGAGCGAGATCGGCCCGATCGGGCGGGCCACCGGCGCAACCACGTAGACGACGCGTTGGCGGATATCCGTTGGGTACGCCTCTGGATCCACCTGCTCGAGAGCAGCGAGCTGACGTAGCCAGTCGGCGACCTCAGGCGGTATTGCTGGCTCGGCCGGGGCGGAAGCCGGCGCGGGTGGCGGGGCGGTACGCGCCAAATCGCCGCGCGCGCGCCGGGCGGCGAAGAGCACCGCCGCGACGTGCTTGCAGTCGATGCCGACCGGGCAGCTACAGCGGCCCTCGAACGCGGTACTGCCGTCGGGCTTCGCATGCAGCGTGATACGCAGGACGTATGGCCGCGGTGCCGTTCCCTTCACCTCAGCCTCGATGATGCGACCTTCGACGGATACGGAGAGGCGACGTACCGCGCCACGCGCCGCATACGCCCGGCCAGCCTCCGCTGTTGAGCGCGAAAGGATGCGGAGAATCGCCGCGTCATCTGGCAGGGGAGGCAGGGTTGATCTTTGCATCGCCACCATCTTGCCGCGGCACTCGTATCAAAACCATGCTTGACCGGCATCGGGTCATGGCGCTTTGAAGCAGGCGCGCTGGCGAAGAAATGCGCGCGGTTTGGCCACGAGCCTCAGGATCGCCCGATCAGGCGGTCGATGGCATTGATCAAGCGCTCCGCGCTGGCCTGATCTGCCAGCGACGCCTCCACTTTCCCGAGCTTCTCGGTGGGGATCGAGAAAATCAGCAGGGCATCTGCGACGACCTGCCGGCCCTCCACCTCGAAGATTGGCGCGATCTCGGGGTAGCGCGTGAGTTCGGGCGTCAGCGGGATGACGACCCGTCTCCCGGTTCGGTCGAACTCTCTGGACGGTACGATGACGAAGTAGGGGAAGCCGTCGCGGCTCTTGGCTTGCCTCCGGCAGACATCGAATTGCTGCATCAGAACGGGTCGAACGCGTCTGCCGGGCACCCGAAGCGGGCCACGACATCGGCGGATGCCTCGGCCCATTGTCGCATCTGGTGTTGAAGGTCGGCGACGCGGCCTGAGCTCCCTGTCGTCAGCCTGCCGGTCACGGCGCTGCTGCCTCATGCCAAGAATGCGCGCACGCATTTGTCGACGCAGGTGGCGCAGATCGCCGCCCCCATCGCCGAGTTCGGCTTTGTGAACCCCGTGCTGGTCGATGGTGAGGGCGTGCTCATTGCGGGCCACGGCCGCGTCATGGCAGCAAAGAAGATGGGCGTCGCCGCGTTACCGGTGCTGCGGCGCCGCTACCTCTTCCAGGCACAGGCACGTGCCGTGGCCCTACGGCCCGGGCGCTGAGACCGCTCAGGCGGGTCGTGGCGGGGCCGCGCGCGCGTTTCGCAGCGCAAACACCGCCACGGCGGCCAGGACGCTGGCCAGCCCCACCGTGACAAAAGCCGGCAGGTACGTCGCTACGGCGTCGCGCCAGATGCCGGCGAACAGCGCCGAGGTGGCGGAGCCCAGCTGGTGCGCCGCGAAGATCCAGCCGAACACCACCGCCGCCTTCTCCGGCCCGAAATGCTGCGCTGTGAGACGCGCCGTGGGCGGCACTGTGGCGACAAAGTCGAGCCCGAAGAACACTGCCCAGAGCGTCAGCGTGAACATATCGAAATTGCCGAAGGGCAGCCAGACCAGAGACATACCGCGCAGCGCGTAATACCACGCAAGGAGCATCCGGTTGTCGTATCGGTCGGTCAGCCAGCCGGACCCGACTGTGCCCACGAAGTTGAACACGCCCATCAGCGCCAGGATCGACGCCGCAGTCACCGCGCCGACACCGTTGTCTGCACAGAACGGGATGAAGTGCTGGCTGACGATGCCGGTCGAGGACAGGCCGCAGATGAAGAAGGTTCCGGCCAGGATCCAGAACGCCCGCGTCGCCGAGGCCTCGGCCAGGACGCCGAGGCTGAACGCCACAGCGTTGCCCGCCGGCGGCGTCGCCGGCCGCACCACCGCCACCCCGCCAAAGGGCGCGAGCCCGAGGTCGCCCGGCCAGTCGCGCGCGAACAGCACATAGAGCAGCGCGCAGAGCCCGAG
>Ga0114973_10001750_pt1 | contig 15930 bp, 13 predicted proteins | sample M_140807_MF_Meta_FD_87025 | JGI IMG/M metagenome (GOLD analysis project Ga0114973, IMG submission 87025) | Freshwater microbial communities from Lake Montjoie, Canada to study carbon cycling - M_140807_MF_MetaG | ecosystem: Environmental > Aquatic > Freshwater > Lake | place: Lake Montjoie... | reverse complement strand
AGAATGTATAGAAAGCATTTGTAACTGATTCAAAACAAAGGAAACATCCTCTATTACTATGGGTGGTTTCTCAGCCATCAATATTTTGGAAATTTGTCTTTCCTTGGTTTTAGTGGCAATCCATTTGCCCCCTGCTGTCATCAATTTCTCACCTTCATTTAGGTTATTTATAGCTTTCAATAAGTCTTCATTAGGAATACAGGCAACATTGATAAAAAATAGAGATTCTATAGAACTAAGAAATTCAGAATCCTCATATAAGGCTTGTAAATAGGGAGCTGTATAAACACCGCAAGCTTCATGGGTATACTGTTCCCATCTTTCTTTAAAAGTAAAAATACCTACCCTGCAAGTTGCAAAAGATTGGGTTAAGGTGAAAGGATAAAAATGTTCCCTTTCTGCGATATCTAATAAGATATATTGCATTAATTTTTTTATATGGTTTTTATTATGAGCAGTTAAATTTAGTTAAAGTCTTGTCAATCTCAGGCCAAAGTTTAATGAATTAGGATAAGTTCCTAACAGATGTTTATTTTATGCTTATTTTTGAAGCCTAATTCAAATATTATGCAATTCGGCACCTTTAATTATCCTGTACCAGCCAACGAACCCGTATTAACCTATGCACCAGGTTCTGCTGAAAAACTAGCTTTAAAACAAGCCATCATTTCTCTAAAGAAAAAAACATTGGACATACCGATGATTATAAACGGTAAAGAAGTTAGAACCGATTTAAAGCAAGCCATACATCCTCCCCATGAAATAAAATATATACTAGGTCATTTTCATATGGGTAATAAAAAACATGTGGATCAAGCCATAAGCGCAGCATTAAAAGTGAGAAATGCTTGGTCGAATATGAATTGGGAAGCAAGAGCTCATATATTTTTAAAAGCAGCCGATTTATTAGCGACTAAATATCGTTTTGAAATGAATGCGGCTACCATGTTAGGTCAAAGTAAAAATGCTTATCAAGCTGAGATAGATGCCTCTTGCGAGTTAATTGATTTTTTAAGATTCAATGTTCATTTTTTAAGTCAGATATATCAACAACAACCTGTTTCTTCTACTGGTATTCATAATAGAATGGAATACCGTGGACTAGAAGGATTTGTACTTGCTATTACTCCATTTAATTTTACGGCTATTGGTGGCAACCTTCCTGCTTCTGCTGCCATGTGTGGTAATGTGGTTGTTTGGAAACCAGCTAACACACAAATTTATTCTGCACAATTATTTATGCGCATTATGAAAGAAGCAGGCCTTCCAGATGGCGTTATTAATATTGTATTTGTAGATGGCCCTACCATAGGTGCTACTTGTTTTGCGCATCCCGATTTTGCGGGTGTTCACTTTACAGGAAGTACTGGAGTATTTAATTATATGTGGAAACAAATTGGAGAGAATATAGCTAAGTATAAAACTTATCCAAGAATTGTAGGTGAAACAGGAGGTAAAGATTTTGTAATGGTAAATGAAACAGCTGATGTAGATACTGTGGTTACAGCACTTGCGCGTGGTGCCTTTGAATATCAAGGACAAAAATGTTCTGCTGCCTCTCGTGCTTACTTACCCTCTAATATTGCTCCAGCTATAAAAGAAAAGTTAGTGAAAGCTATTAAGACCATGAAAATGGGAACGGTAGAAAACTTTTCAAATTTTGTGAATGCAGTTATTGATGAAAAGTCTTTTGACAATATTTCAAAATATATTGACCAAGTTAAAAAAGATAAAAAAGCTAAAATTTTAGTAGGTGGAAATTATAGTAAAAAACTAGGTTATTTTATTGAACCTACTGTGATTGAAACTACCGATCCAAAATACACCACTATGTGTGAAGAAATTTTTGGGCCGGTTCTTACCATTTATACCTACCCTGCTGCTGAATATGAAAAAACTTTAAAGCTTTTAGATAGCACTTCTAAATATGCATTAACTGGAGCCATTATTGCTCAAGACCGATCAGCGATTGAACTAGCCACTAAATTACTAAGACATGCTGCTGGTAATTTCTACATAAACGATAAACCTACTGGAGCTGTAGTTGGACAACAGCCTTTTGGTGGCGCGAGGGCTTCTGGAACCAACGATAAAGCAGGTTCTATGTTGAATTTATATAGATGGTTAAGTGCTAGAACAATTAAAGAGACCTTTAACCCTCCTACCGACTATACTTATCCATTTTTAAAAGAAGCCTAAAGCACTGTTTTTTGCTCTATTTTATGGTAGAAAACAGTATATTTGCTGCTCAAAATTAAAGGACTGTGGCCCAAAAATTTTCTAAAGAAACATATCTCTATTGGTACGAACTAATGCAGTTAATACGTCAGTTTGAATCCAAATCTGAAGAGATGTATAAAATGGCTGGAAAAATCAGAGGTTTTTTCCACGTTTATAATGGACAGGAAGCTATTGCGGCTGGCTGTATGACAGCTACCAACCAAGAAGACCCCTTCATTACAGGCTACCGTGACCATGGGTTAGCCTTGGCAAAAGGTATGAGTCCCAATTCGGCTATGGCTGAATTATACGGCAAGGCTACTGGATGCTCTAAAGGAAAAGGCGGCAGTATGCACTTATTTAGTAAAGAGCATTATTTCTTTGGTGGTCATGGTATTGTGGGTGCTCAAATAGGAACAGGGGCTGGTTTAGCCTTTGCAGAACAATACCGTGGTTCAAAAAATGTGGTATTATGTTTTTTTGGAGATGGTGCCGCAAGACAAGGTATGTTGCATGAGGTATTTAATTTAGCCATGCTTTGGAAATTACCTGTGGTATTTATTTGCGAGAATAACAACTATGCAATGGGTACTTCAATTGAAAGAACAAGTAATGTGATTGATATTTATAAATTAGCGGATGCTTATGAAATGCCTTCTGATAAAATTGATGGTATGACAGCAGAAGCAGTTCATGAAGGTGTAACAAGAGCTGTAAAAAGAGCACGTGATGGTGAAGGCCCTACTTTATTAGAAATGAAAACCTATCGTTATAGAGGACACTCTGTATCGGATCCTCAAAAGTATCGTTCTAAGGATGAAGTGGAAGATTATAAAAATCAAGATCCTATTACGAAAGTACATAGCACTATTCTTGAAAATAAGTTCGCTACTGAACTTGAATTACAAGCCATTGATGATAAAATTGCATTAATTGTAGAAGCTTCTGTTAAATTTGCAGAAGAAAGTCCATGGCCTGATGAAAGTGAATTATTGAAAGATGTATACATTGATTCATCTTACCCTTTTATTGTAGACTAATTATTTAATAAAACTATATGAGCGAAGTACAACAAGAACAAGAACAAGCACCAGTATCAATTTCAAAGAAGAACCAACAATTAATTGTTTATTTATTAGCTGGCGGCTTACTTGCTGCAGGTATTATTTATGGTTATTTAGAATTATACCAAAATCCAAGAGAAGCTAAGGCTGCAGATACAATGTTTACGGCAGAAAAGTATTTTGGATTAGACTCCTCTAATTATGTACTTAACGGAGATGGTACTAACAAAGGTGTTTTATATGTAATTAAAGAATATAGTGGTACGAAAGCTGCTAATTTAGCAAATTACTATGCAGGCATTAGTTATTACCGCTTAAATGACTATAAAAAGTCTATTGAATATTTGAAGGACTTCTCTACTTCTGCTAAGCAAGTTCAAGCCATAGCTTATGGAACGATTGGAGATGCCTATGCAGATTTAAAAAATAATGATGAGGCTATTAATTATTATAAAAAAGCAGGTGGTCATTTTCCTGAAGATGAAGGTATTTCTGCTGAATATTTATTCCGTGCTGCTTCTTTATTAGAGATGAATGGTAAGGTGGATGATGCTATTGAAATATATACCACCATTAAGACTAAATATCCAAAAACAGAAAAAGGCTTCCAAGCCGATAAGTATATTAATAGATTAAAGGTTCAGCCTTAATTTATTTAGCTCAATTAGCTAAGTATTCTTATTTTTAATACATGACAGTACAGCTATTTATCCCTTGTTTTATGGATCAATTGTATCCACAGGCCGCTTACAATACTATTAAGGTATTAGAAAAGGCGGGTTGTAAGGTTAAATACAACGAACAGCAAACCTGTTGTGGTCAGCCAGCTTTTAATGCAGGTTTTTGGAGCGAGTCTAAAGATGTATGCACCAAATTTGTACAAGATTTTGACGGATCCGATTATATTGTAAGTCCTAGTGCCAGTTGTACAGGTTTTGTAAGAAATAATTTTGGAAAAATTTTCGAGAATAATGCTTTTCAAAGTCCTGCTAAAAAAGTAACCAATAGAATGTTTGAGCTTTCTGAATTCTTAGTTAAAATTTTAAATGTTACAGACCTCGGTGCCAAGTTTGAAGGCAAGGCTACTTATCACGACAGCTGTGCGGGTTTAAGAGAATGTAATATTAAGCAAGAGCCAAGACAACTATTATCAAAAGTGGCTGGTTTGGAATTAATAGAAATGAATGAAGTGGAAACTTGTTGTGGTTTTGGAGGAAGCTTTGCTGTGAAGTATGATACTATTAGCGTTTCCATGGCCGATCAGAAAATTGAAAATATAATTAACACTCAAGCGGAATATTTAATTAGTACCGATTCAAGTTGTTTAATGCATTTAGAAGGCCGTATGAAATTCAATGGCAATAATATACAAATACTGCATTTAGCTGATGTGCTAGCAAGTGGGTATTAAATTTTTTTACTATGGCCTATTGGTTAATTAAATCAGAACCCTTTAAATATTCTTGGGATCAGTTTGTTAAAGACAAAAAAACATTTTGGGATGGTGTAAGAAATTATGGCGCCCGAAATAATTTAAGGTCCATGAAAAAAGGCGACCTGGCTTTCTGGTACCATAGTAATGAAGGCATGGAAATAGTAGGCATTGCCAAAGTGGTTAAAGAATCTTACCAAGACCCTACGACTGAAGAAACTGCTTGGTTGGCTGTTGATTTTGCCCCAGATAAAAAATTAAAACATCCAGTAACATTAGCAGATGTAAAAGCCAATACGAATTTATCGAATATGGCCTTAGTGAAATTTGGAAGATTGTCTGTCCAACCAGTTACAGATGCTGAATGGGAAGAAGTCATGAAAATGAGTCAGGGTAAATAATTTCCTTAACAAGCTATAGGGACATTACTTAAAAAATATATAGCCAATAAGTATGGCAATGACCACTCCTATAATATCTGCAAAAATGCCAGCCCATAATGCATACCTTACTTTTTTAATACCTACACTTCCAAAATATAGAGCAATTATATAAAAAGTAGTATCTGCAGAGCCCTGAAAAATGGAGGCTAATTTACCTACAAAAGAGTCGGGCCCTTGGGTTTGAAATATATCTAACATCATTCCCCTAGCCCCACTCCCACTAAGTGGTTTCATAATGGCTACTGGTAATGCGCCAATAAATTCAGTATTCATGCCCGTTAATTGAATTAAATAAGTTATTGCATTTAAAACATAATTCATGGCGCCACTATCTCTAAATACACGAATGGCTACTAACATGGCCACTAAATAAGGTATGATTTTAACAATTACTTCAAAACCATTTTTAGCACCTTCAATAAATGCATCGAAGACGGACACTTTTTTATAAGCACCACCTAGTATAATGGCTACAATAATTACAAGAAGTAATCCGCTGCCAATTACTTTAGAAAATACTTCTTTATTAACAGGACTCAAAGAATTCACCCCAAAAAGTACACCCACCATTATTAACACTAAAACTATTAGCCAACTAATTAAAACTTTATCCCATTTTAATTTTTGATAGAATCCTACCATTAATATGGATGCGAGTGTGGTGCCAATAGTGGCTAACACACAGGGTATAAAAATACTCGCTGCATCTTGAGAGCCTGCAGCTAACCTATAGGATATAATGGTTAATGGAATAATGGTAAGCCCACTTGTATGTAATACCAAAAACATAATTTGTGCATTGGTGGCTTTTTCTTTTTCTGGGTTTAAACTTTGTAAGCTTTCCATGGCTTTTAAACCAAAAGGAGTAGCAGCATTATCTAATCCTAACATATTGGCAGAAAAATTCATCACCATTTGGCCCATGGCTGGATGATTAGCCGGAACTTCTGGGAATAAACGACTCAAAAATGGGTTCATCCATTTGGCTAGCTTTTGTATAGCCCCTGCTTTTTCAGCAATATTCATTAAACCTAAGAAAAAGACCATGGTGCCGGCTAAAGGGAACGCAACATCAATTACAGAGGACTTTGCTGAATCAAAGATACCATCGGCTAATAACTTGAAAATGGTCGTATCGCCCAAAAAAACAAGTTTACAAAGGGCAATTATAAAGGCAATTACAAAAAAAGCCATCCAAATAATATTCAAGGCCATAATCAATTGTTTATGGTTCTAATATAGTCATTTTTGAGTTTAGAATTGTATTTTTGCGGTCTTAAAACAATAGATATTATGGCTTTACAGGCAGGTATTGTGGGATTACCCAATGTAGGAAAATCGACCTTATTTAATGCAGTTAGTAATAGTGCCAAAGCACAAGCAAGTAATTACAGATTCTGTACCATTGAACCGAATGTGGGTTTAGTGGATGTTCCTGATATTAGATTACAACAATTAGCAGATTTAATTATTCCCAATAAAATAGTGCCTACTCAATTAGAAATTGTGGACATTGCTGGTTTAGTGAAAGGCGCTAGTAAAGGAGAAGGCTTAGGTAATAAGTTTTTAGCGAATATTAGAGAAGTGAGTGCCATTATACATGTGATCAGATGTTTTGAAGATGAAAATGTATTAAGAGAAGAAGGGGCTATTAATCCTATAGCCGATAAAGAAATTATTGAAACTGAATTACAATTAAAAGATTTAGACAGTGTAGATAAAAAAATTCAACGCTGTGAAAAAATGGCAAAAACCGATCCGAAAGCCAAAGTAGAATTAGAGGTTTTACAAAAATGTAAAATCCATTTAGAACAAGGGAAAAGTATTCGATCATTGGACTTAACTAAAGAAGACAGACTCGCTATTGCAGATAGTTTTTTATTAACTGAGAAACCTGTAATGTATGTTGCCAATGTAGATGAAGCTTCGATGCATACAGGCAATAAGTTCTCAACAATGTTAATGGAAATGGCTAAAGCAGAAGGTGCTGAAGTAATAGTCATGTGTAATAATATTGAGTCACAAATTGCTGAACTAGAAGATCCTGCAGACAGAGCCGTATTTATGGATGAATATAAAATGACTGAGCCTGCATTAAACCGTTTAATTCAGTCCGCTTATAAATTATTAAACTTAGAAACCTACTTTACTGCAGGTGTGCAAGAAGTACGTGCTTGGACTATTGGCAAAGGCTGGAAAGCGCCACAGGCAGCTAGTGTGATTCATACCGATTTTGAAAAAGGATTTATTAAAGCGGAAGTAATTGCTTTTGATGATTTTATTAAATTCAAAAGTGAAGCTGCTTGTAGAGAAAATGGAAAACTAAGAATTGAAGGAAAGGAATATATTGTCAAAGATGGCGATGTAATGCATTTCAGATTTAACGTATAGTATCCTAACAATGAATAAACATATTTCTATATTATTAGTTTTATTTACGACTACATTATTTGCATGTAATTCGGATAATAATACTGATGCTAATAATGAAAACGCTATAGCAGCGCCTACTTCTTTATCTTATGAACTTATTAAGGTTTACCCTCATGATACTACTGCTTATACACAAGGTTTAGAATGGAATGGCAATAAATTAATAGAAGGTACAGGACTAGAAGGGAAAAGTATTTTACAAATTTTGGATTCCAATATGCACCCCCTTGGTAATAAAGTAAAATTAGATAAAGAATATTTTGGAGAAGGCACTACCCTATTTCAAGATAAAATTTACCAACTAACTTGGAAAAGCCATAAAGTTTTTGTTTATGACGTCAAAACATTAAAAAAGTCTAACGAATTATACTGGCCTTATGAAGGCTGGGGACTCACTCATAACGATACCTCTTTAATTGTTTCTACTGGCGAAAGCAATATCTATTTTGTTAATCCCACTGATTTTTCCATACAGAAAACCTTGGGGGTATTTAATCAATATGGATATTTGAGTAATATCAACGAACTAGAATATGCAAACGGACAGGTTTTCGCAAATATCTATGGACGTAATGAAGTAGTTGTGATTGATCCACAAACTGGACTGGTAAAAAGTAGTATTGATTTTAGTAATCTACTATCTCAAGCAGGCGTAAAGTATGATCCTTTGAGTATTGATGCAGGCTATGTAATGAACGGCATTGCTTATCATGCAGGCAAGAATACCTTTTTTATAACAGGTAAATGTTGGCCGGTTATAGTTGAAATTAGATTACGCTAATATTAGTCAATCTTTTTTATTTCATAAATTATAGAGCTTCCCCTATCTACATTACGAACTGCTATTATATTAGAAATACAGCCAACGAAAAAAGCGCGCATCATTCCTATCAATCCTGTTTTTTTATATTTTTCACTGAGTAGGCTTATATAAAAGCTATCAAACCACATAGGCAGTTTTTGAACAATACTCATTTTATGTTTTTTGGCTAAATAATGCATAGACAATGGCGAGAAATGATATAAATGTCTTGGTACATCATAGGCAGCCCAGTAATTCTTATAAAACCCTGCATCGTAGCTTGTATAATTGGGCACAGCTATAATTAACCTACCATTAGGTTTAAGTAAACTGTTAAACGTTTTTATATAGGTATTTAAATCATGTACATGTTCTAATACATGCCATAAAGTAATGATTTCATACTTAGCAGGTTCTAATTGAAAGAGTTCTTCAATGGGGAGTAATTTTATGTCATATATTTCTAGGGCTTTTTGTCTACTTGACGCATCAGGTTCTAATGCTGTCACTTTCCAGCCTTTTTTAAACATTGAATGTGCAAATGCCCCTGTACCTGCCCCCACTTCTAATAGATGACCTTTATGGCCTGTAAATAGTGATTGAACCCAGTTAGTCTTTTGAGTTAGTGTATGATTTCTTACTTTATGATACATTTGATTCACAAAACCCTCTTTGGTGTCGGTATGTGAGATATAAGAAGGAAAATTATAATAAGGTGCAATGGCATCTTTGCTAGGTGCTGGATCGGTATATTCTAAAGTACAATTAGCACATTGTATGATTTGAAAGTCTTCACCTGTAAGTGAGTAATCCTTGGTATGTAGTAAATTAGATATGTCTTCCTTATTACAAATGGGACAAGGTGAAAATGGTTTTTGATTTTCAAGCATATTTAAAAAGATTTAAATACAATTGCTGCAATAGCTAAAATAAATAAAATCAATGCTATCCAATGCCATTGAAGTGATTTTTGTTTCTCCACCTCTTCATTTACATGAATGGGGTTAATCGTAATATCTTTATAATAATGATTGGATGTAAAATTACTTACCCAAGTATATTCATTTCCTTTTTTTTCAATACTGCCTAAATTACCAATAGTCAAACTAGCTTCTTGCGCTTCAAAGCAATTTTGTAAAAACTGTTCAAATTGAATATTGGCCTGTTCGATAGAAATAGATAAAGATTCGGCTAAATAAGTGAAAAATTTTACATTAGCTTTCTTTTTAGCGCTCGTAAATAATATATGGAGTTCAGGTGCATGTAAGGTTTCCCCTATCCAAGTAGCTGGTTTTTTAGTTAAATGAATGGTACCTATATTAGTAAGTACTAATTCATTATGTTGTACAAAATATTGTTCAAGTATTTTTTCCATGGTTATTTATGAAACGAATATACGATACCCGCAATGAATTGAACTCCTAAAGAAGGATATTCTGCCCAACGTTGATACTTTTTATCTAATAAGTTCTCCCCTTTAGCCCAGGCTCTCAAATGGGTGGATAATTGGTAATTAAAAGAAGCGTTTAAAACCAAGGCCTTATTTAATTTATAGGCATTGTTAGCATTATTTTCGAAAGAAGCACCAGACCAATATTGCATTGATCCATTAAATGACCATTTTTTACTTGGAAACCAACTAAGTTCCCCATTAAAATTCAGCGGTAAAATACCCCATGCATTTGAATTTTCTTTGATGGAATTAAACTGAACATACTTAGCATTCGCTTTTACAATGAATTGATCGCTAATTTGATAACGCATGGCTGTAACAAATTCTAAGGTAATAGCTCTATATTCAAAAATAGGTTGAAATTGCAAACCATAAAAAGTGTATTGAGATTTGGCGAGTTGATTAACCCTATTGAAAAAAGGAATATTACGATAATCATTTAATGACAATCCAAAATTATATTCTAGGTTTTTAGAAGCATTAATAAAGAGGGATAACTCCTTTTTTTCCTGGGTGGTTATTTTTAATGAAGTGGGCGCCGCTATCCAAGGATTCACCATTGAAAGACTAGCATAATTATTATTGGTTAATATTGTTTGCCAATTAGCTACTAATAAATAGTTGGTATCATTTAATTTTTTACTAAGTTGAATTATAGGGAATAAAGCAAAATCTTGGGTGGTGAAACTAGGGTTAACACCTACTTTAATTCCAGCATTCCATTTATTTAGTTCAATTGAAGGTTGAATGATGAAAATAGAATTTGACTGTTTCGTATAGTTGGAATACGTAAACTTATTGTAATTATAACTAAAATCTAAGTTTAATTTACCAGTTCCTTTTAATTTAAAACTCATTGGGTTGGACATTTCGAACCATAGGTTATTGGTAGAGGTAAGTCCTTTGAAATTTTCGAATTTAATAGTGGGGTTGAAGACTTTTTTTAATAGGCTATTTTTTGAATAGTTATTCACCCATTTAATGGAAGTACCTAAGAGCGTAAAAGGTTGTGCATAATCTCCTAAGGATAAACTACTATTATCTGGCACTAAACCAAACCTGTACCTTTGTGTATTTTGGAAAAAAACTTCCGTTTGCAAAGCGAAATTTTCATTGAGTTGAAGGTGGCCAATATAGGCGATATTTTTATGGTTAAACTGCTGCAGAAATTGCATACCCTTAGAGGTCTCAAAACTAGCTTCAAAGGCATGCGAATGTTTATTTTCATCCACTGCATTGTATCTAGCTTCAAAAAGCTGACTATTAAAATTACCAAATCCAAGTTTTAAATGAGTGGTGTTCACAGGAAAAGGGATCTCTTTTTCTTTATAAGACCTTGGTATTAAAGAAATAGGTCTGTATTGAAAGCTTAAGTTTTGTGTGGGTACTTGATAACTCAAAACTGAAGAACTGGTGTCTATTTTATTAATAGCTTTAGTGAAATTTAGTTTTGCTATATTTTTAAGCTGTGGCTTGAATGCTGAAATAATACTTACTTCTTTTTCAGGGATAGTATCTAGTTTGGGAGTAGCTATATTATTAGCAATAATAAGTTTTGATAAATCGGCTGTTTCAATATTGAGCTTAGTAGTAGCCTTTTTATTATTCTTTTTTCTAGATTTAACCGATTTCTTTTTCTTCTTATTAACTGCTTTTTTACTAGCTGTAATCTTTGCTTTTTTCTTATTTTTTTGTTGGGTATTCCCTACCGTTAAGAAACAAAAAATACAAATGAATAAAAAGCTATATTTTAAAAAATACTTCATACGATTTTATTTAATTGTTGGTGTTTCAGTCAATTCTTTTAACTTTTGAGCAGCAACAATTTTAAGAGATTCAATACTGGCATTATCAGCCACACTTTTATAAGTAGCTATAGCGTTAAAGCTGTCTTTCTGTGCAACATAAATATCGCCTAATAGAATATAAGTTTTTGTGACCCAATATTCATAAGAAGCTTGTCTTTTGATAATGTCAAAGGCCGTTTTTTCCGCTAAGCTTAATTTGTTTTGAGTTAAGTATAAATTGGCTAACTGGTAATGTGCTTCCGCTGTAATAACAGTAGTACCTGTTTTAATGACTTTATTAATTATGAGTAAAGCAGAAGCAGAATCGCCAGCAATTAATTTTTGATGGAAAAGGATCATATTGGCCATTTCAATATCATCCATGGCACTATTTTTATCCTCGATAATTAGTTGCGCTATATTATTAGCATCAGCCCATTTCTCTCTTTTAAATTGGCATCTTAATAAACCCTTATTGGCTTCTGTACTATTTTCCTTTTGAGTGGCTATTTGTAATAGAATGGTGAAATATTTTTCTGCTAAATCGTAGTTTTGATAATTAAAATAATTCAATCTTGCGGCTATAAGTGCTGCCCTTTCTGCATATACATTAGGAGCATTATCCGCTAGTTTTGAAAAATAAACTAAGGCGGTATCATAGGCCTGTTTAGAGTAAGCTATTTCAGCCAGTAAATTCGTGGCTTCTAGACTATATTTTCCATTAGGAAACTTTTGTAAATAGGCACTAAATCCTATAGCCGATTCTGTATATCTTTTTTGTTCATACTTAATAACAGAGGCTCTGAATATTAAAGAATCTTGTTCATTGACTGTTAATGGATGTCCATAGTCATTCATAAACTGAACATATAATTCTGGTGTTTGATCCTCAATAAATATATTACGGATATATTCAATAGCATTTTCACTTTCGGTTGAATTGGGATAAGAAGCATACAAGTCTTTGAAAGTGGAAAGAGCAATTATATTTTTATCTAAATTAAAATACACAATACCTAATTTATAATAAGCTTGAGGGTAAAATTGCGTGGCTGATTTGTCTAAGCTTATTTTAGTTAAAGGTGCAATAGCCTCTTGAAACTTTTCTTGACTTACATAAGTATCTGCCAATTCCATTCTAGCATCGTTGATATAAGAAGAACTAGCATAAATAGTTTCAAAATTATTGAGCATCTTAATTTTCTCAGCTACTTTTCCTATACCACCTAATAATGTGGCTTTTTGTAAATAGGCATAGTCGGCATAAGACCAAGATAAATCTATTACTCGCTGGTAAGTAGCTAAGGCCTCATTCATCTTTTTTAACATCATTTGACAATCTGCCACTCTTACATAGGCATCTTGTTGAAAATGATCTAATGATGCGCCTGGATCAAGACTTGATATCTCTTTAAACTGTAATAATGCTTTTTGATAAGCTCCGTTTTTCAAAAAGCAATAGCCTAAAATATACCTAGCATTGGTCGGATTTACTTCACCAAGATACACAGGATCCAACATGTATTTTTGTAAATAAGTAATGGCGTCAGTAACAAGGCCCATCTTATAACTAATTTCGCCTAACCAAAAATGTGTAGCAGATAGAAAATTCCCATTATAAGGCGCATTTCTTAGTTGATTCAATAAAGTATAGGCCTTTTCCACTTCTCCATCATTTATATGGTTGCAGGATAGCCCATATAATATAGCTGGATATATTTTCAACAATTCAAGTGAAGGGTTCTCTATCAACTGATAAGCTTCTAATGCTTGTTTAAAATTATTATTTAGTGCTAGAGCTGTAATCCATAAAGATTTTGATTCTGCGAAGTAAGTTGACTGAGGATAGTTCTCTATAAATTTATCTAATACAGTCACGGCAATACTATACTCTTTAAGTTCTACAAGTAATTTCCCATAGTTAAATAGTGAAATTTCTTTTTGTTCTAAATTGATACTTTTAGAAGCGCAGAGCATAAAAGCATTCTTAGCACCGTTTTTATCATTCACTTTTAAATAGGCTGTTCCCAATAAGTACATACTATTTTGACCCAAAGAATCATCTACATTGGCTAGTTTTTTAAATCCTTCTATAGATTTTTCCCATTGTTGGTCTTGGAAATAACAAAAAGAAAGCTGGTATAAATCTTGAACTTCCACAATGTCTTGTGCAGCCAAGTATTTAGCTAAGTAAGGAACTGCTTTTTGATATTGTTTCTTTTCAAACAATAAATGCCCCATTAACTGTTGTAATTGTAAGTTATAATACTGCCCCTCTTTTTGCAATGCTTTTTCACAATTTAGCATGGCTGCATCTATATCACCATTGAAATAATATATTTGACTTATATAAAACGGTGTTAAGCTTGCATATGATTCATTATTACTGGCAATTTCAAAACAAGCTAAAGCCAAATTAAAGTCCTTTTTTTGAAGTGCTATAAAACCTGCATAATAATTGGCATCTGTATAATATTTCGATTTCTTTAACTGTCTAATACTATATAATAAATTGGTGGCTTTGTCCCAGTTACCTAATTTGAAATGTAAATACCCTTGAAGATATTTCATGGTAATAAGCTCCTCATTATTCAAATCGGCAATGCTTACTTTATCAAAAGTATTTAAGGCCTCCTGGGTATTTTGTTTTTTAACATAATAGTCCCCTAAAAAGTAGTTAATCCTAGCTTTAAAAATTATGTTGTTGGAAGAGTGTAAATAATTGATTGCTAAATTTTCAGCAGTAGGCTTTTCTAAAACAAGAGATAAATAAGTATAGTAGTAAACTATATCTTCTTGTTTTGGTTTTAAATGATAAGCCGTTTGGATAAATTGAAAAGCTGCCAGTGTATCGCCTTGATGAAGTGCATTGACACCTTTTTGGAAAACTGGATCTAAAATATTTGTGTTTTGGCTATATTGTGCTTTTGTCTGAAATGCAGAAAACATTAATATAAATAAGGCTCCTACTCTAATGCTTAATGATTTCATGCTACTTGTTTATTAATTACCCAAAATTACGCTGTACTAATAAAACGAAGCTTATTTACTGCTTATTGTGGAAAAACAGAATTCATTCGTAAATTTGTCAACAATAACAATAAAACATGTACGAATTCAACACACAGGTAAGGGTAAGGTATGCAGAAGCGGATCCCATGAATGTGGTCTATTATGGTAATTATGCTCAGTATTTTGAAGTGGGCAGAGTGGAAAGCTTAAGAAATTTAGGTATAAGCTATAAAGGCATTGAGGATATGGGTATTATGCTACCTGTAGTGGAATTAAATATTAAGTATTTAAGACCCGCTAAATATGACGATTTACTAACCATCAAATCCCAAATCAAAGAATTGCCTACAGAGCATAAAATTATATTTGATCAGGAAATTTATAATGAGGAAGGTAAATTATTAACTATCGGTAAAGTGAAGCTTTATTTTATGGATAGTAAACTGGGTAAAAGGGCAAGTATGCCAGCTATAATGCTTGAAAAACTAAGCACCTATTTTAGATAAAAACCGCTGTTTTTTAGTTTACTTTGCACCCTATAACCCTGACTCAATGAACCTTATACAAGCAACTATTATTACCATCGGAGACGAGTTATTAATTGGGCAAGTCATAGATACCAATAGTGCTTTTATTGCTCAATCTTTATCTAGAATTGGTATTCCAGTTGCCACTAGAATTGCTGTGGGTGATAAAAAAGCAGATATTATCAATGCCTTAGATACAGCTTCTCAAAAAAGTAAAATAATTATACTCACAGGAGGTTTAGGGCCTACAGCTGATGATATTACCAAACCCCTACTGAATGAATATTTTGGTGGCAAGTTGATAGTTCATCAGCCTAGTCTTGATCATATCACTCATATATTTGAGACGATCCATAAAAGACCCATGATTGATCGAAATAGAAAGCAAGCTGAAGTGCCAGATGTATGTGAGGTTTTATTTAATGAAAAAGGAACCGCTCCTGGAATGTTATTTAAAAAAGAAGGAGTATATTATTTTTCTTTGCCAGGTGTTCCTCATGAAATGAGATGGTTAATTGAAAATCAAGTAATTCCTGTTATACAAAAATCATTTACCACACCTTTTATCGCGCATAAAACACTTTTAACCGCAGGTATTGGGGAGTCTTTTTTAGCAGAACATATTGCCCATTTTGAAAATGCTTTACCTGCTTCTATTAAACTTGCTTACTTGCCGAATATTGGCATGGTAAGGCTTAGATTAACCGGGTCTGGTCAAGATGAAAAAGCCTTGGATAAAGAATTGAATACCCAATTT
>Ga0114973_10001746_pt1 | contig 15948 bp, 15 predicted proteins | sample M_140807_MF_Meta_FD_87025 | JGI IMG/M metagenome (GOLD analysis project Ga0114973, IMG submission 87025) | Freshwater microbial communities from Lake Montjoie, Canada to study carbon cycling - M_140807_MF_MetaG | ecosystem: Environmental > Aquatic > Freshwater > Lake | place: Lake Montjoie... | reverse complement strand
TAAAAAAACAGACTGCTTCATGACTTTAGAATCTTTCGTTATTACAGGAAAAAAAAGAATCGAAGAGGCGGGGATTGAGTGTGCCGATCCGATGTTGCACATGAAACAGATTCTTGGAGCAGCCATTTCTTTAGATTCCTTGCAGTTTTATAGCCGATGGCAGGAGTCATTGAGTGAAACAGAGATTAAATTAGCTACCGATTTTTTGGAGCGTCGACTCAAAGGGGAACCCTTTCAGTACATCGTAGGATACGAGTGGTTTTGGCATTCGCGATTTGAAGTTGGGCCTGGAGTTTTAATTCCTCGGCGAGAAACCGAGCACTTAGTTGAAGAACTTCTCAAATGTCGACCTGAAAAAAAAATGAAAGCGGCTGAATTGGGTGCTGGTTCGGGAAACATCGGAATATCCGTTTTACTGGAACGACCTGATTGGGAATGGAACGGATTTGAAATCAACCCGGAATCTATTCCTTACTTAGGGAAAAATGTTGGGGGGCTGCTACCTCTGGATTCAAAATATTTTATTCATCAAGGTAACTTTTTCGAACTAGCTAAAGAACTCGCCCCATTTGATGTCTGCGTTTCTAATCCTCCCTATATACCCGCCTCCACTGTAAAACATTTAAGTCGGGAGGTTCAAAGTGAGCCTAAGCTGGCTTTGGTCGGGGGGGGGGAGGGAACTGAAATCTTAAAGCACCTAGTGGTAGCTAGTTATCAGTTTTTAAACCCCAAGGGCCTTTTTCTCACTGAAATCGGTAGTGATCAGGAATTAAAAATCCTAGAAATATTAAATCAAGCGGGTTTTCAATCGATTGAAGTTCTGAGAGATTATGCTGGGTTGCCTAGAATAGCGAAAGGGATCAAGTAATGGATGCATTAATCATTGAAGGCCCATCCAAGTTATCTGGAAGAATTGAAATCAGTGGCTCAAAAAATTCGGCCCTACCGCTTCTTTTTGCCTCAATTTTATTCGATGGAAAAGTCACTTACGAAAACATTCCACGACTTTGGGATGTCGAAACCACTTTGAAACTTTTAGAGATGATGGGTTGTCGAACCGAGTGGGATAAAGCTACCGGAAGAGTTTCCATTTTTCCTGAAGTGTCAAAAAAAGTTGCCCCTTATGAACAGGTCAAGAAAATGCGAGCTGGCATTTTGGCCTTAGGTCCTTTGGTCGCCAAATATGGTGAGGCTAAGGTCAGTCTTCCTGGCGGTTGCGCTATTGGGGCTAGACCGGTCAACTATCACCTTGAGGCATTAAGAAAGTTGGGAGTTACGGTTGAAGTTGAAGAGGGATATATCCACGCGAGTGTGAAGGGCAAACTTATAGGCGCTGAAATCCTTTTTCCCGAAGTGACCGTCACCGGAACTGAAAATCTACTGTATGTGGGGGTCATGGCTGAAGGTACCACCGTTTTACAAAATGCGGCTTGCGAGCCGGAAGTGGTGGCGCTCGGTCAATTCTTGAAAAGTTGTGGAGCAAAAATTTCCGGTCTTGGAACGGCCACTATTACGATCGAAGGCTCGGCTTTAAAAAGTCCAGACAAACCCATTGTAATTCCTCCCGATAGAATTGAAGCAGGGACTTGGGTGTCGATAGCTCTTGCGACCCGAAGCCCGTTAGAGCTCACTCACTGTGACGCCTCTCAAATGACTAGTGTTTTGGCCGCCTTTAGGCAAATGGGAGCTAAAATCGAAGAGCTTAATGAGGGCACAGTTCTAAGAGTGACTCCAGCTGATAAATACATGCCACTTCATATTGAGACAGCTCCTTATCCGGGGTTCCCTACCGATATGCAGGCTCAAATTCTGACCTTGCTATGTTTGGCCGAGGGGCGCTCGACTGTCGTGGAGAGTATTTTTGAAAACCGATTCATGCATGTCGCTGAACTTCAACGGTTAGGAGCGAAAATTGAAGTGAACGGGAATGTTGCAACTGTGGAAGGTCCAGTAAAATTTCAAGGTGCTCCTATCATGGCTACTGACCTCAGAGCCAGTGCTTGTCTCGTCTTGGCGGGATTAATCTCCAAAGGAACGACTCGAGTGAGTCGCATTTATCATTTAGATAGGGGCTATCAAAGACTAGATGAAAAGCTCTGTCGACTTGGTGCGAAAATTACTCGTGTTGCGGAATAACTCGGAGACAGGTACTGTCTCAAATTATCAGAAGTTATTTTCTAACAGGAGATTAAATTTATGCGTCTTTTATCTTTGGTCGCTGCTTTTGTTTTGGGTTCAGCTTCTTTTTCGGCCGATATTCCCGGTGGATTAGCTCGAATTTCGGAAGGGCTACCCAACAATACTTATGAAGTGGCACTCAGCCCCGCTTACACCTTGAATCCAGGTGGAGCTTATCTGACCTCTGAACTTCGCTATCAAGCTAACGAAGATTTCGGTGCTGGTTTCGGTTTCGGAGCCGGAGAAGTAGGTTTTAACGTAGGTGCTAATGGAACATGGTACATTGCTCCTGACGTTGATTCCCAACCTGCTTTTTCAGTTTTGGGAGGAGTTTATTTGAACCGAGTTGCTTTGAATAATTTTTTAGCTCTCAGAATTGCTCCTACTGTTAGCAAAATGATTTCTCAAGATTGGGGAAAAGTAACACCTTATGCAAGTGTTCAAGCTACTCCTTCCTTCCGACTTGGGGAAGCTGATAACAACTTTTCCATCCGAACTAACGTTGGAACTTTGTTTGAAATAAAAGCAATGCAAGGACTGCGATTTTTCACTGAGTTAGGTTTAGCTGTGATGAATAGTAACAGCGAAGTGGTCTTCGGAATTTCCTATCCTTTCAAAGCCCTTTAATTTTTGAAGCCCCAAGGTACCAGGTTCTTTTTGATACCTTTTACGTATCAAAAAGAACCTGGTACCTTGGGCACCTTTTTTATTTTGGATTGACCCGAAATTCTAAGATTCCATCGGGTATTTTAAAGTCGTTTTCATTGTAGTAGGGCGTCGCCTGTTTCATATAGTCTATCCACATAGGCAAAGCTGCAGCACTCCCAGTGAGTCCAATCTTTTCTTCTTCGTCGTAACCCACCCAAATTAAAGTTAGGAGTTCAGGAGTGAAGCCCACGAACCAAGCGTCTTTATAGTCATTAGTTGTTCCGGTTTTTCCAGCCATGTTTTCAACTCTAAGACCACTCGCCAATGCAGCTTTTGCCGTACCTCGCGACATGACCCCTTTTAACAGTTGAATGGTTAAATAAGAGGAGGCTGCCGGCAATCGTTCCTCTTCTGAATTTGGGGTTTCGTAAAGAGTGTTTCCAGATTCGTCTGTAACTTTTGAGATGCTTTGAAGTTTGTGCCCTTTTCCTAAGTTGGCCAGAGTTGCATAGCTTTCGGCCAATTCAAAGGGGGTTACCTCAACACTTCCCAAGGCGATGGAAGGTATCTTGGGTATGTTGGAGTGAATTCCTGATCGTTTGATTAAATCGACAATTGAGTCCAATCCTACCATTTGAGCAAGGCGGGCCGTTGGAATGTTGATACTGTTTTCTAGAGCCTGCTCGGCAGTGACTTTTTCAGGTGAGTTTTCATCATAATTTTTGGGCTTCCAACTTTGCCCCCCTTCATAATTCCATTCAAAAGGACTCCCATCGAGTTCGGTTATAGAAGTAAATGGCGGAGAAAAATCCGATTTGTCGAAAGCGGCAAGGAAGACAAAAGGCTTGAAAAGTGAGCCCGGCTGTCTTCTCCCTTGTAGAACTCGATTAAATTGCGTTTTTTGATAACTGCTTCCCCCCTGGAGAGCTACTACTGCGCCTGTCGGAATATCAACAGAGATGAGAGCACTTTGAGGTGTAATGCCTTTCTCGTATTTTTTTGCGATGCTTGCATAGCTTTTTCGTAACAAAGTTAAGTGCTCTTTAAGCGTTTGAGAGGCTTGAAGTTGGAGATAGGGATTTAAGGTTGTGTAGACTGTTAGCGCATCGATATCTAATCGTTTTTTTATCTCTTCGGGAAGCTGTGATAGCACAAGGTCCATGAAATAACCTGTGTCTTGAAGATTTTTTTCTCCAGGAGTGACTCCGAGAGGCTCGGTCAAGGCCACTTCATACTCGCCGGGAAGTATAAAATTGGCCTCTAACATTTTTTTCAAAACCAGATTTCGTCTTTTTATTGTGTTTTCTGGATGTCGACGTGGATCGTGACTGTTTGGTGCCTGAATAATCGCAGCTAGGGTTGCACTTTGAGAGAGTGAAAGGTCAAAAATAGAACGATTGAAATAAAATCTTGCGGCTTCCGATACCCCATGTATTTCATGGGTACTCCACTGGCCTAAGTAAACTTCGTTCAGATAGGCTTCGAGAATTGATTCTTTTGAGTGTGAGGATTCAGTAATGAAGGCGTATAGGGCCTCTTTGATTTTTCGAGAAACAGCTTTTTCTCGGGAGAAAAAAAGATTTTTCATTAACTGTTGAGTAATGGTGCTTCCCCCCTCCACAAACCGTCTGGCTCGTAAGTCTTTGTAAAGAGCTCTTATAGTGCTTCGAAAACTGATTCCTCCGTGTTCAAGAAAATTAACGTCTTCGATAGCCATGACCGCATGTCTCATGTTGACCGGAATTTCCGAAAGGGTAACAGGGGTTTGTGTTCGTAACCTTCCCGCGTAGAACGAGCTTATTCTCTTAGGAGCGAGCTCAAAAGTCTCAACAGAATCTTTTGTGTCGTCTAAATAAATATTAATAAGCGTAAGATCCTTTCCCGTTGAGTCAAAGGAGAATGTTGCTTTCGTTTGGGAGAGGTCTTTTGAGGGGTAAATACTCTCTCCTCTCATGAGAACTAGTTTGGTTTCATGGTCTGTAAACAACCATGAAAATTCGTTAATAAGCAGATCTTCAGGATCTTTCTTTTCTTGGTAGCCCGAATACTCGAGCAGTGTTTGGAGTTGGCTTTTTGAAAAGTGTTCCTTCAAATGAATGGGAGGAAGTAGGGCTAGAAATTGAGAAGACTTTGAAGTAAATAGTTGTTCGAGCCTTTGATTAATTGAATGTTGGATAAAACTGTACGTTAAACCTAGCCCGACCATGAGGATCAAAATGGGGGTCAGTGACCAAAATAACAATTTTTGGCGAGGCAGCTTTATAAATTGTAGAATTCGATTCTTCATATTTAACCTCCCCAAATTACTCGGCGGCAGGTTATTAGGGCAACTACTTAACGATTATTTTAGAATTCTCGGAAAAATAACGCGCTGTTCTTTCGTTTGTTTAGATTAATTCCTGATTGCAAGGGGGGAAAGCCTTGGTTACTCTAACGACGATGCGACTTAAAGAATCTCAAGTTAAATTACTTTGCCAAAAACTTCTGGTGGGGCTTCGTTCAAAACAGTTAATTCATCTAAAAAAAAGCGACCCCGAAATCCTGAATCGGATGCACGAAATTTTTATTAAAGAGTTGCGAGTAGAAGATGACATTAACTTACAAGCAGAGCGAATCTTAGCAGAAAACTTAAGAAAGCTCGGTGTTAAAGGAGATCAGATCGATCGAGAGAAGATGTTCGAGATGATTAAAAAACAGCTCGTTAAAGATAAAAATGTGATTGTATGAGGGGTATTAATGATTTCCGATGAGAAAATGAGCCACATTGTTCATCTGTTGATGAATGGACTTGAGAAAGAAGGATTGATTAGTTTTCCGAACAAAGAGTCGGCGATTCGAGAGGCTCACAAAATTTCTAATTTGTATCTTGTTAATTTAAAAGGGGCCGCTGACGCAGCTAGGCAGAGGATTCTTTCGCAAAAAAATGCACCGGTGGAGAAGAGCCCCCAGTGGGATACTCTCTATCAGAAATATTTAGAAGAAGAATTGCAAAAGCGGGGGGGATAACGTTATCTTTAGGTCGTTTTTGCATTTCATAAAATTAACGGATTAATAAAAAGGTGAAAAAGCACATGAACAACTGGATGATCAAATTATTTAGCTTGGGTTTTTTAATTTCTCTACAAGCTTTTCCGGTTTCCGTAAATTTTGGCGGGAATTTTCGCACGGAAGGTGATTATTTCACCAATTTAACTCAAGGGTACAACAACGACTTTTCAAAAAAGCAGTTTATTAGAGGGAGATTTTTGGTAGACCCCAATATCGTAGTGGACGACCATTTCACCGTACGATCGCAGTGGTCACTGTTAGAGTCTCCTGACAGTACTCCTTCGATTCAACCTTTAGGAACAGGCATAGGTGGTTTCGTTTACGGTGATCCAAATACTGACTCGTTAGTGCTCAATCGTGCCTGGCTTGAATGGAGTTCGGACTTTGGGGTAGTTCGGCTCGGAAGAATGCCTTTCTCGTGGGGATACGGTTTAGTTTGGGATGCGGGAGGAAAATGGGACGATTATGGAACGACTCTTGACCGCTTAGAATATAGACTTCACTTGGGACATATCGTCGGTGCTTTAGCCTATTCCAAACCCAGAAAAAAATCGGTTTGGGGTCATAAAAATGATGCCGATTTTTTTATGTTTTATCTTCAGTATGACAACCCCGAAGCTGACGTAGAGGGTGGGGTAATCTATGAAAAGCAAACTCGTTCGAATGCCCAAGGAACAGAGCTTGCAACGGGTAACCCCAATAATTATTACTCCGGTAGTTATTTGGCAGTCAACACACCTTATCCTTTGAATAATAATGTGGTGGATGTCTACTTGAGAAAAACGGTTAGTTATTTCACTTTGGGTGGAGAAGTGAGTTGGATGACCGGAGAAGCGAATAACTACAAAAATGCTCTTAGTAAAAATGCGAATCTCAACGCTTTAGCAGCAACTTTAAATGCCACTTACGAATACCATAAAGTGAAAGCTTTTCTAGAGTTTTTGTATGCGAGCGGGGACTCCAATTTGAATAATGATGAGTTAACAGGTTTTGTTTCTCTTCACCCAAATCGTCGTGCCGGTTTTATCTTGGGACGCGAGCTCCTAGGAAAATATTCCAGTGTAGGAACGGATCCTGGCAAAGTGGGTAATGGAAGCATGGTTCTTTACGGAAACCAAGATTCTTTCTCGGGAATTTACTTTTTCCGACCTGGTTTGAGAATTGATTGGTCTCCTTCATTGTCCTCAGGGCTCGAGCTTGTTTACGCTGAAAAGGCCTCGGTTCAAAACGGAGAAAATCGAGCTTTAGGAACCGAAGTTGACTTGGGGACCGATTACAGCGTCTATAAAAATTTCGACCTCGGTGTGAATGTGGGCGTATTATTCCCAGGAAAGGGAATTTTATCTTCGATGGGTTTAGACACAACCTATACCGTATTCGGGTTTAGAACTACAGCTAGTTTGAAGTTCTAAGAAGCCATCAGGAGAGTTCGGAAGCAGTGCATTTATTGCGGTGGATTTTTTGGGGAATAGTAAGTTTAAAAGCGGTCGCGGTAAATACGACCTCTTTGCCATCGCTTTCTGTTGCAGCTGACTATTATTTTTCTAAAAACAATTACAGTCAGGCTCTTTCGCTTTGGGAAGAGGTTTACAAATCTCAGCCGAGTTCTGTTCAAGCCATGTTGAAAGTTTCAGAGCTTGAGCTCCTTCTTAAAGGGCACGAACCTTCTCAAAAAACGGTGCTGGATTTTTTGAATCACCGTAGGCAATTCATTTCTACCTATGATTGGAAAAATATTCAGAGCCAGCTTGAACTGACTCAGTCTCGATTTGTTAAAGATGAATCACAGAGTCTTTATTTTCAGGCTGTTTCCAAAATAAATCTTGGTGACTTTTCTCAGGCTTTAGCCTTGTTGAACCAAGCAAATATTCTAGAAAAAGGAAATCTGCTAATTCTTGAAGCGAAGGCGAACTGCGAAAAAAGATTGGGTTTTTTCAATAAGTTTTATGAAACTTTAAAAACAGCCAATGAAATTGCTGTTGTTAAAACGCGTTGGACGGAAAGTCTTCTGGAAGCTCATTACCACTTTAAAGATTACGGTGAAATTGTGAAATGGTTTGAAAAGCGGAGTGAACAAGGTTTGACTCCGAGACAGAAACTAACTTCTGCTTTAGCTCTCATTGAAAAAGGCGATGAAAAGGAGGGTAGGGCACTTCTTCTTCAAATTCAAGAGAAGCAATTGGCTGAAGTTATTCGACCCATGCTTTGGTATGGTCTAGGAAGAGTCTTAATGAAGGAGCCATATTCAGCCGGCATGGTCACAAAGCATTTAGAGCGATTTGTAGCTTCAGCCTCTAAACTAGAGGCTTTCCAACCTCAGAATTGGGACCCGTACCGTCTGAAGGAAAAGGTGGCGGAAGCTCAACTGTTCTTAGCCGATCTAAAGCAGAGCCCTTAAATGTCACCTGTGACGGTAACCTACACACGCAGCTGAAAGTTAGGCAAGGACCTACCCAGGTTAGTATTCTTTTAGTTTCAGGTAATTATCTTTTGTGATGAAGCTGGCTTTAGCCTTGCAATCCTCCCGGCTCGGAGAGTGGTCCATTACGCAAGGTGATTGGACTAGAAGTAAAATATGCGAAGAATATTTAGATCTGCGAACTTAACGTTGTTTTTCAGTGCTTTGGGAGTGATTCTGCTAGGCTTATCAGCCTGTGCTGATAAATCTAAGCTATTGCAGACCAACTCCTCTTTGAGTTTTAATCAGGATTTTAATCCGCCCCTATTGGATATCCTCTGGGTTCTGGATGATCGCTCTCAATTTTATAATGCTCCAGGTAGAAACAATATCATCTCTGAAGCCCAAAAGTTTTTCACAAGATTAGATGGATCAACTTCTAGTTATCAAATGGGTTTTATCACTGCTGATATGCTTCGTTCTCAGGGGAAACTGCAACCAGTGGCGAATCCAATAATTTTAAAGAAAAACATGGGAACTTTGGAGCAAAGAGTCGCTTTGTTTTCTTCTCTTTTGACCCAAGTTGCATTTAATGGAAATACGGGGGGGCTAAACAGGGCTTTTGAGGCTACGAATCTTGCTTTAAGTCAGTACTTTCAACCTAGGCCTAATGTGCCTTTAGTTTTAGTTTTTATTTCTGATTCGGATGATCACTCTTTGGTTCCTACTTCAGAATCGGCGGTGAGTTATTACGGCAGAAAATTTCTTTCTTTTAAAAATAACAACCCAGATTTACTTAGAGTGTACTCGATTAATTACGAAAGACTTCAGTCCGGTCAGGTTATTGATAGAACAAATCGTTGCGTAACTTTATATAATGCTGACATCGATTTAGCTGGATTCCAAGATAGGTTTTCACAGCTAGCAACGATTTTGAAAGGTGACACTGGCGGCATTTGTGGCAGCTTTTCTCAAAAAATCAGCTTGGATGGGCTTAGACTTAAACAGCTTCCCAAACGATTTAAAATTGACGTTCCTATTCAGGAAAACACACTGAAAGTGGTCGTTTCTTTAAATGGGGTTGAGATTACCAATTTAACTTGGGTGTTCGACAGTAGTTCCAATGAAATTGTATTTGATGAAGCGCCACCCGAAGGTGCTCGCATTGATGTAACCTATCTATCTAAGTGACCTCTAGGCATTAGAGTTTTGTTGTGCTCTAAGTTGCTTAAGAGCCTGTCCCCAATTAGAGAGATTTGTTAGAAGTTCATACTCGATTTTATCGGCGAGCCCTTGATAGTCTTCCTGTTGTTGAAAACCAAATACGGATTTAAGAATGTGCTGTAAGTCTGATTCAATTTTTGCCAAAGAAACGCCCTCACAGAAAGTTTTGGTAAAGTCTAGATTTAGCGCTATTTTAGTGATTGTAATAGACTCAACAAATCTTTCTAGACCTTCAATACATTGAATGAAAAGTCTGTTTCCGTTCAGTTTGTCCGACTCGCGGAAAAATTCAGCTGAGCGAATAATGCTTTTTTGCAGTCGCTCAATACAGGAAAGAGATACATCATATCCAGTAGCTGCCCAAATCGACTTATCTGCAGTTCGAATTTCTATTTGATAGTCTGAATCAACGGTCTTTTCCAGAATGTTATTTTCAAGGGTGGAAGAGTATCTTCGACCATCAACATCGATTTTAGTGAAAATACGATTTGGGGGAAGTTCACTGAGAACCTCATTTATAGCATCGCCTATTTTTTTGTTCTCGGTCGACTTTAAATCGCAAGGTGAATCGTCCAGTCTTAGTTTAATCATATATTTCCCCCTTGCCGATGTTTGTGTAGGCTAAGTTCGTTTCGTAATTGTCTTGCTTTGGTATGGTCTGGAGATCTTTTCAAGATAACATTTAGTTCTGTCTCACAACCCGACCAATCATTTTGCTTGAATAGTGTGGCTGCCAATAGAAATCGGTTATCTAAATGTGCGGGATCTTTGATAAGAGCTTGCACAATGAGTTTTCTAAGCCCCCGTAAATCGGACTCACTGTCCGCCAAGGCATAAAGTTGATGAAGGGCGACAGAGTTCAGACAATCAACTTCAAGAGTTTTTTGGAAGTACATCTCAGCAATATCGTTTTCCCCACTCATTTGGGCTACGATTCCTATGCCACAAAATGCCTTTGCAGCCGTAGGGCAAAAGTCTATCGCCTGTTGAAAGTATCTAGTGGCCTTCTCAAATCTTTTTCTCTGGATCTCTAAGGTACCCAGATTGATTAAAATAATATGAGATCTGGGGTTTAGTGAAAGCGCGTGGTGATAGGCTTCTGAGGCTTCGTTAAATTTCTCCAAACGAGTCAGGCAATTTCCAAATTCTTTGTGAAATTGGAACCTTAAATCAGCAGGCAATGCAGCAGCCTCGTTTACCTTAGTAAAGGAATCGTGGGCAGCTGTATCATTATTTTCCTTGATTAAACTTATTCCTAGAAGAACATAGCCATCCTGGCTTTTGTGAATTTCGATGAGTGCATTAAAACATTTTTTCGCAGCAGAAGTGTCTCCCAAGTTGAGAAGGCATTGTCCGAGCCCCCGCAGAGCAGTTGCGTTCTTCAGTTCTTTTTTCAAAATGAAAGAGAAGAGATTCCTAGCCAATAAGTAATCTTCGTTTTTTAAAAGAAGTTCAGCTTTGTTTAAGACTGAACTCAATTCATCATTATCTTTTGATTTTGTTGTGGAAGCTACAGGCGTTGATGCGGTTGGTTTTTTTATCGTAACCAAAAAGCTGCGAGTTTCGATTTGTGGGTCATTTTTATCGAAGCTTTTTATAGCTTCTTCAAGAGAAGCCATAATGGTTGGCTGTGTTGAAGGCACTACCTCTCTGACTTGGATGCTCTCTGCATCAGAGAGCACGTTAAAGAAAGGTGAATTTATATTGTGTGTAAATGTTTCATTTGCCATGGCAACTTAAAGGGAAGAGCAAGGGCTGTGCCATTAGCAAAAGTGAAAGAGTTGAATAGTGAGTAGTACTTGGGGATTCCAAGTTCTGGTTCAGACGTCAAAGCTCGAACAAGGCGACAAAGTTTTGACTCAATGTGGAACTATGCGTCTTTTGTGCGACGTCGTTTCGTATTTGTGGATTTTTCAAAGCTATCCAGGTGATGAGTAGTCTTGAGAGTGGATTTAAGCTTTTTTATTGTTTGAGTCTTCATGGCATCTATCTTGGAGATTAATTGGAGGTCGATAGCAATGATTTTTTCCCCTAAACTTTTCTTTTTGTCGAACAGAGTTTTAAGGCTATCCCGATAGCTATTCATTTCATCTTCAGTAGTGGTCGAATCTTTGAAAGCTCGGGCTATTTTCTGATCTAGTGATCGAATGATGTTGAGCAGTCTTTCCCGGTTTTCAACGAAAAAACTAAGGTTATCCCAACGGTCACTATTAGTTTCTTCCAGAAATTTCGTACTAATAGAAAAAAACTTTTCATAGTACTTATTTTTCATCTGCAAATATTGAATTACTTCTTCCATTTTTTCCCCCTTACCGATTTTCGGAAACTTTGTTGTCTGTTTTTAACGAAGCGACGGCCTGTTGCCAGGCTTCATGTAAAGTCATTAGGATTTTTAAAGCCTCATTCAGCTTTTCAACGCTGTTTTCTTTTGTGGCTTCAATAAGTCTTTCAGTAACGAAATCATAAAGCGATTCCAAGGAAGCAGCCAGGTCTCCACCCTCTTTGTGATTCAGAGTGGCTCTCAGTTCATTCACAATGTCCTGGACACGTCCTATAAGTCGCGATTTTTCAGAGATGTCTTTTTTTTCACAGGCTTGAATAGCTTGTTTTAAAAATCGAACCCCGCCCTCATAGAGAAGAAGCAAAATAGCCTCTTTGTTAGCTGTGAGAATCTCGGTGTTCTTATAGGTTTTTAACGTCTTTTGGTAGGCGTTTTTTTTGTTAGCTGAGTTCATAATTTATTCTCCAGTTTAGCCGCCCGTTCCCGGAATTGAGCCAATGGCTCCCTGGAAATAGTTAGATTGGCTTTTCATTGAATTCAGAGCACCCTGAGCCGCAGAGAGTTGGTTTTTGAGTTGTTCTGCTTTGCGTTCGATCTGTTTCTCTTTCGTGGATATATTTTTATCAATGGTTCGGATCTGATTGTTATAGTTTTGGAGTTGGTTTGTTAAGACTCCTCCACCGGCACTTGAAATTGTATTAACGGCGCTTAGCACCGCGGGCATAATCCCTTTCGTTTCCTCATTGCCTGTCATCAAGGTAACCACATCTTCAAAGTTTGCTTCCAAAGCACTTTGAAACTTTTTTTCATCAAAAGTTAGGGTTCCTTGCTTATTGAAGGCAATCCCCAAATCGCCTAGAGAGCGGTATTTTTTGGAACCATCACCGATAATGTTGCTTTGTAAGGCATTTCTTAATCTGTCTTCAGCGAGTCTAATTCCATAATCGCCACCCAGAGTTTTGGAGGTGTCGGTTTTATCATCCATCTTGTTTTGACTTTGGATGAAAGTGAATACTTGGTTAAGCTTTTCGACAACATCCTTCATTTTTGTGAGAGTTTTAGGTACGTCCTGTTCGATCGTTACGGTTAGAGGTTTTCCCGGTTCTGTGATTCCTTTTAAATTTAGAGTCGCTCCTGGGATGATATCTTTGAGCTCATTGGTGGGGCTCTGTATCTCATATCCCTGATAGCGAATGACTGCATTGGTTGCATCTCTCTGCGATTCCAAAACAAGTTCTTCTTCTCCACCGGAAAAGTAGAATTCAGGAAATTTTACATCACTCTGGGTTCCTACTCCTTCTGCTCTCAGTAACAACCTAAAAGAGGGCTCTTCACCCGAGTTGTCATTTATGACACTTGCTTTAAGGCCGGACCCGGAGGAATTTATTACCTTAGCAACCCCTTCCAGTGTTGAGTTGTCGTCATCAATAAAGATTTCCTGCGTTTCTCCCGCGGCTGTATTAAAGGTGATGTATCCAGTACCAATTTTTGTTTCAGTTTTGTCGGGCAGGGCGTTTGAAAGGGCTGAAGCTGAACCGGCAAGTTGTAACACTTCGATGCTGTGTTTCCCTTTGTCAGCTGCGCTTTTGTCTGCACTTCCGGAAATAACTTTCTCATCATCGCTTAAGAAGGAAAGTTCTCTAATAGCAAAGGGACTTCCGACTTCGGGAAGAATTTGTTTGAGACCCTCCATTTTGGAGTTTAAATCGGTAAGTAAATTTACTTTCGACGCAATAATCTCTTTTCGGTCTTCGAGCTGTTTTATGGGCTTTCGCTCAGCTTGGACGGCGGAGCTGTACGCCTTTTGGAATTCTGGGCTCAAATTAGAGACTGAATCCATTGATATGCCAGGCACATCAAGCTCCTTTGAAGTTTACTAATATTAAGTTTTTGTAGAAAAAAAATAACGAGGAAAAGTAGTTTGGGAACTTTTGAATTTACTCTTTAAGTATAAAATTAAGACGGGTTTAAATCAATGCTGAAACTTGCGAAAAACCACTCATTAAAAGGCTTTATTAATTTTTTTTACGTCAGAAAATTGGCTGTTTTCTTTGCCAGATGATTTGTTTGAAAAACAGTTTTTCGCAGATCTCTTGTACTTGGGGCGATGCGCGAGTAGTTCGATGACTTTATGGCTGTCAACAATTTGACTGACCAGTTCAAGAGCAACTTTGTCTTCGGGAACATCTGTAGCTGTTTCATCGGGATTAGAAACCGATTTTAGTTTTTCATTTTTCGATCGGTTTGAGGGATCCTCTTTTGTAGAGTTCTTCTCTTGGCGTTGACGAGTATTATCAGATGTCTCGTTGGAGGCATTGATTGAATACGCCATCGCAGGTTGTAATGGGTTAACAGCCATGGGAAGACTCCTCTATAGAGTTATCGGCTTACTCCGGTTAAAGAGTAAGCCGATTTTTCCCATTTATTCACTTACACTTAAGAGAGCTTTAATCTCCCAATAGTTTCAAAGCCATGGCCGGTTCCATGTTAGCTTGAGCTAATACAGCGACCCCAGCTTTTTGTAAGACCTGTGCTTTCACGGCATCTGCAGTTTCCTTTGCCATGTCTGCGTCTAGGATCCGTGATTTAGCTGCCGACATATTTTCTTCATAGACCGACAAGCTACTTGAGATTGAAGAGAGTCGAGACTGTAGTGCCCCCAACTCTGCTCTCGGTTCTGTTAATTTTTTAACCGAATCGTCTATAGCTTGTAGAGAGTTTCGGGCTGAGTCGATATCCGACAGGTCGACTCCCGAGAGTCCCAAAGATGATGTGCTCAGATTTAATTTTGAGGCATCATATTCAAGACGATTAGCTTCATTGTTATCGGGCCCGATTTGAAACGAGAAACTGCGGCCTTTTCCGTTCAGTAGCGATGTATCAAAAAACTTAGTTGATTCGGATAGGCGATCTATTTCCTGTTTCACCTGTTCAACTTCAAATTGAATCGACTTTCTTTCTGAATCTCCTACGTTGTCACTTGATGCTTGCATGGCAAGTTCTCTAAGACGAATCACCATGTTGTTCACATCATTCATTCCCCCTTCAGCTACTTGCATGAGAGAGAGTGCATCTTGGGCATTGCGGTGAGCTTGCTGGATACTTCGAACCTGTCCTTCGATACTTGTTGAAATAGACAGTCCGGCAGCGTCATCACCAGATTTGTTGATCCGTTTTCCTGTCGCCAGGCGTTCTGCTGACTTAGCGTAGCTCTCGGATGACTCCTCGAGATGGCGCTTCGTATTTAGCGACGCCAGATTGGTTAAGATTGTTAATGCCATGGTAAGCTCCTTTAGTTCTTTCCCTTTGGGTTAGAACTTGATAAATGGGTTAATTAGTGCAACGCGTTAGGATGCACAGTGTCTTTATCGGCATTGCGTCAAAAGGCTTTAGGAAAAAATGCGCTACGCGTAAAAGAGGGTGTATGGAAAGGCTTCATCGGCCGGTTTTGCTATCAGAAGTCGTTGAAAATATTGATTTAAAAGATGGTGGTATCTATGCTGATTTAACCTTCGGAGAGGCGGGCCATTCCGATGTTTTGTTAGGTCATAACATCAAACTTTTGTTGGGGAATGACCGGGATTTGAGCACTTTGGATAGGTATCGAAAAGAGGGGAAATACCGAACTGACCCTAGACTTAAGCTTGTGGAAGGGCCTTTTTCAGGTTTTAAGGCCCAAACAGAGGGGATTTTTTTCGATGGGATACTGGTTGACCTAGGAGTGAGCACTCGGCAGCTTTTGGAAGCTGAAAGAGGATTTTCTCTAATGAAACCAGGCCCCTTAGATATGCGGATGAATCCTGGAGTGGGGGAGCCGCTTTCCACTTGGTTATCTCAACTAACTCCAGAAGAGTTGGCAGACCAGCTGTACCGTAATGCAGAAATTAGAGAATCAAGAAGTCTGGCTCGCAAAATCATTAAAGCCTTTCAAGAAGGAAAACTGAACAACACAGTCGAGTTGGCGAAACTTGCGGGCCCTAAAATACCCGGAAAATCTCATCCTGCTACGGCACTTTTTACTGCGTTACGCATGATGGTAAATCAAGAGCTGGACGAGATGGAGCGAACCATCCCAGCCTTAATTGATTGCTTAAAACCGGGTGGAAGATTGGTGGTTATTACTTTTCACTCGACGGAGGATCGAGTCATAAAAAAAATCTTTCTAAAACTC
>Ga0114973_10001744_pt1 | contig 15960 bp, 29 predicted proteins | sample M_140807_MF_Meta_FD_87025 | JGI IMG/M metagenome (GOLD analysis project Ga0114973, IMG submission 87025) | Freshwater microbial communities from Lake Montjoie, Canada to study carbon cycling - M_140807_MF_MetaG | ecosystem: Environmental > Aquatic > Freshwater > Lake | place: Lake Montjoie... | reverse complement strand
GTACCGCAAATGTGTTGAATTTGGGATTAAAAATTGCCCAGAACTTTTGAAAAGTGGTTGGGAATCATTGAAAGGATTAAATGCATGACAACAAAACTTAAACCAGGAGACCAGGTAACACATCCAGAATTTGGGGCGTGTACGGTTAATCATGTCAGTCAAATTGATGGGGGTGTAGTTATTGGCCTAAACGGATATCTAGGCGTTTACCCTGCATCTGAATTTAAGAAAATCGAGTTCAAGAAACAAAGTGTTTTGGATGAGGCAACCTACCCCGATCCTGATCTTGTCGAAGAAATCGAAAGCCACATTGATAAGGTGTTGAATTCTAAACCTTTAGAACAAAAAATTATTGACCCATTTCCAGGATTTACGGAGCTTCCAACTGTTCGTATTCCAAAATCACTCTACAAGGTAATAGAAGATAACGCTAAAAAGAACTGCCGCACGATTTCTCAAGAAGTCTGGTTTTACCTTAAAGAATACATTGATGAGGAGGTTGGGTAGTCCCTTATTCGGACGCTTGAGCAAGCTTTTCTAGAAAGTCTCTCAAAATAAGATTGATCAAGCTGTTTACAGACCGATCATCTCTTTTTGCGACCATTTCTAGTTTTGATTTCATATCAGACGGGATACGAAGGTTTAAAGCTGAGTTTTTAGTAGTATTCATAATGGATATTATTGTAACACATTTAACGCGTTATTCAATAGTCAATATTCAATATTCCAATGTTTTCAGATTGACAAATCATTGCAAATGCGTTACAGTTGTGATATCTCAAGAATATGACGGAGACGAAATGGGAGGTGAATTGTATGGCTAAAGATGCGTTTTATTTTAAACACGATTCAAATGCACGGAATGATCCTAAATTGCTTGATATCAGAGCAGTATATGGGCCTGCTGGATATGGGGTTTTCTGGATGTTGATAGAAATGATGCGAGACGAAGATAATCATTCATTGAGTTACCCACTTAGCGCAGGTATAGCGTTCGGATTAGGAATGCAAAAAGAGGATGTGATGAAAATTATAGACACCTGTGTGGAGATTGGATTGTTTGAAAAAGATGGTGATTTATTTAGCTCACCTCGAATGAATCGAGAGATGGATAATATGAGAGAATTGAGCACAAAAAACTCTATAAATGGAAGGCTTGGAGGAATAAAAAAATCAAAAAACAAACAACCGAATAGCGAACGCCAAGCGAACGCCAAGCGAACGCCTAGCCAAAAGACAATACAAGACAATACAAGACAAGAGAAGACAAGAGAAGAAGAAAGCAGCAGCAAAGAATCAAATACAGCCGCCGCCGCTTTTTCTGAAAATCTTGAAAAAGACGAAAATGCAGCCGGTAGTGTGATCGACGAGCTTTTCAGGCTTGAGCTACGAGAAGCGGACAACCAAGGTGCGCTAAGATTTGCACTTCTGGACGCCTGCAAAAAAGATCCCACCGAGTTAAAAAAATGGACAGATGAGATCTACGATTTTAGGCAAAAAAAGGCTCTTTCCGACTACCAATCTTTGCAGAGAAAAGCAGCACAAAACGCAGAAAGAATAGACTTGGAAGAGCGAGAAATTGCTCGAAAGAAAAACCAACTTAGGACTGATATTTTCGAGAAATTCAAGGGGCTACCCGATGACGAAATGGTCCAAATCCGAAATGAGGCGCTGGTAATGTCGGGGCAGATATCGGTCGTCAACGATTTTATTCTCATCACCGAGATATCCAAAATATTTGAGACGAAATACCCCGAGATTGTCGCTGAATTAACGCCGACTGAAACCAAAATCCCAGACCTGGAGAAAATAATCGAAACCCAAAAAATTGAGATCGAAAAAATAAAAGTTGAGCTTGATTTTCATCGAAATATTTCAAACGGATTGCTTAAACACGCCCAGGGTATGGGGGAAAAAGACTATGAAGAATTTACAGATTTGGTTTCCGATTATTCTCGTGAATTGCTCGACAAAGATGACATGATGGACCGAAATTTAGCCACGATTTACGCACGAGTTAATGCAGGAAAACAGAAATTCCCAGATTATTTTTACAAATTGATTGAAGAACAAAAAATTAAGGAGAAAACACAGTGAACCAATTTTCAGCAGTAGGATCGTTGATGAAGAGAGATTTCAAGCCATTGGGTGAGGGTAAAGAGTTGGTTAACGGTCAAATCGAATGCCTCCCAGACTACCGTGGGATTTCGCACAAGTTGGACTTCTCAGCATTCGGACAATGCGCCGATAAATTTAGAGAAATTCACGAGCCGGACATTGTCGCCGTGACTGGGGTTTTGGAGTCAAAGGCAAGTCAAGATGGGTCACGAAATTTTATTAATTTAAGAGTCGAAAAAGTAACCAAGATTTAGGAGAAACAAAGTGAAAAAGATAGAAATTACTAAAAAAGATACTTACACGATTGAAGACTTTGAGAGATATGCGGAGAATGCTTGGCGGTGGTTGATCGTTGATAAATTATTTAATGAGGGTATCGCAATGGTTGGCTCAGAGCATATTCTGATAGATTTAACCAAATTGGATGCCAAGGCGACATATGCATTATTTGATAGTTTAGGATTGTTTGAATGCGTGGAAGGAGAAACAAATTGAAAACGCATATTGAGTTAACGAGTAAATATGGTGGTCGGGTGCTTTTCCCAGCACATGAGATTATGGTCGATGAAGATACAAAAGATAAAACCGTATTAATCTATCTCCATGGCGGTGGGGTCGAAATTAAAGAATCATACGACGAAGTAAAAAAGCTGATCGAGGATTCTAGCAAGTGAAAATAAATCAAGTCAAAACGCAAGAGATCACAATAGAAGACGTCAAAAAACGTGCCAAGTTCTTCGAAAACATCAACGCCATTAACGCCTCATTAAGCACCAATTTAACTTTCGATGAGAGAAAGTACACGATTGATAAAGAAATTAGAGAAGAAGGGGTTAAACATGGCATCTCAGATAACGCTATCGACTTGATGTTAGTCGAATGGCACTCAGTCCATAGCGAAGGAACGTTGCACCCATGAGGAACTTAGTCGCTATATTCCTATTAACTCTCCAACTTATTTTAATAACTCTAAAATTAATTGGTGTTTTTGATTGGTCTTGGTGTGGAGTTTTGTCAATTATTACAGGATATTTTTTAACGCTTTTTATTTTATTAATAGCTCACGAAATAATGGAATTATTAGAAAAAAGATTTTCAAAATGAACAAAAAAAGGACGGTAAAAATGATAAATTTAATCTCGACTGCTGCAATAACAATAATGATCATCACGGGTTGCGGACAGCCAACCAAAATGACGATTGATAATGCAATTATACAGCCTACAGAAACGTCAATTTATTCAAGCGATTCTGTTGAAATATATCAGCCAAAAACTTTGCCAGGCAACGCTCACGCACAGCAAGGAACGTGTATTATGCCAGACGGTAAATTCCTATTCACTGAAAATTTTGATGAGGCAGGTAGACATAAAAGCCGAATTTCAATAGTTTCACCCGACCTGAAAACCGTTCTATTTGAAAAAGTTATTGATGCGGACCTTCCCTTATGGTCACAACCCTATTCAACACACGTTGGACAACCAGCATTTAGGGTAGAAGACGGATTTATCTACATGTTCGTTATGGATTTGAGCACGCCATACGACCGTCGCAGAACAGGAATTTTAAAATTCAATACAGCCCTTCAATTTCAAAGGTTTATTGATCTGTCTGGAACATTTACATACCTAGACGCTATTGCGTTCCAAAGCGGGCGTATATGGCTTGATTATGGGGTAATTTGCTCACTAGACTTTAATGAATTGCTTCGAACTGAAAGAGTAATTGATTGGGTTAAATACGATTACGACACATCAACATACTCTATTAGCCAAGGGCTCCAGATTAAGGACGGTAAATTATATGCCGTACCTGAATGTGATCCAGAAACGCCTCGAACAAAACCAGGTAAAATGGGGTTAATTGTCTATGATTTGGCGTCACTACGTCCAAGGACATCCGGTAATAAAATTATAAATAACCCTGAAAGAAATATTTATTTTGAATTGCCAGAGAAAGGGAAAGCTGATCATGAAGCGATGGATTTTGTTTTAGGTAAATCTAATGAATTTTGGATATCATCAGCGGCGGATGGTGGGCTTAGAGTTTATAAAGTGAGAATGAAATAATGAGCACAAAATCAATCTCAAAACATTATTTCAATTACAACCCAAGCGACCCGAAAACTCATAACCCTGTATTGAATTCACTTTTCAAAAGCGTTTCAAAAGAAAAATTAGGTAAGCGTATGGATTTTGAAAATATCCCACGGGCAGGCGGTAGGAAATTGACCTACACCTGGGGATATTTTGTATCAGAGGGTGCGAAATTGGGGTATACATTTGTTGAACCACCAGCTGACCTACACGAAAGAGTTTTGATGGATACAAAGGTGTGGGTTAATTGCAAATGCGGGGTTACTAAACAGATCAAATTGCTTTACATCAGACTAAAAAAGCTGTGCGTGCACTGCTATCAATCTTCGAGAGGTGGGTTCTAATGCCTAAAATTTTTGATCCGAAGATTAGTCCTGAATGGGGGCATAAATATACCCGCCCAGGGCATCACATGATTAGTGCTGAGTTTTTATATCATTTATCGGAAACTCACCTACCACAGAGATTTGAACAAGCGGCATTAATGGAGGGCATTTTGTTCGATCTAGCGTACCCTGAACTTCTCAAAATTTTGTCTATAGCGAGAGAGTTATTAAATTACAATCTTGAAATACCTACCGATAAAGCCATTCTGGAAATCTGTGAGATTCAATATAGGTTTCGAAAAGAGATCGAGGAACTCGACCAAAAATACGGGGAGGAAGTTTAGGTGAATACAGAATTAATGCTCTTAAAGTTGCAGTCACAGGCAGGTATTAATTGGATGATGATTGCGTTGTTTTTATTCGTATTAACAGTAATAGAAGGTGTCATTTTAATTCGTCTTAATATAAAAGTATTTCCCAAGCTAGAAAAGCTAGAAGAACTCGAAACTTTAAAAAATAGGTTTAATAATAGAGTCAATTGCATTGACGAGCTTCGACAAGAACTAAAAACGAATACCGAAACATTTGCGAGGGTAACAAATTCACTTTATCGTAGAAATTCAGAACTGATACAAGATAATGAAAGACTAAAAATAGATAATAAAAGACTCAAAGGTCCGGCAAACGCAATCCCTGTCTGTATTAATGCAGATGAGCACTGGTTTTATTATGATGGCAAAAAGTTACTTAAGGTTGAAGAGCATCATATGAACTACCCAAAAGGTACGATTTTAATGATTTTTTTTAAAGATAAGAACCCTACTAAATCGGTATTATTAGGGTATTTTGAGACACAGCCATTCAAATTCATGGAAATTGGGGAGGAAGTTTAGATGTTGTTCCTAAAGTATTTTTTAATGCCAATAACGGGATGTTGTGCAGGTATATTAATGCGCAACCTTAGACACAGGACACAAACGGGTTCTGTTATCTTAGCTAAGGGTGCCATTTTTTTAGTTTTATTAATTTTAATCTTCCTTTCGATTTGGAGTTTGTAAGATGATCACATTATTAATTGTTTTTGTTGTTTCGTTTTTTCTGTTTATTTGGATTGAACGCAGAGATTACCCTATGCTAGTCACTTCCATCTTCGGTGCGTTATTTTTAGCTTTTATCACAGTGCTTGTCTTCACAATCCCGTTGCTTATTTTAGGTAAGTTTACACCGTCTCATTATGAAAAAGTTTCCAGTGTAAGACTTGTCTCAATTCGAGATAGAAACGGGATGTCTGGGGCTTTTTTCCTGGGTACGGGTCGAATTGAGAGCGAAGAATATTGCTTTTTCTACAAAGAAAAATCAAACGGGTCTTTTTCTCCAGACAAAATAATTTTAGATGATTCAGTTTCTATATTTGAAGAGGAAAGAAAAGACGCTGTGATTGACTGTTTCCAAGAAAAATTTAACACAAAGGCGCTTCACTGGTTCCTATTTAAATTACCAATTAAGCGTTATGAAATTCATGTTCCGAATGGGACTATTAAGAGAGGTTTTGAGTTATGATCACATTCAGAGGCTTAAGGACAAACGGTAGAGGGTGGGTTGATGGTGATTACACTAACATAAACCCATTAGATTGCGGTGCGATTGACGCACCACATATACGACAAATAGGCACCCGGGTATGGCATAAAGTCCACCCCGAATCCCTAGGAATCGGGGACACGAGTACAAAGGACAGAAACGGTAAAGTGATTTTTGCGTCTTTCGAGTACGAGGAAGGCAAGATGTCTAGGGGTGGGGATATTATTGAAAGGGAGGTTGACCTTTTCAAAAAAAGCAAGACGGAGTTAAACGAAATTCAATTAATACGAGGCGTGTTGTGTAACACGAATCGTACCCGTATTAGTATTTTGGTAGATTATTATGAACCTGTGATAGTAGGAAATTTATATGAATCCCCCGAACTTTTGAAAGGCGAGAGATGAATGAGTTGGCACTATTTGCCGGAATTGGTGGGGGAATCCTCGGGGGTAAACTTCTCGAATGTAGAACAATTTGCGCCGTGGAAATCCAGCCGTATTGTAGAGAAGTGCTGCTCAGACGTCAAAGGGACGGTGTGCTACCCATGTTCCCAATCTGGGACGATATCAGAACATTCGACGGTAGAAAATGGACTGGAAGAGTGGATATCATCACTGGTGGGTTCCCCTGCCAAGATATTAGTGCCGCCGGTCGTGGAGAAGGTCTGTCAGGTGAAAGAAGTGGATTGTGGAAAGAGATGGCTAGGGTTATTTGTGAAGTTCGTCCCAGATTTGTTTTCATCGAAAATAGTCCTTTGCTCCGAACAAGAGGATTATCAAAAGTTCTCAAAGATCTTGCCGAGATGGGGTACGATGCAAAATGGGGAGTGCTGGGAGCCAGGAACATCGGAGCCCCACACAAACGAGATAGAATGTGGGTATATGCCTACTCCCAATTACTCGGATGGTACGAGAGGAGCGTGCAAAGTGTTCAATCGGAGTTCGAAAAGCCAAGGCTATCGAACGCTAACCACGTATGTGAAGACATTCCCAACGCCGGTGAGTTCGGATTCAAAAAGGTCAAATTCTCCGACGGAACTGAAAAGAAAGTCCCCATGCTTACCGGCAGTAGTTGGTGGGAAACTGAACCCCGATTGGACAGAGTGGCTAATGGGATTCCCAATAGGGTGGACCGGATTAAAGCCCTTGGAAACGCACAAGTTCCAGGGGTGGCTAGACTCGCATATGAACTTTTGAAAGGCGAGAGATGAAAAAGATAAAACTCCAATTTATGGTAGACCCGGAATGGTTACGGGTAAACACCTATGTAGAAGACCCTGTCAAAGTGATTATAACAGACCCCGAAACTGTTTTCCTGATGGGCATACTTGGTGAATCAGGCAGAGAAATGGTGGCAGCTGGCTTTCCTTTTTATTTCACACGTCCGCTTGCTGACAAGCTCATTAATAAAGGGATTGCTGTAGAAATAGACGAGGAAGCTAGTTGATGAAATACAGAAAAGTAAAAGATTACAATTATTATCAAGTTGACCCTATAGAGTTCTTAAATGTTCATGCTAGCTCATATGACATAAGCCATATCAAAGTCGGAGGATCGAAATACGGGAAATACGAAATTTGTATTACAAAAACTTTTAGTCATGACGGAACACTTTTATTTGAAATAAACGGAATTCTAGAAGTTTTATCGCATGTAGTTGTTAAAGATTTACCTATCGAAGGAAACTATGTTGTATCAAATATCAGGATTTTGTCTAAGTATGGACTGGTAGATTTAAAATGTGGGAGATACCCAGGTACAACTCAAATGATCAGGGTATCTGTGAAAGGCGAGAGATGAATGAGTTGGCACTATTTGCCGGAATTGGTGGGGGAATCCTCGGGGGTAAACTTCTCGAATGTAGAACAATTGAGCGATAATCTAGGTACGATCGGAATCGTATTCTGTTTCATAGTGTTGATGCTAATGAATTTCTATTCAGGTAATCTAAATACCGAAAAAGACATGGTTATCTTAAAACAGGCCGTAGAGATACGAGAACTAAAAGCACAATTGGAGGAAATGAAATGAGCAACAGCGCAGAAATAAGTTTAATATTAATAGTATTCACTTGTGTATTGATAGCTAGCGTATCTCAACACATTGATTCGACTAGAAAAGACCACGAAATTACAAAACTAAAAGCACAATTGGAGGTTTATAAATGTCTGAAACCGTAGAATTAAAATACCCCGAAATTATTCCACCGGAACGCCGAGAATACATAAAACACTGTCTTGAACTGTGCAAAAAATTCCACGCAGGACAGACAAGAAGGGGAAGCGACGAGCCTTACCATAACCACCCGATACGTGTTGCCAATTCACTAGGACAAGATTGCTGTCATTTGATTCCGGCGGCTTTGCTACATGACGTGATTGAGGATTGCGATGTAACAATCAGAGGACTTTCTGCACTAGGTATTAGATCAGACGACCTCGAGTTGATTGATCACCTAACACACTACGAAGGGCTTACATATTTGCAGTATATTCAACAAATCATCTCTTTTGGAGACGCTATCCGGATCAAAATCGCAGATATCAACGACAACCTAGTTGGTGCGACTGGCACACTAAAAGACAAGTACGAGCTGGCACTTTATATCTTGGAGGGGGCGTTATAATGTCTGAAACCCTTATCAAAACCGATGACTGTAGAGTTTTCCGTTCTGGTAAAACCATTCATCTTATTAAGCTTTATGATGTGCACTCGATATTTATCCCTGGAGATGAATATACTTGTTACGCGCCTGATATATTTATGATACGTTTTTTAGACCGTAGTAATTTAGTTAATGTGATAATTCTGTTGCAAGAAATGTTAAGAAAGGAATATCATGAAAACAACCCTTACGCTTGAGTTTGATTCACCTGATGAGCTGAATCAATACCTAATATCAGTACAAATGTCCTCTCAACTTGCATTCATGCTTGATTCCGTTAGCTTTGAGTTAAGACCTCTATTGAAACATTGCGACCTTGATGCGCAGATATACGATACCCTACAAGGTATTAAAAATAAAATAGATAAACAGTTGGAGACTTATAATGGAGACTAACGCCACCGAGAGTATCTTTATACACAACAACGAATCGTATGAAATGTGGGAAGTACCGACCCCACGCATAACACCCCTCATACTCGAAATTGAAATTCAAGAGTTCAACACCATTATCTTAGAGTCATTTCGCTATTGCCTTGGTAGAAGATCTTATGCAGTAAGTAACTGTGTAGATCGGATATTGAAATACTGGAAGAATATTACCGACAACACAAAAAAACTGATACTCAAGGAAATCAGGACCTCAATAGATTTGGGTTCGGCGGGTGACGAATGCGACATATTTGAATGGGAAAAAGTGTTGAGAGGGCCAGAATTATGAAAACCGTTGAAGAAATTTTAGAGCAAATTGAGTATCGTTCGGAACAAGAACTAGCGGAAATGAAAGAGATTCGTAAAATAGCAGGAACGCAATGCCCAGGATTTAACCAATGCCTTGGCAGGTATGACGAATTGGAGGAAATGCGAGAGTTTATTTTAGATGAAAATTAACCAAATTGAGCATAAATAATAAGTCATGTAAAATAACAACATGAAGCTATCAAAATGCTGTGATTCAATTGTACGTGTAAGCACACCACCATCTTATTTTTTCGATGAGTGTGCGCCTTTTTATGTCTGCACAGAATGCGAGCGGCGTTGCGACGTTAGCATAAGAAAAGAGTGCGTTTGCGTTGAGATTAATTTGCCTTACAAGTGCATGGTGTGCGTGTGAAAAAACAAATTCACATGACCTCAGTTGAATATCGAGAGAGCTTAAAAAAAAAGACAAGCCATACAAAAAAACAATTCAATAAAGAGAAAAACAGAAGCAATTATGAGGTTGCTTTTTCTCAGTTGTGGCGGGCAACTGTAAAAGATTCCTTGCCAGTTGAGGAATATCAGTTTAGCGAAGACCGGCGGTGGCGATTTGATTTTGCGTTCCCAGATGAGAAACTTGCAGTTGAATTGGATGGTGGCCAATGGATGCCAGGAGGCGGCCGCCACAACACCGACGACGACCGTGAGAAGATAAACGCCGCCACAATACTAGGCTGGTGTGTAATTCGATTCAGCGGCACACAATTTATGTCTGATCCTATCGGGTGCATTGAGATCGTGAAGAGGGCTTTGGAAGCAAGGCGTATTAATTAAAGAGCTTTTTCTCATTGAATATGTATATAAAAACTTATTTTTTATACATTTCCTCCAAACATGCATAGAAAATCTAGTTTTTTATGCATATTCAAAAGAGTTTGGTAAAAAAATAGGTACACAATAGGTTTAAAATTGTTATAACATTAAACCTATTCAGGTAGTATTTAACGGTTATCTTAACTAATCGAATGAAATAATTAAAACAAACTTTAATATAAAAAATCATAATTAAAGAAAACGCCGGAAACTTTACTATGGAGTTTATCCCCGTATAGCGGAAGTTTGCTATAAACATGATCGGTTTGGTATTCTGTTGATTATACCGTCTGTGTACCTCACCGGAAGAGGGCCCCAAAAGGAAGGAATGAGTTCAATTCTCATCCGGGCGGTTAAATCTTATCCAAATCCCCCTTTAGATCATTATAGGCATTCTGCAATAACTCCTTGATTTTATCATCTAAAATAATCCAATTTGGAGTTGCGTCTTGTACCGCCTTGATCGCCATATCCAGCTTTTGAGATCCACTGGCATCTGGGAACCGATGCGCCCCGTATCGAACAGCATGACGAACCATTTCTTTTAGATCTGGATCGTTAATAGAATTGATTTTAGTGTTTACTTCTAATGTGAACCCTTGCCCAAACTTCTTAAATTCTTTTTTTATAGAATTAGCCACCAATCCGCTTAATGCAAGCCCAAGCCCCCACTGCGCAACTCCAACCGCCAACTTATTCTCAATTAAAAATTCAAACATGCTTAATCTCCTTTAAAATCATTTGTTTGGCTGCCCGGCGTCGGGTAACCAATCCAGGCAAAACTTCCATTTCACCCTTTGCGTTTCTTGAAAAAATCCATCCTTTCAATTTACCTGCCGTCTCAGTGATCAATTCATTGGCCGCCGCCTCAAATTTACCTTCATTAATGCATCGTGCAAACGTTGAGCTTGCAAAGGCGCCAATCCCAAAATTGAAAACGAAATCGGCGCACGCATCCCAAACGCCTTGAGGTACTGGTATTTTTAATACAGTACCGATTTTGGTATCAGTTTTAGCTATGATGATGCGCAATAATGCGTCCGCCTCTTTCTCTGTCATGCTCAAATATGCCTTGATATTGGGAAGGACTGCCTCTGTGAACCCGTACCCGATGGTCAATTTACCTGCTGGGCATAGGTATTTTGTTGGCCTAAACCCCTCGCTGATCTTAATTAGTGTGATTGCCGCCTCTGATGATTTCATTTTGGAACTCCTTTTATTACAATTGCTAAAACTCCCGAGCCTAAAATGTACGCAACGGTGCAGATTGCCGCCACTTTAACCAAAAGTCCTTCTTGAGACACTAAAACCCCATTTATAACACCAGTTAGGGAATCCATTTTGTCGTGCATTGTTTTCCTAGACTCTCGTGACTCGTCGTTTGATTTTTGTTGCTCGTTTCTGTATGAATCGAGTTTTTGTACTATCAAATCCACCTCCGATTTTGTTGCATAAAGGGTGAGATTTTCTTTTATATGGTTATAATCCCAACCTAACTGGTCAACTCGTCTTGAAAAATCATTAAGACGCACTGATCCAGAAGCTAGATTTCTCTCGAGATTTTCCATATTTGTTTTTAGAGCACTCATGGAAATTAAAACCCGCTCTTTTTCTGTAAATTCTTCAAATTTTTCCATTAAGATAAAATATAGGAATACACAGGTCCATTTTCATCCCCGTTTTCCATAGCCTTTGCAATTGTGTATGAGTGAAAAATATCGTCATCTTGTTTTGTTAGCTTTCCTGATGTATTCCCAGTGCATAGGTAATCTCCCGTGGATACTTTACAATCAACCAAAACCCCCATAATTTGAATATCATTTTGATCAAATATTGTATCTCCTAAAGAGATTACGGCCGAAGCCTTGTCTTTATTTTCGATATAGAAATTAGATCCACTTTTTCCTTTTTTGTAAGATTTTTTAACATCTTCTTTAAATGAGGTTATTAAACTATTCGATTTTCCGGCATACACTCCTATGCAAGAAGCGTCTTTAGGTGTCGTTGTCCTATAGATTTTTCTATCTTTTAGCTTTACGGATTCTCCAATTTTTAAATCATTATCCCCTTCAAAATAAATGTGAGTTGCACTAAAAGTTTGAGATCCTACAGCTACACCATCTGTAGCCGAAGTTGGAAGAGCTGAATTGAATCTGAGTACACCACTGTTATCACTCCAATAGTGGGAATTAATTACACTTGCGACGCCTAAAAGTAATCCAACCCTATCTGCATCAGAACCACAATTTAATCGTCTTGCGGCTAAACTTGTGCCTCCTGTATTAATGTGAAATCCCGAAAAAATATCCCCATTAGACGTTGTACTATTATATCCATTAATTTGACCATCAACTGTTTTAATATTACCGGTTGTAGCTATGATTGAATCTTCTCCTGCACCCGCAGATGCAGAAAGCTCTCCAGTTACTGCTAGATCACCATTGATCTTGTTATCATAACTATCGATAATATTTATTTTAGCGGAATTTGCAAATGATTCATTTGTGTCGGTAGAAAATCCAGTGCAATTTGGACCTGTTATATTTATTGCGCCAACTGCTGGTCCAGCATATGAGTTTTTATCAAAGTTAATCGAATCAAAATCTCCATAAACGTGGATATTCCCAGTCCCTGAACCGATAACCCCATTAAATACTGTATTCCTAATACTTACATTACTAGCTTTTGTTGATAATCCAGCGACAGACTTAATGTTACCTGAGCTCGTTGTTATAGTCCCATCGGCTAGATTCCCCTCGAAAAAACAGCTATTTAAAGCGATTGAATCCAAAATGGTCCCATTATATTTTTGAAGTTTTAACCCTTCTTTCCCATTTGATTCAAGGTTGCAGCTATTAAACGAAAAATTCCAGGCCTGTTCTAAATAAGCGCCTTCATTTTCATTTTGGTAAATCCGTGTACGATTAAACATGCACGCACTATTTGTTCCTCCACCATTACCCAAACTTAATGTAACTAAACCACGATAATTGTTCCTTATTAGACAATCATTTATAGACACAATTCCTTGATACAAAAATAAACCACCGGAAGATCCAGCGCTCAATTTTAGTCTAGAAAAATCTCCGATAGTCGTTAATGGTGAGTTCTCTGTACCAATTTGGACTGGATAAGTTCCACCGGTTATAGTCATGTCGGATAGGTTGCAATCATGATTTTCTTCAGAGGCTGTAACCGGATTCCCAACAATAATCCCTGGATTATTGCCTGTAACATTGAGGACAGTTGAATTAACCCCTGCTCCAATAAGCCTCTTACCGAACCCATACTGATAAATCTCGCCCGTAATGTCATACGATCCAGCCGGTATATAGACAAATCCAGCGACAGCAAGCGCATCAATTATTGCTTGATTATTTTGTGCAGAGCTATAACTGGCATTTAATCCAAAATCTTTTGCGGAAACAAAATCCATCAGGCGATTTGTCAAAGTTCTTGAGATCGAATTTTCCCAAGTCGGATTGTAAATAATAAAATTACTGCTAAACCCATCCGCTAAAACATTACCAGACGAATACATAACCCTTCTGTTTTTATCTCTAACAGTTATGGAATAGTTAGAATTCACAAATAAAAGCGCTGGGCTTCCATTACGTGCAGGGTATCCCCCTAATGTACGTATTGGCTGTGCTGCCGGCGTAGTTAGTGCGGCATCATAATAAACTTGAATTGGGTTGGTTTCAGGGTTTTGATTTTCTTGTCCAATGTAAATATATCCCAAATCTAATGGAAATCCACTTAAATCTGTAAATGTAGAATAGGTTGGTAAAACTTTTACTGAGGCTGTCATTATTCATTGCTCCCATCTTGGTCTTCTCTCGAATTAATGCCTTTAATAGCTGCATTAATCCATTTTTCTTTATCGTTAATACGTCTTTCTTTTGCGAACTCCTTGAAAGTCTTGCTAAAAGATAGTTTGCGTATAGATTTAATCTGATTTTCAGTTCCAATGTTTTTTGCTGCATTAATGAACTCTTCGGATGAGATAAGATCATCAGCTAACTTGAGAGCATTGTTTTTTGGCTCTGTTAGTGTGTGAGCTATTGCCCCGACAGTTCCAACTCCATGAACTCCAAATGCCGCACCAGCAGCTTCATTTATAGCTGCTTTCTTTACCGATTTTCTAGCAGCGTCATAAACATTTGAAATAAGGTTATCGCTACCATTCATTATTTTTTCGAATGTGTTCAATCTTCCGGTGCCAATGTATTCCTTGGCCGATGCATTTACTGCCTTTGAAACTTTGTATAAGTCGTTCAATCGGCCTCTTGCTTGTGGGGGAAGGTTTGATACCAAGGCTGTGTATGCTTGTCCATTTCTCTTTAGACCTTCATACCATTGAGCATAGTTGTTGAAATTTATTGCATTGTTTTTTGAATTTTTACCAAGTGCTACAGATAATCCAGAGGCTACGGTTTGTTTCCTCATGTCTTCTGGTATTGCCTTAACCAGTTTTACGAATTTTGAAGAATCGCCTTTTGATAAATTCTGAACCCCAGTTATTAATGGCTGAATAAGTGAATTATCCACACTTCTTCCAAACAAAGATTTCATATCATCTTCAATTGATTTTCTGATAGAAACTATAGATTTAGCTTTATTTAAAGATTCAGATTGTCCTAGATACTCAGCTATATCATTTTGATCTAAAGATAAGTTTGAGTATAACTTTTTCAGTATGCCTTGTTCTTGTGTTGGAAATACAAGGCTGTTATTCATCCCTTTACCAACGTATTTTTTTGAATCATCTAAATTTGCGTATGTTATTTTCTTTCCAGAAGAAGGCTTGTAGAAAACAAGTTCCCCTTCATCCCCAACTGATGGTGAAAATTTAGATGAAGATTTTTTTATATTTAACCTGGAATATATCGTTTTCTCGACAGGTGTTAAATTTTCATAACCACCAAGTTCTCTTATTCTATTACCAAGAAAATCCAATGTATTTTTAGGATAAACACTTGTTTCAGGTTTAATGTTTTTTCTGAGTTGCGTGTACAGTTGATCCGCTTTTTCTTTCAGAGTTCCTTGAACTTTTTCCATTCTTGACTTCACATCAAAATTTAACTGTGAAAGATCATCGGTCCCACCTAATTCACTAATAAGGTTATCCGCACGCTCTGCAATCTTCATCAACCCTTCGTCTTGCAACACTTTTGACTTGGATCCAGGCACTGATTTTGCCGCTTGCGCCATCTGTCTGTATGCTTGGTTAGTCGTTAGATGATCAGGCTGTAGATAATCTTCTATCCCAAGGCGTTTTGCAGAATTAAAAATCTCTTCATCAGGGTTAACCTGAGATGCTATTTTTACTAAAGACTCCTGTTTTCCTGCATTAGTAAATGCTCTATCACCTTCTCGAAGTGTTTGTCCAAACTCTTGTGCGCCCATCTGTTCGATTGGGATATCTCTTTTAAATGCATTAACGACATCCGATCCTAAATCTTTTAACGGTTGAACAGAACGGCTTCCGGCCGCCTCTCCAGCTGCTTGCCCAAACCTACCGCCAGATTTCATTACGCCACTCATTGCTGGAGCTACTAACTCCGATGCACCAGCCACAGCTACAGCCCCCGGGTTAAATT
>Ga0114973_10001741_pt1 | contig 15993 bp, 10 predicted proteins | sample M_140807_MF_Meta_FD_87025 | JGI IMG/M metagenome (GOLD analysis project Ga0114973, IMG submission 87025) | Freshwater microbial communities from Lake Montjoie, Canada to study carbon cycling - M_140807_MF_MetaG | ecosystem: Environmental > Aquatic > Freshwater > Lake | place: Lake Montjoie... | reverse complement strand
TGGAAGGCCGGGTCATCACCAGCCGGCGGAGCCGGCCAAGGAAAATTCGGCACGATGCCGAGATTTTCCGTGAAGCATCCATGACAGGCTGAAGCCTGTCCCACATCGGGCAGAGCCAGGCCTGGAAGGCCGGGTCATCACCAGCCGGCGGAGCCGGCCAAGGAAAATTCGGCACGATGCCGAGATTTTCCGTGAAGCAGCCGGCCGGGTCATCACCAGCCGGCGGAGCCGGCCAAGGAAAATTCGGCACGATGCCGAGATTTTCCGTGAAGCATCCATAGACAGGCTGAAGCCTGTCCCACATCGGGCAGGGCCAGGCCTGGAAGGCCGGGTAAACACCAGCGACCAGCGGTCGCCAAGCAAAACCGGACACTATGTCCGGGTTTTGCGTGAAGCAGCCGGCCGGGTCATCACCAGCCGGCGGAGCCGGCCAAGGAAAATTCGGCACGATGCCGAGATTTTCCGTGAAGCATCAATGGATGAAATCCGTCGCGGAAGGCCGTATGCTTTTCGTTGGTCCAAGGTCTGGCCGATCAGCCAACGAGAAACGAGGTCTGCATGCGAACGGGTCGATTAACGGTGGCTCTGGCGATGATTCTGGCGGGATTCTCAGCGGCCGCTTGTGCCGGGGTGCCGGAGTCGATCGAGGCGGTGCGCCGGTCGGCTGCGGCCTACGTCGAGGCCTACAACGCCCGCGACTATGCGGCGGTTGCCGACCAGTGGGCCGAGCCTGCCGAACTCTCCGAGGGCGGAGGCGTCGTGGCGGGTCGTGATGCCATCGTGGCCTCGATTCGCACCCGGCTGGCCCGGACCCCCGAGGCCAGAATCCAGATCAGGGTCGATGACGTGGCCCTGCTGGCGGAGCCGCTGGCCCGGGTCCGCGGGCTGATTCAATACACCGAAAAGCCGGGGGCCAAAACGGTCGAAAGCCGGTTCGATAGCCTGCGGGTGCTCGAAAACGGCGGCTGGCGGCTTGTGCGGTCCGCGGTCGAGCCGAGCCATGCCGCGGCGCTCGACGATCTTGGCTGGCTGGCTGGCAGTTGGGAGGCCGTCGATGCCGAGAGTGGCACCGTCTATGAGGCGAGGTTCGAACGGGCCGTTGGCGGCTATGCGCTCGTCGGCCGGATGAAGCTGACGCCGAAGCAGGGCCAGCCCGTCGAGGCGTTTGAAGTGATCCATGCCGATCGCGAGACGGGGGCCATCAGGAGCATGGTGCTCGACTCGACCGGTGCCAGTGCCGAGGGGCTGATCGAGGCGGACGGAGCCACCTTCGACCGGGTGCTGTCAGGCACGCCGTCCGATTCAAACCCGGCCCGTCGGGTCGAGTGGGTGCAGTCGATCTCTCCCGGGGGAGAGGGCAGGTTCACGCTCCATTCGATCGAGCGGTCGATCGACGGACGGCCGCTGCCCGATTCGCCGCCGATTCATTTCCGCAGAAAGTAGCCCAGGCGCGAGCCCGGCACGATCCAATCGCAGGATTCCGCACCGGAGTTTTTCAATGACGTTTTTGGCCTCGATTCAAACCGACTCACTGCGAACCGTCTCAGCAGGCCTGCTGCTTCGCACGCTCCTCGGCCTCGCGGTGATCGCGGCCCAGAGCCCGGCGACCCTCGCACTCGCCCACGGTGGCGGCGGCGGACACGGTGGCGGCGGATTCGGCGGCCCGCGGGGCGGCGGCGGATTCAGCGGAGGTCGCGGCTTCGACGGTGGAGGTCGCGGCTTCGACGAGGGCAGGGGGTTTGACGGAGGTCGAGGCCTTGACGGCGGCCGTGGCTTTGACGATGGGCGAGGGTTCGATGGGGCCCGTGATGCCGGCGTTCGCGGGGTCGGGGCCGCGGGGGTGGACGGCCGTTTTGCGGGCGAGCGCGACTTCTCGCGGGCCGACTTCCAGCGGATCGCCGATCGAGGTCTGGTCGGTGGAGTCGGACGCGGTGCCGCCGTGCGGCCCTACTCGATCAACGCGCTCGCCACCCGGGGCGACGCAATCCGCGGCAACTTCTATCGCGGTGGCTGGTATGGCGGCCGAGGCTGGTACGGCGCCCACTTCGGCGCCTGGTGGCCGGGTGCATGGTGGGGTGGCTTCGGCTGGGGCATGGGGGCCGGCATGCTTGCGGGCCTCGCATGGGGCGATCTGGCCGGCTGGGGCGGCTATGGCACGGCTCCCGTGGCCTACAACTACGGCACGAACGTCTGCTATCAGGATGACGGCGTCTACGTTCAGGGGCAGCGGGCCGGCTCCGCCGAGGAATATGCCCAGCAGGCGGCGACGCTCGCCGCTTCGGGCGGCGCCGACGTGAAGATCGCCGCCGACGACCAGTGGCGGCCGCTCGGCGTCTTCGCGCTCGCCCGGTCGGAGGAGACGAACCCGAGCACCTTCATGAGCCTCGCCATCGACAAGGCGGGACTGCTTCGCGGCACCTACTACGACGCCGTCTCCGACTCGACGCAGAACATCAGCGGCAAGGTCGACAAGAAGACCCAGCGGGCCGCCTGGACGATCGGTGACAAGAAACTGCCCGTCTACGAGGCCGGGCTGGCCAACCTGACCCAGCAGCAGACGACGATCCTCGTCCACCGTGACGACGGCAAGGGCGGGCCGGGAAAGGTCGAGCAGATGCTGCTCGTCCGCGTCCAGGACGATGCCGCGGGTGGGGCCGATGCCGCCGCGAAGCCCGCCGCCTCCAAGCCCGCCGCCGCGAAGCCCAAGACCGATCTCGACGGCAACGACGATCCCCGACCATGAACCCAGTCGCGACGATGTTCGCACGGCAGCGGCCGGGCGGCGTTGGCACGATCGCCTGCACGCTCGCGGGATTGCTGCCCGTACTGACCGGCTGCGACCGGGAGCCTGCAAGGCAGTTCATCCGGCCCACGGCCGTGGTCGAGAAATGGATCGACCTCACCCATTCCTTCGATGCGGCCACGATCTACTGGCCGACCGAGAAGGGATTCCGCTTCGAACCGGGCAGCAACGGCCCCACGCCGATGGGCTACTACTACGCCGCCAACCGCTTCGCCACGGCGGAGCATGGCGGCACCCACCTCGACGCCCCGCGGCACTTCTCCGCGACCGGTCTGACGAGCGACGCGATCGATATCGGCCGGCTGGTGGGAGACGCCGTGGTGATCGACGTCAGCCGACAGTGCGCGGCCGATCCCGACTACGAAATCACCCCCGACGACCTCGTCAACTGGGAGCGGGAGCAGCGCTGCCAGCTGGTCGATCTGATCGTGCTGCTGCGGACCGGCTGGTCGGCGAAGTGGGGCGATCGCACGGCCTATCTGGGCACCGACGCCACCGGGCCCGAGGCGGTGAAAAAGCTGCGGTTTCCGGGGCTCTCCCCGCTGGCGGCGAAGTGGCTGGTGGAGCAGCGGCGGATCAAGGCGATCGGTATCGACACGGCGAGCATCGACCATGGCCCGTCGGCCGACTTCGGGGCCCACGTCGCCCTCTGCGGTGCGAACGTGCCGATTTTCGAGAACGTCACGGCCCTCGACAGGCTGCCGCCTCGGGGCGCGTTCGTCGCCGCGCTGCCGATGAAGATCGCCGGCGGCAGCGGCGGCCCACTGCGGATCGTGGCGAGGATCTCCCGGCCTGCCGATCGATGACAGGCTGAAGCCTGTCTCATATCAGCGGCGGCTGTCCGGTGGCCTCGCGGACCGAGAGCCAGAGGTCGCCGTCCGGAGCGACCTGATTGCGGTGGCTGACGGCCATGGCCATCGGGATGTGGACGTAGCGGCCGTGCCAGCGGCCGACGACCATCTCGGTGCGGCCGGCCATCGCAGCATGAACTGCGTTCTGGGCGAGCCGCAGGCAGTAGACGGCGTCGTAGGGGTTCGAGGCCACGCTCCGGATCGCGTAGCTGGGATCGATGTACTTCATGTTCAACTCGACGTTGGCGGCCGCGAAGTGGTCGATGATCCGCTGCCTGAGATAGAGCCCGATGTCGGCGAGTTTGCGGTTGCCGGAGGCATCGACGCCGACCTCGTTGTCGGGGATCAGATCCTGTCCCGCCCCCTCCGCGGCGACGATCACAGCATGCCCCTTGCGTTTGACCCGCTCGACGAGGTGGGCCAGCAGGCCGTCCGGACCGTCGAGCGTGAAGGGCACCTCGGGGATGAGGACGTAGTTGGCATCCGATTCGGCGAGCGCCGCGTAGCAGGCGATGAAGCCCGAGTGGCGGCCCATCAGCTTCACGAGCCCGACGCCGTTGGGCGCTGCCTTGGCCTCGACGTGGGCCGAACGGATCGACTTCCCCGCCTCGCCGAAGGCGGTCTGGAAGCCGAAGCTCTGGTCGATGTAGGGGATGTCGTTGTCGATCGTCTTCGGGATGCCGACCACCGCGATCTTCTGACCGCGGGCGGCCACCACCTCGGCCAGCTTCATCGCTCCGCGGAGCGTGCCGTCGCCGCCGATCACGAACAGGGCGTTGACGTTCATCCGCTCCAGGCAGTCGACCATCTCGTCGGGATCCTGATTGCCCCGCGAGGTGCCGAGGATCGTGCCGCCATCCTCGCTGATCGCGCTGACCAGATCGGTGGTGAGGTCGACGACATCGTGGCCGTAGCGGGCGATGAAGCCCTGATAACCGTTGCGAAAGCCGTAGATCCGATCGACGCCGTAGTGGTGCGAGAGCTCCATCACGATCCCGCGGATGACGTCGTTGATGCCTGGGCAGAGGCCGCCGCAGGTGACGATCCCGACCCGCATCTTCGAGGCGTCGAAGAAGATCTTCTGCCGCGGCCCGGCCGGCTCGAAGCCTGGCAGGGCGTCGATGCTGCAGCCGCTGGCCGCGACGAGGTGTGCGGTGTCGTGAAACAGGACTCGGTCGTTCTCCTCGACGTAGTGCACGCTTGTGCGGCGGGAGAGCAGAAACGGCATCAGCGGCGATTCGATCCGGCAGGGTCCGAGGGTCTTGATGGTGAGGTCGGGGGTGGTGCTCATCGGGGCTTTCCTCGGGGGATTATCCGGTGGTTCGCATTCCAGAGGCGATGCCCTGCACGCAGAGTCGGAGCAGGTCGCGGGTCGCCTCGTCGGGTTCGCCGGCCGCCGCCCGCCGCCGCATGAATTCGATCTGGATCAGGTTGAGGGGATCGATCGAGGGGTTGCGGGCCTCGATCGACCGCTGGAACCAGGGGGTGTTTGCCAGCAGTTCGCCGCCACCGACGATGTCGAGGATCGCCTGCCTGGTGCGGTCCCGTTCCGATGCGATCCGCTGCCAGATCCGCCGGCGGACGTCGCCGTCGGTCGTGAGTTCGGAATACCGCTGGGCAATGTACATGTCGGCCTTGGCGAGGGCCAGCGTGGCGTTGTCGATCGTGGCCTGGAAGAAGGGCCATTGCCGGTACATGTCGCAGACCGTCTGCCAGGCGTGACGGTCGTCATACTTCACATCGACGAGGGCCGTGCCGAGGCCGTACCAGGCGGGGATCATGCAGCGGCTCTGGGTCCAGGCGAAGACCCAGGGAATGGCACGCAGGTCGTCGAGGGTCCGCTCGCCACGCCGGCGCGACGGCCGCGAGGCGATCGGCAGCGTCTCGATGTCCTCGATCGGCGTCGTCTGGGAGAAATAGCCGATGAATCCTGGCTCGTCCACGAGTTCGCGGTAGGCGGCATACGACCGCGAGGCCATCCGCTCGAGCAGCGACGTCCACTCGGGCTTCGGCTCCGACCGGCGGCCGCCGGCCGCCACCAGCGTGGCCCAGGAGACCTGCTCGAGGTGCCGGCAGGCGATCTCGGTGTCGTCGTACCGCTCGGCCAGCACCTCCCCCTGCTCGGTCAGCCGGAGGCTGCCGTCGAGGGCTTCCGAGGGGAGCGAGAGGATGCCGCGGGCCGCGGGGCCGCCGCCTCGGCCGAGCGAGCCGCCCCGGCCGTGGAAGAAGGTCAGGCTCACGCCGCGGGCGGCGGCCGCCGCATGAAGCCTGCTCTGGGCCGACTGCAGACCCCAGCAGGCCGCCAGATAGCCGCCGTCCTTGGTGCTGTCGGAGTAGCCGACCATCACGATCTGGCGGTTGCCGCGGCGGGCGAGATGGGCCGCGTAGGCAGGGGTGTCGAGGATCGCGGCGAGCGTCTCGTGGGCATGCTGGAGGTCGTTGATCTTCTCGAACAGCGGCACGATCGCGATCTCGTGCTCCGCCACTGGTTCGCCCCGGGCGCTGGCCGAAGCCTGGGCCCAGCGCCAGAGCCAGAGCACGCAGAGCACGTCGGCCGGTGAGCGGGTCAGACTGACGATCGCGCCTCCGAGACACTCGGGGCCGAGGGAGACGACGGCCCGATGGAGCAATTCGAAGAGCCGCAGCGTGTCGCGGGCCAGCGGATCGAGCGGAGACTCGTCGATCGGGCCGACGCGGCCCATCGAATCGACGAGGATCCGCACCCGGGCCGCGACGTCGTCCGACCGCATCGTTTCGGCCCCGGCGATGCCCGCCGCGCCGAGGACGGCTGCCATGATCTCCTGATAGCCGCGGGCGTCCTGCCGGACGTCGAGCCGCGTCATGTGGAGGCCGAACGTCCGCACGATGTCGAGCCAGTGGCGGGCGGGCGAGTCTTCGGAGAGCCCGTGGTCGCTCGCCAGACAGGCGACGAGCCGGGCGACATCGGCCTCGAACTCGCGGGCCGAGGCATATCCGCCGGCGGCAGCAGGCTGTTCGAGGCTCGCGAGGGAGGAGCATTCGAGCCGAAAGTGGATCATCCGCAGCCAGCGGCGGTAGACCTCGTCCTCCGGCACGTCGTCGAGGACGGCCTGGAGGTCGGGCCAGCGGTCGAGGAGCCTTTCTATCTCGGCCTCGAGCGGGGCGGCACCCCGGGCCTCGTGGAGCGAGGTGGTGAGCATGTCGTCGAGCCGCCCGCACCAGCCGAGGTGGGCGTCGATCGCCGCCTCCCGCAGCCGCAGCAGGGTCTGCTCTGTGATCTCGGCCGTCACGAACGGATTGCCGTCGCGGTCGCCCCCCATCCAGGAGCCGAAGGTGAGGAACGGGGGCAGTTCGAAGGTGTGGTCCGGAAACGCCGCCTGCAGGCCGCGGCGGAGCGACTCGTGGACCTGCGGCACCGCCTCCCAGAGCCGCGGCATGATCGACAGGCCGCGATCGACCTCGTCGAGCACGGTGGGCCTGGTCGACTTGAGAAACTCCGTCTCCCAGAGGATCGCCAGATCGGTCCGCAGGCCGCCCTCGAGGGCGGCCCGCTCCCGCGGCAGGAGGTCGTCCCGATCGAGAGCCTGGAGGCACTGCCGCATGCGACGGAGCTTCGAGCGGATCGAGACCCGCTTCGCCTCGCTGGGGTGGGCGGTGAAGACAAGCTCGATCGAAAGCCGGTCGATCGCCTGCTGGACCTCGGCGGCGGAGAGGCCCGCAGCGGCCAGTTCGCCGATTCCGGCGAGCAGCGACTCGCCCGGCGGCTGCGGATGCTTGAGCCGCTCCCGTTCCCGCAGCACCCGGACCCGCTGCCGGTCCTCGGCGATGTTGACGAGATCGAAGAACACCGACAGGGCCCGGGTCACGATCCGGGCCTGGGCGGTGTCGAGCGACTCGATCCGGGCCGCGAGGGCACGCTCCGCGTCGAGCAGGCCGTCGCGGCGCTCGCGGGCCAGTCGGCGAATGTCGGCGACAAGTCCCGCCGCTTCGGCGCCGTCGAGTTCGCGGATCACGGAGTCGAGTTTGCCGTCGAGCAGGCGAACGTCCCGGCGGAGCAGGTCGTCGTGGACCACGGGCGTGGATTCCTGGCAGGGCAGGCGGCCGTCGGTCAGCCGAACACGGTCCGCCTGGCAACGGCCCACCAGCCTGGCTGGTCGAGACCGAGGTAGGGGGAGTCGGCTGGCAGCGACTGCACGAGGTGCTCGTGTGCCGCCCGCAGGTTGTGATAGGGCAGGGAGGGGAAGAGGTGGTGGAGGGCGTGATACTTGATCGAGAACGGGAACAGGAGCCAGGTGAGCGGGTCGCTGCCGGTGTAGTTGCAGGAATCGAGGATGTGCGATTCGACGTCGACCGGCGTGCCGTCGCCGGTGAAGTGGTGGTCGGCCAGCTGCCGCATCTGGTTCATGACGAACGTGGTCAGTCCGAGCAGGTAGAGCAGTCCGATCCGGCTCGGCGGGGCCACGCCGGCATAGACGCTCAGCGGGATGAACGCGGCCCGCACGAAGCAGAGCAGTTCGGTGGCCGTGATCGCCCAGCGGTCGAAGTCGTTGATCCGGCGACGGTAGCGGAGGTTGAGCGTCAGCGAACTGGCCCGCTCGAGCACGAGCTGCCGGAGCCGGGGATGGAGGAAGGAGAGGGGGGCGAGTAGGAACCTGAGGAAGACGACGACCGGGTAGATCAGCATGTAGGCCGCATAGCTGGCGGCGCTCCGCCAGTTGCCCCCCTTGAGCACGTTGGCGACATACTCGGGATCCTCGGGCGTGCCATACATCTTCTGACTGTGATGGTCCCGGTGATGCCGGGTGAAGAACGGCGAGGGCGTCAGGGTCATCGTGCCGACGAGCAGGTTCCAGCTGACCTTGAAGGCCCGCATCTCGTGGTGGCCGAGATGGCAGACCTCGTGGATCAGCGACCCGAGCCGATAGAGCCAGAAGACGGCCAGCGGGAAGGCGAGCAGCTGGGGCCAGGAGCCGAGCGGCGAGAGCAGGTAGACCGTGGCCGCCGTGTAGGCGAGCACGAGCGCCATCAGGAAGTCGGCCCAGTAGCGGACGGGGTTGACCTTGAACTGGTCGACCGGCGAGGCCCGCATCGCCTGGCGGATTTCCCGCACCCAGCCCGGCGCAGCGGCCTCATCCACGCCGGAGTCGTCGGTCGTCGTGCGATCCGCTGCCATGAGATGTCCTTGTCCGCGGGCGGGCCCAGATCAAATCAAGAGCCAGATCAGACCAAAAGAGAGCCTCTATTGATAGCCCGCCGCCCCGCCGACGGCCTCGTTGGCGGGGCGGCCCGATCTACGTCAGAAGCGCCTTCATTTCCCGGACGGCCGGGGTCAGGCCGACGAGCACCGCCCGGGCCACGATCGAGTGGCCGATGTTGAGCTCGCCCATGCCCTCCAGCCGGGCCACCGGCACGACGTTCCGGTAGGTGAGACCGTGGCCGGCATTGAGCCCGAGCCTGGCCTGGCGGACCATGGCCGCGGCGCGGGAGAGTTCGACGAGCTGCTCGTGCCGCTCCCGGTCGCTGGTGGCGTTGGCATAGCAGCCGGTGTGGAGCTCGACCGCCTCCACGCCGAGATCGACGGCGGCGTCGATCTGTTGCGCGGCCGGATCGATGAACAGCGAGACGGCGATGCCAGCCTCCTGCAGCCGCCGCACCGCCGCGGCAGTGGCGGTTTTCTGGGCGACCACGTCGAGACCGCCCTCGGTTGTGATTTCCTCGCGGCGTTCGGGAACGAGCGTCACCTGATCGGGCCTCACCCGGCAGGCGATCTCGATCATCGCCGGCGCGATCGCGGCCTCGAGGTTGAGCCTGACCTGCACGGTCTGCCGGAGCACCTCCAGATCGCGGTCCTGGATGTGGCGGCGATCCTCGCGGAGGTGAACCGTGATCGCGTCGGCCCCGCCGAGTTCGGCCAACGCCGCCGCCCAAACCGGATCCGGCTCGACGGTGCGGCGGGCCTGTCGGATGGTGGCGACGTGGTCGATGTTGACGCCGAGGGTGGCCATGGCTGGGACTCCGGGGGAATTCCCCAGCCTGACGGCGCTACGGGTTCTTTTTCAAGAGCACGATCGAGTTGCCCCGCGGCGTGCGGACCTGAAGCAGCACTCCTTCGTCGGCCGACTCCTCCTCGAGGGCCGCTGCGAACTCGGCGACCGTGGTCACCGGCTTCTGGCCGATTTTGCGGATCAGGACGCCCGGGCCGATGCCCGCCTCGGCCGCGATCCCCTCTGGATCGACCCGATCGACGAGCACCCCCTCGAAGCCCTGGTAGGCGTCCTTCGGCACCGAGCCCTTGTCGCGGACCTCGATCCCGAACTCCTCCGAATAGGAGGTCTCCTGCGCCTCGGCAAGCTGCCGGGGTGCCTTGCCGCCCCGCTTCGCGACGCCGTTCGGCAGCGGCTTCACCGAGACGCTGAGCGTCATCGTCTTGCCCTCGCGGAGCACGCCGAGGGAGTGCTGCTTGCCGATGCCCGACCGCTCGACCACCTCCTGCAGCGACCTGGGGCCGTCCACATCCTGACCGTCGAAGGCGGTGATCACGTCGAGTTCCTGGACGCCGGCATCGGCCGCCGGCGTGCCCGGCATCACCTCGGTGACGACGGCGCCCTTGCGGCCCTTGACTCCGAGTTTGGCGGCCATGTCGGTGTCGAGCGGAGCGATCGAGACGCCGAGGTAGCCGCGTTCGACGGAGCCCTTGGCGATCAGCTGCTCGCTGACCCACTTGGCGAGGTTGATCGGAATCGCGAACCCGATCCCCTGGTAGCCGCCGCTGTTGGAGGCGATCGCGGTGTTGATTCCCACGACCTCGCCGGAAAGGTTCACGAGCGGGCCGCCCGAGTTGCCCGGATTGATGGCGGCATCGGTCTGGAGAAACTTCGCCCGCCGGATGCTGCCGAGCTCGCGGCCCTTGCCGCTGATGATGCCGGCGCTGACCGTCGTCTCGAGTTCGAAGGGGTTGCCGATCGCGATCACCCAGTCGCCGATGTCGAGCTTGTCGGAGTCGCCGAGCCTGGCGGTGGGCAGATCCTGGGCATTTTCGAGCCGCACGACCGCGAGATCGCTCTCCGGGTCGGTCTTGATCTCCGTCGCTTTGAACTCGCGGCCGTCGGGCAGTTCGACGGTCACCTCGTCGGCGCCCTCGACGACATGGTTGTTGGTGAGCACGATGCCGGCCGCGTCGACGATCACGCCCGAGCCCACGCCCGACCGCGGCGGCATGCCGCCTCCGCCACCGCCAGGCCCGTGGAAATCGAGGCCCTCGGGCATCCCGTCGCGGAAGAAGTCTTCGAACGGCGTGCCCTTGAATGGATTCTCGCCGCCACCGCCGCGGCGGCCGCCTTCCCGTTCGGGAGCCTTGCGGGCCTTGGTCTCACTGCGGACGACGACGACGCTCGGCGTGGCCTTTTCAGCCGCATGGCGAAAGGCCTTGGAAAGCGCCGTGGCATGCATCATCGCCTCGGCCGTGGAGGCCGTTTCGTCGGCCCGAAGCCCGGCCTGGGGCATCGCGGCCAGAAACGCCGGCAGGAAGCCGACGGAGAGGGCGACCATGCCAGCAAGCGGGAAGCGAAACGTTCTCATCAGATGGACTCGATTGTGGCTGTGCAACGACATGCAGATTTCCTTTCAATTCCCGGACGATCGGTTGGCTGGGCGGATTCTACGCATCGTCGGCCGGATGGGCATCGACGGACCGGTGGCCCGGGCCGTATGACGATGGCAGATACCGGCAATACGCAGGCCGCGGCGGCCTGGTTCGGTGGCGATTGGCGAGACCGCCGTGGTTTGACAGGGATCCTGAAAAAGGCGTATTTTTCAAGGAAACCCGGGTTCGGCATCTCAAGCGACTTCCTTGCCGCGCAACTCCCGCCACAACTCCATTATGGATATGGATTTCTCGTGACTTCGGAAGACGGCCCCCGTGCCAGGCCGCGGACGCGTCGGCGGCCGGCTCAGGCCGAGCGGACTGACGCCACGATCGATCTGGCCGAGTGCCAGCGCCGACTGCAGTATGAGTTTCGCGAGCCTGCCCTGTTGCTCGCGGCCCTGACCCATGCCTCCGGCGCCCAGAGCCGGCTGGCCTCGAACGAACGGCTCGAGTTTCTCGGCGATGCGATCCTCGGGTTCATCGTCTGCGACACGCTCTACAGGCTGTTTCCAGAATCGCTCGAGGGCGACCTGACCCGGATCAAGTCGGTCGTGGTCAGCCGCGAGACCTGCGGACGGATCAGCGACCAGCTCGGGCTGATCGACTTTCTGATCGTGGGCAAGGGGCTTTCGGTCACGACACCCGTGCCGACCTCGGTGCTTTCGGACCTGTTCGAGTCGGTCGTGGCCGCGATGTATCTCGACGGCGGCCTCGACTGCGTGCGGACGCTCGTGGGCCGGTTCCTCGAACCGGAGATCATCAAGGTCGCATCGGGCGAGTCGGGCTCGAACCACAAGTCGCTCCTGCAGCAACTTGCCCAGCGCGACTTCGGCGTCACGCCGACCTACGAGGTGGTCGAGGAGGCCGGCCCCGACCACAGCAAGAGTTTTCACGTTTCGGCCCAGATCGGCCCGCGTCGATACACGCCGGCCTGGGGACGCAACAAAAAGGAGGCCGAGCAGCGGGCCGCCTGCAACGCCCTCGCCGAACTCCAGCCGCGGCAGCCGGCCGAGTAGGGGCAAGAGTTGCCGCTTTGCTGCAGCGAAACTACTATTTGGGTGTCAGGAGAGAGTCGCAAGACCGCCGAAGGCCGAACGCTCAGGCAAAAGTACTGACGACCCACACTGTTGGAGAGCGATGCAGGCCCTCGGGTCATGCATCCACCGAAGGGGCAACCCGCGGGCACGGTCCGCGGCGAATCTCTCAGGTCCAAGGACAACAGGGTTCCTGGCGCGGGTGAACATCCGCGCCGCCGCATCCGGAGCCCCGTCATGTCCACGGTCACGTCCCCCACCACGTCTCCTGTGCTCTCCACCCGGTCCGCTGCCTCGGCGAAAACCGTCGTTGGGCCGGCGGTCTCGCTCGTCGAACTTGAAAACTCGGCCGAATTCCGCCGCCGTCATATCGGCCCGACGCCGGCCGACGAGCAAAGGATGCTCGACGCGATCGGTGAGAACTCGTGCGAGTCGCTGATCGACGGGATCGTGCCCGAGAGCATCGCCCGAAGGCGGCCGATCCAGATGCCCCCGGCGGTCTCGGAGGCGGCGGCCCTGGCCGAACTCCGGGAAATCGCCGGCAGGAACAGGCTGCTGCGGAGCTTCATCGGCCAGGGCTACCACGGGACCCTCACGCCGGGCGTGATCCTGCGAAACATCCTCGAAAATCCCGCCTGGTACACCGCCTACACGCCCTATCAGGCCGAGATCAGCCAGGGCCGGATGGAGGCGCTCGTCAACTTCCAGACGATGATCTGCGACCTCACGGCGATGCCGATCGCCAATGCCTCGCTGCTCGACGAGGCGACCGCGGCGGCCGAGGCCATGACGCTCGCCCGCCGCACCTCGGCCAGCCCAAGCCAGGTGTTTTTGGCCGACCACCGCTGCCATCCGCAGACGCTCGAGGTGCTCCAGACGCGGGCCCTGCCGCTGGGGATCGAGGTCCGGATCGGCGATCTGAACGAGATGCTCGCGGCCGGCGATTGCTTCGGCGTGCTCGTCCAGTATCCGGCCACGGACGGCTCGGTGGAGGATTGGCGGGGGCTCGCCGAGAAGGTCCATGCGAAGCAGGCGGCGGTCGTGGTCGCAGCCGACATCCTCGCCCTCACGCTCCTCACGCCGCCCGGCGAATGGGCCGCCGACATCGTGGTGGGCACGACCCAGCGGTTCGGGATGCCGATGGGCTGCGGCGGTCCGCATGCCGCCTTCTTCGCCTGTCGCGACGCCTTCAAGCGGTCGATGCCAGGCCGGCTCGTCGGCGTCAGCATCGACTCCCACGGCCGGCCCGCCTACCGGCTGGCGCTCCAGACCCGCGAACAGCACATCCGCCGCGAGAAGGCGACGAGCAACATCTGCACCGCGCAGGTGCTGCCGGCGGTCGTGGCGGGAATGTATGCCGTCTATCACGGACCGGAGGGGCTCCTGCGGATCGCCCGTCGGGTGGCGACCTATGCGGCGATCCTGGCCGACGGCCTGGCGAAGATGGGGCTGCGGATCAAAAACCGGCATGCCTTCGACACGCTCAGCGTCGAGACCGGGAGCCGCACCGCGGCGATCGCCGAGCGGGCCCGCGAGCTGGGGATGAACCTGCGGTCGCTCGATGCGGAGACGCTCTCCGTCGCCCTCGACGAGACGACCACCCGTGCCGAGATCGTCAGGCTCTGGGAGGCGTTTGGCGAGGGGCGGCAGGCACCGGCCTTTGCCGACTACGAGCAGGGCGTCGAGCCCCTGCTTCCGCCGGAGCTGTGTCGCAGCAGCGGCTTCCTCGGACATCCCGTCTTCAGCTCGCACCAGAGCGAAACGGCCATGCTCCGCTACATCCGCTCGCTGAGCGACCGGGATCTGGCGCTCGACCGCAGCATGATTCCGCTCGGCAGCTGTACGATGAAGCTCAATGCCACGAGCGAGATGATTCCGATCACCTGGCCCGAGTTTGCTGGAGTGCACCCGTTCGCGCCCCCGGACCAGCTCGAAGGCTATGCGGTCCTCGAGCGGCAACTGCGGGCCTGGCTTTGCGAGGCCACCGGCTATGCCGGCATCAGCCTCCAGCCCAACGCCGGCAGCCAGGGGGAGTATGCCGGGCTGCTCGTGATCCAGGCCTGGCAGCGGGCCCGCGGCCAGGGCCACCGGACGATCTGCCTGATTCCGTCGTCGGCCCATGGCACGAATCCGGCCAGTGCCCAGATGGTGGGGATGGAGGTCGTGGTGACGGCCTGCGACGCCCAGGGCAACGTCGACATGGCCGAACTCCAGGCCAAGTGCGAGCAGTATTCCGACCGGCTCGCCGCGGTGATGATCACCTATCCGAGCACGCATGGAGTGTTTGAGACCCGGATCAGGGACCTCTGCGAGATCGTCCATCGCCACGGCGGCCGGGTCTACATCGACGGGGCCAACATGAACGCCCTCGTGGGCGTGGCCTCGCCCGGCGAGTTTGGCGGCGATGTCAGCCACCTCAATCTCCACAAGACGTTCTGCATCCCCCACGGCGGCGGCGGCCCGGGCGTCGGTCCTGTCTGCGTGGTCGAGGATCTGGTGCCGTTCCTTCCCGGCCATGCCACCGGCGGAGTGCACGTCCATGGCGTGGGGGCGGTGTCGGCCGCGCCGCTCGGCAATGCCGCCGTGCTGCCGATCAGCTGGATGTACTGCCGGATGATGGGGGGAGACGGACTGCGTCAGGCGACCGTGGCCGCGATCCTCGCCGCCAACTACGTCAGCCACGGTCTGCGAGACCACTATCCGACCCTCTATTCGAGCGATAACGGCCGGGTGGCCCACGAGTGCATTCTCGACCTCCGGCCCCTCAAGGAGACGAGCGGGATCACGGCGGAGGACGTGGCGAAGCGGCTCGTCGATTACGGCTTCCATGCCCCGACGCTGAGCTTTCCGGTTCCCGGGACGCTGATGGTGGAGCCGACAGAGAGCGAGCCCGTCGAAGAGCTCGACCGGTTCATCGAGGCGATGATCGCGATCCGCGAGGAGATCCGCCGGATCGAGCGGGGCGAGTGGCCCCAGGACGACAATCCGCTCAAGCATGCCCCGCACACCGCCGACACGGTCGCCGCATCGGACTGGCGGCATCCCTATTCCCGCGAGCTGGCGGCGTTTCCGGTGGCGGCACTGCGGCTGCGGAAGTACTGGCCCCCCGTCGGTCGCGTCGACAATGTCCACGGCGACCGCAACCTGTTCTGCAGCTGCGTGCCGGTGTCGGCCTGGGCCGAGGAGCAGCCGGCATCCTGATCGCCTCAGCGGCGTTGCAGACCGCGCCGACCGTCTTCGATTTGCAGCGTCACGAGGGTGCGGCCCACGGCCGTCGGTGCCCGCACGCTGTCGAAACCGATCATCCGCGCCTCGAGCCGTTCCCTGCTGACCTCCAGCCAGAGATAGCCGCGGTGACTGTCATCGGCGAAATGCACGTTCAACGCGTCGCGTTTGTAAGCACCGATGACAGGCGGCGGTGGTGGCCCCGAGGAGACCGAGGTCGTCACCAACTCGCTGGCGATGATGGGTGAACCGGGATCATGGGCGGAGAGTCGCTGATCGGCGGCGATGAAGGCGTGAATGTCGCCCCCGAGGATCACCGGGTTGGCCGTGTCACTTCCGCGTATGGCCTCGAGCAATCGCTGCCGGGCGGCGGGATACCCCGCCCAGCTGTCGTTCCAATGCAGTTCGCGCGGGCCGGGATCCTCGTCGACGAGCGTGAACACCACGCTCTGGGCG
>Ga0114973_10001739_pt1 | contig 15995 bp, 8 predicted proteins | sample M_140807_MF_Meta_FD_87025 | JGI IMG/M metagenome (GOLD analysis project Ga0114973, IMG submission 87025) | Freshwater microbial communities from Lake Montjoie, Canada to study carbon cycling - M_140807_MF_MetaG | ecosystem: Environmental > Aquatic > Freshwater > Lake | place: Lake Montjoie... | reverse complement strand
GCACAGTGCATGATGAGCTAATCGCTGTCGTGCCTGATGCAGAGGTGGAAGAAGCTAAGACTTGGGTCTTGGCGCAAATGACTATGGAGCCAAGCTATATGCAAGGCATACCATTGGACGCAGAGGTTGGCGCAAACAAGCGCTATGGATTAGCAAAAAAATAAGGAGAAGTAAATGGTAGAACAAATACCACGCAAGATAAAAGTTGGCCTTAAATGGTACTCAGTTGAGATCGTTGAAGCACTACTTGATAAAGGCGAGATGGGTAAAGTAAGTTACCCAGATCAAAAGATCAAGATAGGTGCTAAGAACAATCGAACGGGGCGACCATACGGCGAAGCGCAAATGAAAGAAACCTTTTGGCACGAGCTTGTTCACGCAATCCTTGTTGACATGGGGGAATTTAAACTCAACAAACGAGAATATTTTGTAGAAGAGTTTGCTAAACGGCTAGCCAAAGCAATTAAATCAGCGAGGTACTAATGAAAGTCACATGGTCACACAGCTCCCTAAAAGACTACGAGGGATGCGCAAAACGCTATCAAGAGGTCAAGGTCTTAAAGAATTTCCCATTCATTGAGAACGACGCCACGCGGTACGGCACAGAGTTTCACAAAGCAGCAGAGGACTACATCCAAGATGGTGTAGTGTTGCCTGAACAGTTTAACTTTGCCAAAGCCACACTTGATGCGCTCATAGCAAAGCCTGGTCGAAAGATGTGTGAGCTTCAAATGGCGCTCACGACTGACCTCAAGCCCTGCGATTGGAAAAGCAAAGACGCATGGGTCAGAGGCATCGCCGATTTAATCATCGTAGATGATGAGAACATGACCGCTTGGGTTGTTGACTATAAGACAGGCAACAACAAGTACCCTGATCGGGAACAGTTAAAGTTGATGTCTTTGATGGTCTTTGCTCATATGCCACACATCAGGAAGGTTAACTCAGCCCTGTTGTTTGTGGTGAAAGACGATATGGTCAGGCACGCCATGACCCTCGATCAAGCCGAGGCAGAGTGGTGGCAGTATAGGGAACGAGTGGCTAGAATAGAGCAAGCCCATGACGCAGGCGTATGGAATCCCAGACCATCACCCTTGTGTCCTTGGTGCCCTGTGACAACATGTACGCATCATCCAAAACATTAGGAGTAACTTATGGCAACGAGAGACTACAAGAAAGAATACAAACAAGACTTGAAGACAGGCAAGTCGGGGCCCGGCTCCGACCAACATGAACGCCAACGTGCACGCAGAATGTACGACAAGGAAGGTGTTGAAAGAAAAGGCAAAGACATTGACCACATCAAGCCATTAAGAAAGGGTGGCACATCAACCAAAGGTAACTTAAGACTACGAGCAAAGAGCGCTAATCAAGGCGACAATAAATAACAGAGAGAAGTGAATGCAAATCATAGAAGATAAAGCTCTGGTCTTCCGAACAAGGAACCCAGAGAAGTACAGCATTATTCCTAAACACAAAGTGTTTGAAGTAGAGGACGGATACGAGGTAGCAGTCTATTGGGATTTGGATGAGGTGCGAGTCTTGCGCAATCTTGGCGTTAAGAACGCACCTTCCCCTATCATTAGACGATACGATTGGCCGGGTCGGTTCACGCCGATGGAACATCAGATCGAGACATCTTCTTTTCTTACACTCAACAAGAAAGCCTTCGTGTTTTCTGAGCCGGGTACTGGCAAAACCTTATCGGCGCTATGGGCGGCTGATTACTTGATGAAGAGAGGAGACGTTAGGCGTTGCTTAATACTTTGCCCCTTGTCCATCATGCAGTCAGCGTGGCTATCAGACTTGAACAACAGCATCATCCATCGTTCTGCCGTAGTCGCGCACCACGCGCAGGCTACCCGCAGGATTGAGATGATTCAACAAAACTATGAGTTTGTCATTACAAACTACGACGGCCTTAATTTGGTTGCCAATGAAGTTGTGAACGACGGACGCTTCGACCTTGTGATTGTTGATGAAGCCAATGCCTACAAGACAGTATCGACTAAGAGGTGGAAAGCATTGAAGTCAATACTAAAACCTGATACACACCTGTGGATGATGACAGGAACGCCTGCATCACAGTCCCCAGTAGATGCGTATGGGCTTGCCAAGCTTGTAAATCCTAAAGGTGTGCCAATGTTCTTTACAGGATGGCGTGACAAAGTAATGAACAAGATGACCATGTACAAGTGGGCGCCAAAGGAAGATGCTAAAGACCAAGTACATGATGCTTTGCAACCAGCTATCAGGTTTACCAAAGAGCAATGCTTGGATCTGCCACCTGTGATGACGATGACTCGTGAAGTTCCACTCACGCCTCAACAAGCCAAGTACTACAACTTGCTTAAAGAGAAAATGCTTGTGCAAGCTTCAGGTGAAACGATTAGTGCAGTCAATGCTGCCGCCGCTGTGAGTAAACTATTGCAAATCAGTTGTGGTGCGGCTTACACCGATGACCATGAGGTTGTTGAGTTTGATTCAGCACCAAGGCTTGGTGTGTTGGAAGAGATACTTGAAGAGACACAACGCAAGGTCATCATCTTTGCTATGTTTCGCTCAACGATTGATTCCATACACAAGCACTTGTTAAAACGTGGTATTGCGGCTGAGTTCATCAACGGCACAGTTACCCCACCAAAACGCTCGGACATTATTAGGAGATTCCAGAATGAGGAAAACCCTAGGGTGTTGGTTATGCAACCCCAAGCAACAGCGCATGGAATCACCTTGACAAGAGCCGATACGGTGGTATTCTATGGCCCCTTGATGAGCGTTGAACAGTACACGCAAGCCATAGCCAGAGCGGATCGCAAGGGGCAGGACTCAAATAAAGTGACTGTCATTCACATACAAGGTTCACCCATCGAGAAGAAAATGTTCAAGGCATTGGAGGCTAAAGTTAGTGACAACTTACTTATAACTGAAATGTTTGAGAACGAAATAAATATTCAAAAGGAGGTTGCAATGATATAAAGAACTGTTATACAATGTCTAACGCTAGACAAACAAATTAAAAAACACACAGGAGAATTAAATGTCAGAAGAAGTAATAGATGAGGTGATACCTTTAAGCGAACTTGCTAGAATTTATCGCAAGATGAGGGCTAGAATGGACGAGCTTACAAAAGCATACGATACAGAAGTCGAGACCATCAAGGAAAAACTTGATTTGGTTAAGATAGAAATAAAAGATCAGATGAGAGCACAGGGTGCTACATCGATCAAAACAGATTTTGGCACCATCAGCCTTGTGACCAAGACACGCTACTCCACACAGGATTGGGACTCATTCAAACGCTTTGTCGTTGACAATGATGTCGTTGATCTTTTAGAGAAGCGTATCGCACAAGCTAATATGTCAAAATTCCTAGAGGAGAACCCTTCTCTAGTTCCCCCTGGTCTCAACTCTATGTCAGAGTATGAGATTCGCGTCATCAAACCAACTAAGTAACACAACATGTCAAACCTATCAGTATTCAATTCCGCAAACGTACCCGCATTCGCCCAAGGTGGTGAGTTATCAGAAACAGCACGCTCTCTCATGGGCGGTACTATCAACACGAGCAGACGCATCTCTATCAAAGGTGGTGTGTTTCGTATCGTAGCAGGTGGTAAAGAGTTGGCCTCTATTGAAGAGCGCCACCTTGATATCATCGTGGTCAAAGCTGCCCCTAAAGTCAGCCGTATCTTCTACGCGAAGTCATACGATGGCGATAACATCACTGGCCCCGATTGCTGGTCTAACGAAGGCGATGTTCCAGACGTTTCAATTAAAGCGCCTCAAAGCAAAACTTGCATGGCTTGCGATCAAAACGTGGCGGGATCAGGGCAGGGTAATAGCCGTGCTTGCCGTTATCAACAACGCTTGGCTATCATGTTGGCAGATAATCCTGACGATATTTTGCAACTTGTTTTGCCCGCTACATCCATCTTTGGTAAAGAAGAAGGCGACAAGCGTCCATTGCAAGCGTATGTTAAGCACTTGGCCTTGGCATCTCCTCCTGTGGACATCGAGAAGATCGTGACACGCATGAAGTTTGATACCAAAGCAGAAGCGCCTAAGTTGCACTTTGCACCTACACGTTGGCTCACAACTGTAGAGTATGAGTTGGCTAGAGCCAAGGGCATGACCCAAGAAGCTTTGGATGCGATCAGACAGACTGCATCTCAAGTCGATGGTGTTAAGCCTAGAGCCCCTCTTGCCCTTGCAGGCACTCCACCTGTAGAGGTGGTTGCAAAAGCCCCCAAGACAGCGCCTATTGCTGAAGCCGATGAGGAGCCAGAGGTTCGTAAAGAAGCGTCTAAGCCCACCTCAGTACCTGCCAAGAAAAGCAAGCTTGCTGATATCGTCTCAGATTGGGATGACGAGTAACAACAACGGGGACAATGTCCCCATTCATCTATGCCTTACTCAGACAAAATAGTTAACCTCGTAGCAAAGTCGCCTAAGACCTTGGGTAGTACCCTTGGTCGATGGGCGATACATTTAGACTTTCCCGTGACAAAGATAGCGTACGCACTTGGAGTCACTCGCCAAACAGTTTACAACTGGTTCGAGGGCAAAGATGTTTTCGTAGCATATCAAAATCGGGTAGAACTTTTAACAAAAATAATGTCGAGCTCAAAAACAGCCGACCAAGCATGGAGAAGAATATGTCAGGAATACAACCTAGAACCTTAACCAACGATGAGTTGATTCGTCACAGCGAGACGATGATTTATCGTGACAAGGGCTTGCCTTTACCTTATCAACAAGAGCTACTCAAGCGTTTTACTCAAGCAGATGTTCAACACGCACCTGCGTACCCACAGCACGGACAGTTAGATTTATTTAAATAACCTGAAGGAAACGTATGGAACCGCTTGATTTTATGGCGGCGGTTCTGCCTCCTACAGGCAACGGTCGTTACTGTGTGGCAGAGCTTTCTCGAAAAAAGGAACACTATTATGTTGAGACACTTGATGAAGCGCAAGCGAAGATAACAGAATGGAAAAACAAATCGTATGACATTTACTTTGCACTTGGAACATTTGGCGAGAAAGACTCGCGTGTTGCTACCAATGTGCAGATGGTTAAATGCATTGCGGTTGATATTGATTGCAACCACCCTAAAGATATACCTGATGAAAAAGGAATCATCAAACCAAAAGCCTATGCTTCCGCCAAGTTAGCAGTCCAAGAGCTTCTTCGCTTCTGCGATGAGGTGGGGCTGTCTGATTTGGGTAGGCCGTGGCTTGTGGCATCTGGCGGTGGAGTACACGCATACTGGCCTTTTAAAGAGGCGGTGGACAAAGAAGAATGGAAGCCTGTGGCTGAAGCGTTCAAGCGCCTGTGCTTTCAAAAGAAGCTGGCGATTGATCCAACAATTACAAGCGATGCGTCTCGTGTTCTGCGTGTACCCAGCACCATCAACACAGGCGTTAAGAGTGGTAAACAAGTAAGAGAGGTAACCAATGTGCGCTTTATGAACGCAGGGGACTTCTTTGACTTGGATGACATCAGGGCACTAGTAACCAAGCACCTTGTAGGGACAATGTATGAAAACGTGGTGTCTCAAGCAGTGCCAACACATTCCATCGTGTTGCAAGGGGAACCACCAAAATCTTTGGGGGCGACCAGTGTAAAACTGTTTGAGAATTCTATAACCAAATTTGGTAAGATCATCAAAATTACAGCCCAAGGTGGTGGGTGTGGTCAGCTTGATTACTACGTCAACAACGCAAGTGATGACGGCATGGAGCCTCTTTGGCGCGGGCTCTTGAGCATTACACAGAAATGTGTGGATGGAGAAAAAGCGGCAGTATGGTTAAGCGATATGCACCCTTATTCGCATGAGCGGATGCAGGACAAGTTGAGCCAAATAAAAGGCCCATATCCTTGTATCAAATTTGATAGTGAGAATCCGGGCGTGTGTCCGTCATGCAAGCATTGGGGAAAGATAACAAACCCATTGGCGCTTGGCAGGGACACAGCGGTGACGTGCTTAGAAGAAACAATTATTACAAAGGAGAATAAAACAGTCCATAGACCAGAAACACCCAGAGGATATGCTTATGGTAAGCACGGCGGTGTCTTTATCGAGAAAGACGATGAGGACGCCAACGGCAACAAAATCAAACGAATGGTCATGCTACTTTCTTACGATTTGTTTCCTGTGCACATATTAAGCAACAAAGGTTCTCACACACTACACATGATGGCTTTGCGCCCGCAAGGCATAAAGACCATTACATTACCAACCAAAATGATCGGGAGCCCCGTTGAAGTTACAAAAGCGTTAGTCGATCAAAACGTCTTAAGTTCTTTTGGATCGGGAAACGATAAAAATTTATACGATTACGTACGAGCGAGTTATGAAAAAATGAGTACAGAAAAAAACACAATTGAAATACCCACAAGCTATGGATGGCAAGCCAATGAAGATTTTGTCTTTGCAGGATGCATCTATTCAGCAAACAAAAAACCAGTTGAAATCCCTATGGAGGGACTAGATAACATTGTTGACAACACAAAACCAACAGGAACGCTTGACGCCTTTCGGGACTTTATCAATCTTTTAACAAGAAAGAAAATGTATACGCATTTGGCCGTTATTCTTTTTGGAGCGGGAGCCCCTCTTATGCGGTTTACTGGCATGTACGGTCTCACTATTCATTGTGGGTCTACTGAGTCTGGTACAGGAAAGTCTCTTGCGCTTGAAGGCGCCGCATCAATTTGGGGACACCCCGTACACTATCGTGCGGGCGAAGGTACAAGTCCTGTTGCAATTCAACAAAGGCTTGGATTGCTAAATAGCTTACCTCTAATTACGGATGAAATTACAGCAAAGAATCGTAAAGAGTTTGAGTGGTTTCCAGCATTTTTATTAGCCATGACCAATGGTCGTGCCAAGGAGCGTATGGAGTCTGGCGCAAACAAAGAGCGTATTAACAACTCAACGTGGATGTCATTAGCCATCATGTCATCCAATACCCATGTGGTCGATCACTTAACAGGTGACAGAAAGCACGCGGCTGAAGGTGAATTACGGCGCTTGATTGAGTTCATCATGGATACAGAGCTTGAATGGGAGCCCGAGGACATTGAGGTCATCAAAGGTATATCACAAAACTATGGTGTTGCAGGCCACCTTTACACGCAATATATGGTGGATAACACACCGGATATAGCTAAACTAGTAACAAAAACCGTTACTAATATGTACAAAGAGTTTGATGCTACCAACGACGAGCGGTTTTGGATGGCGGGTATTGGCGCCGCCATATCTTCAGGTATTTTGTTTAATGAAAAACACGCGCAAATTGCGGAGTTTCCTGTGTTTGAAATAATGAACACGTTAAAAAAACAAATAGACTATATGCGCACCAATGTCCGTGGCGGTAAGCGTAGTGCAGAAGACGTACTGAACGGCTTTATTCGTGAATACTGGGGAAAGTTTGTAATCATCAACTTTGGCGAAAAGGGTGGCCTTTCCGCCGCAATGGGTGACGGTTCGATGATTGATAGAGCCACCACAAAATCCAATATCATGGGCAGAGTAGAGAACGGCATCACACCCGGATGCAAGGACTTCTTTATTGAAGAACGCTTACTCAAATCGTTTTGCTCTTCCATGAGTTTTGGATACTCGGACTTCAAACGTCAGATGGAGAAGCAGTACGTTGTTTCGTACGTTTCTAAGAAAGACATGATGTCCAAGACCAATGGCCCACAGATGCGTGTGGGAGTAATGAAGATCAGTCGTCGTGAGGAAGACGCCAACGAAGTCATTGCTAATGCGATACCCTTGGAAGCGGCTTAAAAGGGGGCAGGGGTTCTTCGTCCCCTGTTTAGATACGGAGGCCGTCAAAGCTGACGGCCTCCAACAAGCCTTACGTTATAGACTATTCATAGCCAAAGCCCGTGTCGGTATTAAGGACGGGCTTATTGGGGTATTCTTTCATTTACCCGAGAAACAAAAGTAGACGCGTATTTGTTCTCGTTATTCCTTATCTCTTCAAGCTGACGATCTTTTTCTTCTCTTGTAAGTTTTGGATCAGCGGCTACGCGTCTAGCCCTTTCAAACATCTTACCCATAAAGTGTTTGTACTGCCCTGCGGCGGGAGCCGCGCTAATTAACTCAGCATAACGTTGTCTAAACTCTTCCGCTTCTGCACGTTTGCCTTGAGCAATTTTATCTTTGTAAGTAGCCTTGGCTTCTTCAATATCATTCATGCGTTCATATCCGCGTTGAATGATGTAATGTCCTTCTGGATTTTGGAACAAGCCCCCAATAAAGGGCATCTTATTCATAGGCGTTGAAGGCTTCTCGCCCTCTTCCCCAGACGCTAATATGGGGTCAACCATGTGTATCGCCGCCAATCCCAAACTACCTGTGTATCCACGAGCCAAATGCTCAAGCATGATCGGTGATATGCCTATCAAGCCTGTTGCTTTGCCTGCAAGTTTTGCAACTTCTGATGTATCTGGACGATAACGATCCGTTGCTTTTATATGTTTTTCACGGGCAGACTCAATCGGGCCTATAGATGTTTGTCCGTAGAACGCCTCAATCAAAGGCTTGGTACTTGCAGGATTAACGCCAGGCGTTGCGGCCAACATTACTTTGCCCAAACCCCTAAAAGTTTCATAGGCAGTCATGTCCTTGTGCATTGAGTCAATCAACGCTTCAGGCAATGCTTTGAATAAAATACCAATTTCATAAGGAATTGGTATTTTTAAAGCTTCTTTGACAAACGGAATATGCACAAAGAAATTGCTATAGCGCTCTTCTGGGCTGGCTTTGCGGTAGTCCTCGTCATCTTCCATCATCATGGCATAGGCAATACTGGTAGTCATCAGCATCATGCTACGTGCCACAATTTTGCGTCTAATCTCAAGCTGTTCTGCAAAAGGCATATTGCCTTTAAGTGATCTATACAAGAAATCTAAACCCTGTACTTGAGAGTTAAAAAATGGGATCAAGGTGTTTAACACTTGCATACTAGGCGACAACCCACGACGGCTTAAGTTCTGGGATTCAAATGCTCTAAACTGAGCGCGGGCTTTAGACATGCCCTTCTTCAAACTGTCGTTGTACACCGTGGCTCTTGTTGCTGTATCTGCTTGCAAAGCAAAACGGTCAAGCTTGCCCATGAATGTTTGCCAACCACTCTTACCAGATTGAATGTCTTGCAAGAACTTGGTCATGTCTTGTTCATTGCCACTAAACACGTTACTGCTAACAGCCAATCCTTGCATCAAGTCTTGTTCTGCTTGGCTAGTACCCATTTGCATTTTGGCAAGTTCTTTAAGGGCGTTAATCATAGGCACGCCATCTATACCAGACAACATAAAAGAATTGACAGGATCACGAATCAATTGACGCACACCATATGCAGGCATACGTGTCACAAACTTTCTAACCCATTGTGCAGGAATACCCATTAATTGAACAATAGCGGGTATTGTTGTCTTGATACCTTCCATACCCTTGACAATTAAATGAGCGGGAATACCAAAGGTGTCAGAGTCAATCGTAGCAAATGCATCTTCGCCTTTGACTTTGTAATGCACAGTATCTTTGTTGGCTAGCCCAGAGCCTTTACCAATCCTACTGACAAAACCTGATTTGTTTAAAGCGTTGGCTGTTTCAAGCGTTGCCTTATTGCTCAAAGACATACGGGTTAACATAAATGTGTTTTGCACCGCACTTGTTAATAGAGGTAAAATGTATTTTTCATCTCCCACCATCTGTTGCAAATCAGGATTGTCTTTAATATTGCCAATTGTTCTTGGCTTTTCATCCGCCGTAATTAACTGAACAACACCGTTTTCAATACGATAAAACGGAATATAAGGCAAACGCTTTAAGCGCTCTGCTTCGGCTCTAGACATAAAGTCTGTGTCAACCGCAAAGTCCAACTGCCCGTCGTTGTATGCTTTGTATTCTTTTCTTAACGCTTCAAAGAAAGCTTTAGCTTGTGGATTGGCACGTAGCGTCATAGTATCGGCGTCGTACTCGGCCTTGACTGCTGCGGCTCTATCGCTTGCCAAGCGTTTCCATCCATCAGGTACTGCGTTGGCACGTTCGCCTGCAATCAAAACAGTGGCCAAACGCTCCGCTTCTTCTGGAGAAACCCCTAATGCTTTAGTTAATTTTTCAAGGTATTCGCTCACGCCAACTAACGTAGCCCCTTTTTGGGATTGGTAACGAAACTCTTTAATGCCGTTGATTATTTCATGCATAATCTTTACGGGCCCGTGCAAAATAAACTGGCCTGCGGCAGTAGAGACTTGATCTCCCATACGCATAAAGTATTGGGTGTTAAATGCTTCGGTGCTTGTTAATTTGTTTGCGCCTTCGCCAGCCACAATAGCCGCATCTGCAGCGCCAAGCTTATCTATAAATTGCACACGGCCACCAAGCCCTAAGAAATTGCCTCTAAAGTTTTCCATCTTGCTTGGAGACGAACCTATCAAAGCCGACTTGTACGTGGGTGCTGCCCCCACCGCTTCTACATTTTCAATAATACGTGAAGGCAAGAAAATATCTCTAATTAGCGCTTCTGCCTTTGGCACCATTGCTTCGCCAAGCTTATTGGTTCTAAAGAAATCCAACAGCCTCTTAAAGAACTGCATAAGCATATTGCCTTTAAACCAAGGCTTCTTGTCCATCAAGGCACGCAGATCTTTATTGGAGTAAACTTCAGAGACAAATTCTTTTATGTTCTCCATGCCGTACTGCTTACTAAACTTAGAGTCTCTATTAAGCGTTTTGTACATGGCTTCCAACTCTCTGCGAGCAGCCAATTGCACGGGTGTCAAGTCTTTTACGGGCATTGTAAGCACGCGCATGGTTGCGGCGTGCGTAGCTTCATGCACAACATCTTCAACAGTAAAACCTTTAGGCGTAAAGTACACCGTGTTTGTGCCAGGGTCATAAAGGGCTGGCACACTCTTACCTTTGTAAATAATCTCAGGTACTATCTCAACTTTGGTGCGTACAAGAAATTGACGCACAGCAGCAGCGTGTTCAGACAAGAACCCCTTAGTATCAATTTTTATTTGCTCAAGCGCGTTAATTAAACTTCCATCAAGCAACGCTTTAATTGCATTGTCAGGTAACACGGTTCCGGGAGCTTCACGAGCGGCAGCAGCAAAGAATTCATCATCAGCATCATCAATTGCTTTATTTAAACGATTGTACTTACTTGCTTTGTCGGTCAACTCAATATCTTCTTCAACTACTTCATCTACACGAGCGTTGTTTTTCTTTGCAAACGCTTTGGCTTTTACGTCCTTGTAGCGTGCTTCTAAAATATCGGTTTTTTCTTTGGCTACTTCAAGATCGTCTTGAGTAATCTCTTTCATAGCAGGTGTCTTGGCTTCTTTACGTGCTTGTTCCGCTCTAGCCAAAACAGCTTCCGATTCTCTCCAACGCTCTCTAGCGGCAATAACTTCAATGTCACCGCCTTCTTTCATAAGCTCTTTACCTTCAGCCAAGCGTTGTTCTACTTGTTCTGGGGTCAAACCTTTGATGGCTCTATCGTATTGTTTTTGTAAAGTTTCTTTGCGTTTAGTACCCGCCTTGGTAGCGTCCAACTTTTCTTTAGTTACATGCAAACTAATGGCGTTGGATTTTTCTGGGTCTAAATCAGCGGCTCTTAACTTAATAGTACCCGCTTGTGTGGGACGATTGCGAGCACCAATAGGTGTACGGCTTTCTACAGTACCGGAAAGGAATGCGTTAGGGGCACGAGCGGCAGTACGAACAACGGGGCCTTCCCGTCTATTTGGCATACGTTCACCGGGCTCAACTTCCTCTTGTTCAGCAGGAGTTGTTTCATTGGTTATTTCAGTAACCTTACGTTCCGCCACAGGCAAAACTTGTTCAAGTTCACGCTCATAACGTTTAACTTCTAGTGTGTGTTTCTTAACCGCTTCGGTGTCGTCACGGTCAACAGCGTCTTTAAGCTGCGTCTGTGCCATGCCAAGCATTTTCTTGGCATTGTTTTGTACAGCTTGTGCAAGAGGGCCTGAAGTATCCAACTCAACACGCGTGCCTTCAAGTCCCAAACCTTCTCTACCACGTTGGGCAACTTCAGCGGGCACACCACCTCTTTCGGCTTTGGCTTGTTTGAGCAAATCGTCTTGTGCTTTTTCTTTAGCACGGCGTTCAGCATTGAGTTTATCCACTTGTTTTTGGACTTCTGCTCTTGCGTCTTCAACTCTTTTTTCAGCTTCCGTTTGCACAGCTTGAGCTTGTTTAATAGCTTCGGTAGCATCTTTAAAGGCAGGGTTGTTAAGTTGTGCGTTGAGTTCTACGTCTCTTATTTTTACGGCTTCTGTATAAGCAGCGCGTACTTTTTCGGAAGCACGGTATTGAAAAGCCAACAAATCTCGGCGCGCAATAGCATATTTAACGGAAGCTCTAGTATGTGCTTTATCAACAGGCGTTGCTTCTTTAATTAACGCATTGGTTTTTTCTTCAAGTGCGGGGCCTGAGTAGTATTTTTCATTTGTTAACTCATCAAATTGTTCTTTAATTTCATTTAATTTTTTCTCCAACGGAACAACTTGCTTACTCATGTTAGTCACATTAGCCACCATTTGCCCATACAACTGCATTGTTTGTGCAGGCGTCATTTCTTCATTAAAATAATTAAAAATATTATCAACACTGTCAACTTCTGCGCGAGTACCGTATTTTTCTAAAAAATCTTGAAGTTGGTCAATTTCTAAAAGAGCTCCTAAAGCTTTATCATCAGCCAATATATTTTCTGCTTCTTTTGCAAGGCTATTAACTGCTTCGTTTAATTTAAACAAGCGTTCTCGGGCTTTACCCATTTCTACCAAATAAGGCCCTTGAACTTCTTTTCTTTCTTTAGTAGCCATTTGCACTACTTTATTAGCCGCATCCATTTTGGCGGTGGCTTTTCCTAAAATGTCAGGTTTAACCGCTTCTGTTTTAGCCAGTTTTTTTAATCCCCAGCTTGCAAGTTTTGTAGGTTTTGTACGAATCTTACCTGCTTGTTTACCCGCAATAACTCTATACCCTTCACCAGCAATAAGACGCTCAGAAGCGCGTTGTCCCGGTGTTGCCTTGCGAATAACATCTTGTTGCTCTTCGTACATGCGTTGCTTGGACTCAAGCTCTTGCACTTTAACTTTAGCTTTTTCAATTTGTTCACGTAATTTTTCTTCTTGTTTAACAAGATTTTTTTCACGCGCATTTCGTGCATCTTCAATACGCTTAGCAAGGTTTTCTTCTACTTGTTTTGCATACGTAACATTGGTGCCAACTATGGCCCCTTTAGAAACCTTGCTTTTGCGCAAACGCGCCAATTCATTAATTAGGTCAGTTTCTTCTTTGCTTGTTTTACCTGCAGCCGCACGGACTTTTTCCAACTGCGTTTGCAAGTTAACTTGTTTTGTTCTAGCGGCATCCATTACCTCTTTAGGTACTGGGTTCTTAAGCGTTGTGTATTGTTTTAACCCAAAGCCGGGTAAAAGTTTTTGTTCTGCTTGAGGAGTAGGCGCTGTTCTTTCTGCTTCACGCTCGTCAGCAAATGCTTGATACTTCTCAGAGGCTTTGCCTGTAGCGTTTAAAAGTTCTTGTTCAGAGCGTTCAATTTCTTTGGCTATTTGTTGATAACGGCCTGTAGGTTCTTTGGCAAAAGCATCAAGCAGTGCCTGTAATTGAGGCGTACTGGCTTCTTGACCACGACGTTTAAAGCCTTCTTTAATATCATCTCGTTCTTTGTACAACCGATCTAAAGTATTTTGAATACTACGAACTTCTTCAGATGATTTACCATATGCGCTAGACAAAGCAAACAAATCGCCTTGGGTTCTTTCTTTTTCAGCAGGAGCTTGTTGCTCTCGTTCTTGCAAACGCTTATATGTGGTTTCAGCGTCTTTGATTTCATCTTCAACAAAGGTGCGTTGTGTCCTAAGTTCCTCAAGCGCTTTTACTTTTTGTGGGTCTGTAGGTTTTCCAGATTTCTTTATCTTGTCTTTTAGTTCGGCAAGAATGTCGTTGTTTTCTCTAATACGACGCAGTTGTGTATCAGCTTCTATAATAGGCAAATTACGTCCGGGGCCTTCAACAGCACCTGCAACACCAATAGACTCAAGCTGTTCAACACGCCCCATCAAGTATTTGTACTCATCTACCAAATCTTGGTACTGCTCATTCAAAGGCTTAGTGACTTTGGTTGCTTTGATAAGATCAGGACTGATGATGAGCGGTTGTAACAGATCTGTTAAACGGGAGATGCGGCGATCTATTGCCGCTATACGGCCATTCAAATCCTGAATCTCAGGCGAGTTCATACGCTCGTTGACGTATGCCGTATCATTTTCTTTGCCAGCACGTTTGATAATGCTGCGCATTTCTTCTTTTAACTTGGCTAAAGAAGGCTCTAGTTTATTAAGTTTTTCTTCTTTTAGTACTTGAATTTCGCCCTGCGCGTCTTTTATATCGCCATCCAATGCGGCGTTGTAAGCAGGCGTTTGGGGTTTAACTTGTATATGTTTTGCCGCTTCTGCACCTTTGATAACTTCAGCGTGCATTGCAGGTAGTATGCGTTTGAGTTCGGTCAAACGCTCTTTAAAGCTACTAATCTTTTCTTGGCGTTTCTTTCTTTGTTCAACTACATCTGCAGGTGATATAAGTTTTGTAGTTTTGGCTTCTTCAGAACCCAACGCTCTGGGTAGCAATCGATCTATAAGATCGGATATTCGTTCGTCTTGTAGTTGTGCGTTACTTGGGCCTTCTTCTTCCCGTGTTACAGTAGAAATTTTTTGCCCAATTGAAATACGGCGATTAACATCCGCTAATTGTTTTTCTTTTTCGTTAATTAAAAAAGAATGAATTGAAGGAAGTACTTCGTCTTTTTTACTTTCTTTACGGTGTTCTCTAATTTCTTTTTCAAGCGTTTCTTTAAGAGTTTCTCGATCCTGTTGATACTCAACATTTTTAGGATCGGTCTTTAGTCTGTTCCAGTCTTGCTCAGGAGGAGGCAATAAAATAATTTTACCCGTTTGGGTCTTATGCGTTTTAGGCGCAAACATGGCCATAATTTTACGGGCATCTTCTGCTTCTTTTTTGGCAACCGAATTTTCAAAAATAGGCGTTCTGTTTGCCGCCATATTTTTTAATGCTTCGGTTTCTGTTCCGGGTTTTTCTTCATTAAAGTTAAAAACAGTTTGCCCGTATTTTTCCCCTTTAGCTGGAGGAAATTTAGTTACATTTCCGGAAACAATTTTACCGTTTTCATCTCTTACAACATTTAAATTAGGGCCTTTTCCAAATTTGGCTTCAAGTGCTTCACGTTCTTGCTGTGCTTGTTTTTTACCATCAGCTATTTGGTCAGCAATCCCAGAACTTACAAGCAAATCATAAAACTGTTGAGTATCCGCGCGCCCAACATTGGTGGCATTGAACAAACCTTCTCTACTTTTAAGGTCTTGGATTTGCGTGTTTGCTTTTTTAATAGCCGCCATGTCACCTACTTCTTTGGCTTTGGCTAGTTTTTTACGCGCATTTGCTAAATCAATATCAATGTTTTCAGGTTTTAAGTCTTGAGGACTATAAAGAACAGCGCCGGGTTCTGCTTGCTGTATTTGTGCACGTTGTGCATCAAGGGTGCGTTGTTCTTCTTCTAAAGCATCATGTTCTTTAGAGTACTGGTCTATCTTGTCTTCATCCGTTGCTTCAGATGCAAGTTGAGTAATATTTTGAATTTTTGTAGAAAGCGCTGCTTGTTCTTCATTAAACTTTTTAGAAGACATGGACGCAGGCTGTATAGGCGTTTGTTGCTGTTGAGCACGGCTGGCTTCAATTAAATCTTGGTCAGCAGTTCCACCAAACAACTCGCCCTGAGCGCCGGGCTGTTGCATGGATTGATCGTATGCGGCTTTCTTTTCAGCTTCAACTTTAGCTTGTTCAACAGCAGCTTTTTCTGCGTCTACTTTTGATTTGACGGCACGGTACTCATTGATT
>Ga0114973_10001735_pt1 | contig 16015 bp, 6 predicted proteins | sample M_140807_MF_Meta_FD_87025 | JGI IMG/M metagenome (GOLD analysis project Ga0114973, IMG submission 87025) | Freshwater microbial communities from Lake Montjoie, Canada to study carbon cycling - M_140807_MF_MetaG | ecosystem: Environmental > Aquatic > Freshwater > Lake | place: Lake Montjoie... | reverse complement strand
TTTGCTTTTGAGCATGGTGATGTCAATACTAAGAATTCTTTACTAGTATATGCTACAGAGTTTTCTGAAGACTGGGGTACTACTAAGTTTAGAACTTTATATACCGGTCACTATCATAAGAAAAAGACCATAGAGTATATCACTGAAGATGAGATTACCGGATTCTCTATTAAGATTATACCTAGTTTATCTAAAACAGACTATTGGCACTACCATAATAAGTTTATAGGTAGTAAGAGAGCTGCTATTATTGAGGTTCATGATTATGACAATGGTAAGATTGGTGAGTTTGTGTATAACTGTATTTAATCTGGATTAAATTTTGTATCTTATTAATGTAGTCAAGGTATGAGAGGATATAAAGCACCTGATTTACATGCTTCAAGGCTTAGAATAAAACCTAAAAGAATCTTAACAAAAGATTTTATAGGAGAGTTCAAAGAGAAGCATCCTGAGTTCTCTACATTAGATGACAAAACTATTAAAATGATAGTGATGAAGTTTAATGAAAATATTTGGAAAGAAGTAATTGAGTATAGAGATGGAGTTGAGTTACCAGAAAGTCTAGGATACCTATTTATAGGTACCTGTACATTTAACCGGGACACTAATGTAAATTATGGTCTATCAGTTAAATATGGTAAAGAGATAAAGAACAGGAATCTGGAGTCAGATTCTAAGTTAGCCAAAATATTCTATACAAATTATCAGACCAAATATAAGTTTGCAAACCGTGAGTTATGGGGGTTTCAAGCTATTAGACAATTCAAGAGATCAGTTGCTAAAGAGTATCCTGTATCATGGCAAAAATATATTGTTGTTGATTCATATAAAAAGGTATCAGATATGTTTTTTAAAGCTATTAGAAAACAAGCGGGTAAGAAAACAGATAAGGATACACTTAGTACGTATGATGAATTTGAATTTTAATAAAAATGGTAACTATTGGAACCGTAGTCTCAAGGGTAAAAAATCAAGTTAAGAGTGTAAGGCAAGATGCATTTCTTACTAATAGGTATGTTTATAACGTTGTAATTAAATATGCCCAAGTTCTGATGAGGAGACAAGACTCTCAGAATAAACTATCTAAATTTAATTCTATCTGGCAAACTTTGCCATGTTTAGAGTTAATTGAAATAGATAAGGTTGAAGCATGTTGTGCTGGTATTAAATCCGGATGTACAATCATGAGGAGTAAAGAAAAACTCCCAACCTTTATGGAGGGATACTGGGGACCTTTAATTAGGTCTATTACATCTATTGATGGTAGTGAGGAATTAAATCCAACAACTCCTGGCGTATATACGTCAATGACTAAAACAACTGGTTTTAAATATAATAATACTAAGTACTATTGGTTCTTGAATGACTATCTATATATGCCTAACATTAGTTGGGAATCAGTTAAAGTAGAGGGTATTTTTATTCAGGACATATCATTGTTTACTGATGGTGATACTTGTATTAAAAGACTTGATCATAAAATAAATGTTCCTGAATTTTTATTAGCTGAAATAGAAAAAATGGCAATTCAGGATTTTGTTGGTAGGTTACAAATACCAAGTGATCTTAATGATGACAATATTAACTTAAATAGATAAGACAATGCTTACTGAATTAAAATATAAAACATTTGATGAGTTAGTTGAGGATGTAAGTGTTGATTTCTCAATGTACTCTTTAGAGGGTATGATTGAACCACAACAACTTATTAAGGTTGTTCAGAGAATAAATTATGATTTAGGGTTAAAGATATTTAAAACTAATGAGGAAGTTTTAGAGATAGAGAATTATCTAGTAAGATTACCAGATGATTTTTATGTAATGAACTATGCTTTGTTATGTGGTTCTTACAAAATTCAGGAGCCCGCCATGAGTGGAACTACTGTAGAAGAAGTTATACTTGATCCTGAAACTATCACTAACCCATGTGATACGAGTACTTGTCTTACTAATTGTGGTGATCATATGAGGCTTGTTCAAAAATTACAATATGAGACACGAATATACGATATAAATACACCAATATCATTAAGTGGTAACTCTAAAAGTATTTCCTGTGATTGTCCAAACACCTCTTATAAATCTCCTTACAATGGTATATTAAAAGATGGTTTCATTAGAATGAATCTTGAGACTGGTAAATTATATATAAACTACCAAGGTGCTTTAGAAGATGCTGATGGCAATTTATTAATCTTAGATCACCCAATGATCAATGAATATTATGAGTATGGTTTAAAACAAAGAATACTTGAGAACCTTTATATGAATGGGGAAGATGTTGTACAGAAATTAAATCTTATTGAACAAAGATTTAGAGGTGCCCGTAACAATGCTTTATCTATTGTAAATACTCCTAACTTTAAAGAACTATCTAAATTACATGACATGAATAGACGTGCTATGTATAATAAGTATTACGACCAATTTAAAAGTTATAATTATAATAGCTCTAGGTAATGGATGGTAAAACTAGTTTAATACACACCGAACTTTATAACAAGGGTTTACTTAAAGACGTAAGTGATACTTTTATAGGTGAAGGTTCTTGGACACATGCAAGAAATGCTGTTAACAATTCTCCATCTGGAGACGTTGGTGTATTAGGTAATGAGCCTAGTAATATAGTTTGTACTGAAGCACCTTATACTATCATTGGTACAATTTATATAAGTGATGGTAATTGGGCTATTTACTCTACAGATGATTATAATTCAGAGATAGGTTTATTTAATGAGAGTAATTGTAGTTATAATACTATATACAAAGACACTTTAAATCAGTGTTTTAAATTTAATAGAGTTTACCCTATTGTTGGTGTAGCTAAATATACTTCTGACTGTACCTGGAATCTTTACTGGGATGATGGAAATAATCCATCTAGAGTAATGAATATAGGAAATAAAGATGGTTGGCCTTATTCTCCATTAAACTGGCATGGTGTTCCATACATCATGAATGACATAGATGATGGGCCGTGTAAAGATGAAAGACCTACTGGAGTAATTGATTGTGACAAATTAAGATTAGCAGCATATGCCAAAACACCTTGTATAAATATTGTTAAAGGACATGGATTAGGTACATTGATGAATGGTTCATATCAGGCAACAATTGCTTATTCAGTTAATGGTATAAAGGTAACGGACTATTTAGCTATCTCTAATATACAAAGCTTATGGACACATGACAATGCTAATGGTTCATTAGATATATTGATTAGTGGTCTTGATGCAGAGTATGATGAGTTTGAATTTGTATTAATTGGTTTTGTTAATCAACAAGCTGTTGCTAGAAGAATCGGTTATTATTCTACAGAGACAACTAAGATTTCATTAGATGCAGTAGATCCTACTACAGTTACTATACCCCTAGAACAAATTCCTTTACGTACACCAGCCTATGAGAAATCTGAAGGTATGTACAAGGTTAATGACTATCTTATTAGGATTAACCCAACTTCTTATGAAGATTTTAACTACCAACCTTTAGCAAATAAAATTGTTGCTAATTGGGTTGGTGTAGAATATCCTGCTGACTATTATTATAAAGGCGGAAACAAACCAACATTTTTAAGAGATGAAGTATATAGCTTTTTTATACGATGGATATATAGTACCGGTGATAAATCATCTAGTTACCATATCCCAGGACGTAAGTCAAAACCCGGAGAACTTAATAATAACTCTGGCCCTGATCATATTGTAAATTTTGATACAGAGCAGGAGTGGCAAGTAAATAACACCGCTACAATAGTACCAACAACTGGAACAACAGATGATGGTGGTAGAATTGTAGTAAGAGGTGAGATGGCTTATTGGGAGTCTACAGAAAAGTATCCTGATAATAAACCAAATGTCTGGGGTGATTTATGTGCTACAAATATTAGGCACCATAAAATGCCGGATGATATTATTATATCAAACTATAATCCTACTACAAATAGTATTGTTATACTAGGTGTAGAGTTCTCTAATATTGAATTCCCTGTAGATCAAAACAATCGGTATATTAATACTATTATTGGGTATGAGATATTACGTGGATCAAGAGAGGGTAACCGTACAATTATTGCTAAAGGTCTTATCAATAATATGCGGGAGTATGATATCCCAGATAAAATTGCTGGCAATAATACTACTACTGGTCTGTACGTAAATTATCCGTACAACTTCTTAGATCATGATCCTTTCTTAGGAAGGGATAAGGGATCATTACCTAAAATTAAACAAACAAAAGGTGGGGCTTTTAAAGATGCTGATAAATATAGTGAATCAAATTCTGCCAAAGTAGATGTTCAATTGTTTGATGGTGTTAAAAGAAATATATTTTCTTTTCACTCACCTGAGACTACATTCCGTAATCCTTTTTTATCAGCTACTGAATTAAAAGTATATGGTGAAGCATGGGGAAATGTTACAGGTAGATTTAAACCTGTTGATAATCATCCTAAAGATAAGTTTATAACAGACACTGCTGTAATACTTTCTTCATTAGCTGGTGTTGCTATTGGTGTAACTGCAGCTAATGCTGCTAATGGAAATGCCGGGGATCAAATTAAATCTGCTGCTATGACAATTGCTTTAGCTGCTATTATAGGAACACCAATTGCAGGTTCTGCAGGTACTATAGCAGGAGCATTTCTTGGAGCAGCTTCTGTTATTGTAGGTCAAGTATTTTTAGTATCTTACTATTGGCTGGCATCAACACAAAATATAATTGAGGCTATAGAAGCAATTGGTAAGAAAAGACAGTTTGCTTATCAGTATGTATCACATGGTTTTTATAATAATTTTATAAAGTCTCCAGTAGGTAATAGAAGAAGAGAGATAATCAAATCTTTATATGTTGATTCAGTTATTCAAGATTATGATGTAACTTATAAAATCAATAATTTATTTAGGGCTAATACTGTAACCCTTACTACTAACAGTAATATTTCAGATCCATCAATAACAGATAATACATTATTTACTATTGGTCAAATTGCAAGATCAGAGAATGGTAGACCAGATCTTAGTGTATATGGTGATACAGTTAAAGATGGGGATTCATATCGTGCTGTTAAAGAAAAAGATATATGGAAAGATCCATCAGACTTTACTCAAAATTCTATAACCTCTGCTCATTATGCTGCACTTAAATTAAAGATTGATAATCTTTATGGACAGTTAGATATAATTAGACAGATACCAATTGGTTGCATTAATCTTTGGAGTATTAATAAAGCTCTTAAAAGCACCTCTAATATCATTTTTGGTGGTGACATGTATGTTAACCGCTATACTGAAAAATCTACATTCTTCTATTTCTCTCAGTGGATGCAGGATCTTCCTGATAATACTGAATGGGATTATAGATTATATAACATGCTTCCCTATCCAAGATATTGGATGAATACTGGAGATTATAAGGTTGCTGATTTATTAGATATTATTTTTGAACCAACTAGTGATAGTATTTTACCTAATGATTTTCATCACTTTGATAGAAGAAAAACTTCTGGATTTTTGATGGTTAGGTTTGCATACATGTATTTGTTTAACTCTGGTATTCGGGATTTCTATGTAGAATCAGAGATTAACTTAGCACACCGTGATTATGGTGATAGTATAGGAGAGAGACATTATGATTTTAATTCTTATACTAGCTATGAGGAATTATTTACCTCCTCTTATATTAAGAATATTAACTACCATAAATATGATTACTCACTAAGTATTGCTAAGCACTTTACAAATTTTGCTTCTTGGGGAAATATTCAACCTAGAATATATGATCCAAATAATGTCTCTTGTTATATATCATATTCTAAAAGAGTTATATATTCTTTACAACAACAACATGAGTTACGTAAAGATAACTGGAGACAGTTCTTACCAAACAACTATTATGATTTTAATTCCAAAGTTATAAGTATACATAATATTGGTAAGACAGGAGCAATAATAATGTTAAGAAATTCAGCACCTATTTTATTTCAGGGTGCAGAAACTTTAGATCTTAATGGTGGTACTAAATTAACCATTGGTGATGGAGCATTATTTAATGGACAACCATTACAAAGTATATCTAATGCTGCTCAAGAATTTGAATACGGCAGTTGTCAGAATAGAAATTCAACTATTAATACCCCAGCAGGATTATTTTATATGAGTCAGAACCAAGGAAAGATATTCTCTTATGGTGTAGGATTACAAGATGTTTCTAAGGCGGGTATGAAGTGGTGGTTCTCACAATATACTCCTTATGCAATTCTTGAAGACTTCCCAGATTTAGATCCTATAGTATTAGATAATACTATTATTGGTGTGGGTTGTCAAACAACATATGATAATATTAATGAGATTGTTTATTTCTGTAAAAAGGATTATAAGATTAAACCTGAATTTAAAGGTAAGTTTACAGCACAAGTACAGAATAAATTCTTATCTACTGAATATCCCGGATTAATTATTGAGTTGGGTAATCCAACATACTTTGATGATGTATCCTGGACAGTTAGTTATGATCCAAAATCTAAAGCATTTATCTCATTCCATGACTGGCATCCAAATTTAGTAATGTCTAGTAGGACTTACTATATGACGATTAAAGGTAATAGTATCTGGAAACATAACTTAGCCTGTAATTCATTTTGTAATTACTATGGTGTTGACTATCCTTTTGAAATAGAGTATGTACAGAACCAAGGTCAAACCGTTACAACAACTAGATCAGTTGAATATACTTTAGAATGTTACAAGTACTCTGATAACTGTTTAGATTACCATCATATACTTGATGAGAATTTTGATAGAGCGGTTGTTTATAATACAGAGCAGGTATCCGGTAACCTAAAATTAAATATTTCCTCTAAAAATAATCCTTACCTGATTAACACATACCCAATTATTAATGCTAATTCTATTGACATTCTTTTCTCTAAAGAAGAACAGAAGTATAGGTTCAATCAGTTTTGGGATATTACTAATGATCGTGGTGAATTTACTGCTGCTAGAGTGCCTATGTGGGTCACTGAAGCTAATGGCTATGTTAGGAATATTAACACAACTTACGTAAATTATAATAAAGGAGCTACGCAAAGAAAGAAATTTAGACACTATATTAATAAGGTTCTTCTTAAGAAACTTGTTTCTGGCTCATCTAAGTTCTTATTGAAGCTCAGTAATAACAAATTATTAGCTTCATTTAGGTAATAAAATGGCTAGAAAAAAACCTATCATATCTCCTTTAGGGCAGTGGGCATATCCCGGTGAAGTTACTGTCATACCTTCTTCTAACATTACAATGAAGGGAGTTAACTATCCAGTACTTGGTATAGATGACTTGGGTAATCAGCAAATGATGATGCCGGGTGGAGAATATGATTTTCCCGGTACCTATGTAACTGAGATACCTCAGATGGGTAAAGGTGGTCAAATGATTAAGCGTAAAGATGGTTCTTACTCTCAACGTGGTTTGTGGGATAATATTCGGGCCAATAAAGGTTCTGGTAAAAAACCCACAAAACAAATGCTAGAGCAAGAGCGTAAGATCAAAGCCAAAATGCAGAATGGTGGATGGTTAGATCAGTATCAGTCTGGTGGATCTATGTTATCTATGGGTGATTATGATTTAACTACAGCCCCTAAGAGAGGAGATTATCTATTACCTGATATCAATAGACCATCTTACATAGATGATGCCGGAGAAAGAAGAACTGAGTATAAAATAGGTAAGAATATAGAGGGTAAAGAAACTCTTATACCTACTGTAGTTGGCGGTAGACAGTTATCTGAGGATGAAGCAGTAGACCGGTATTATAAAACTGGTTTACATATGGGTCAGTTTAATACCCCAGAAGAAGCTGATTATGCTGCTAGACTAAGAACTGCTAGATATAATATGCTAGAAGATCCTATTAGATTTAAAGCAGATCAATTTCAAGCTGGTGGTGTAAGACGTCCAATCTATACAGCAAATCCAAATGATCCTAGAATAGGTAGGTATAATGATAGTTTAAATCTCTATAAAAAAGGAGAACAAGATAAACAAAAATATATTAATGTAGTTAGGAATGCTGGATTATCTACTAATCGTTTAGTAACAGGTCCTCCACCATATAAAACTTCTGGTAAAATAGCTCCAATTTCCCAGATGGCATTAGATGACCGTGGTAGTTATGGTAATATAACGATGTATGAAAGACAATTAGGTTTGCCAAAGGGCAATACATCCCTAAATAATCTTCGTGGTGATGCAGAGATTAGTGATGCAAGTGGATTAGGTAAATATTTAATAGATAGGGCACCAATTCTCTATAAAAAACCTGTGCAACCTTATATCTATAAGAAATCAGAAGTATCTCCTATGTATACTTCAAATCCTAATGATCCTAGATTACAAAGATTTAATGATAGTATGTCTTTAAGTAATAGCAACTTTTTTATTCCAAGTAAAGATGTTTTTTATAGGAGTAATGCTCAATTAAACAAATCTTTTGCTAAGGATATTAATCAATATGGATTAGTTAGAGATGGTGTTAAACAAAATAAAAAACAAAAATTAGAATATATAAAAGGTATACAACCTACAGGTTATGATAATTTTCCTAATAAGAGTGATTATAACAAAGGTTTATCTACTGAAATTTTATTTCCAGAACCAGTTCAACCTATTATCTATCAACCTTCTTTAGCTGTATCTAATATAGATAGAGATATGTATACTCCTAATGGTGGAATGGCTAGAGAATATAATATTGGTGTTACATTACAAGATGGTAACCGGAAATCATTTAGAACTGAGAAAGAATATCAAGACTGGAAAACTGCAAATAACTTAGATATAAGTAATGCTAAAGTAAGTGAGGGTAGAGGTTATAGTTATGACTATCCAGAAAATAAGAAATACGGGGGATGGCTTAATAAATATCAAGAGGCTGGTGAAGTTCCTTTAGGAAAATCAGTAGAAGAATATACTAATCAATTTAATGAAGAAATTTCTAGTTTAAAAGATTGGTATGAGGCTAATAGAAAAAGAATAGGTGATACAGTTCCAGAAGCATATTTAAGAAATGATTTAAAAAATGCTAAAAAAGAATATGGTCCACAACCAGATCCTGAGAATTATAATTCTTTTGTAACTGATCAGGAATATGATAATCCAAGAATTACAGGAGTTAGATCAAAATATGATCCTGTTACAAATACTTTTAATGAACGTTATATTCCACCAGCATTTCCTTTTAATTTTCCTGAATTAAAAATTGGATTTGATAATTCTAAAAATCCAGAAGAATCTGCAATAGGAATACCAAATAGTTATACATATACAAACTCTAGAGTTAAAAATAATAGTTTTGTAGTTCCTTATTCTTCAGATTATAATAAACAATTAAAAAATAAAGGTTACATTAAAGATCAAAAGATTAGTGTTGATCCAACCGCTATAGATTTGTATACAGATAAAAATGATCCTAGTACTATTATGAGTCATGAAACTAGTCATTATTTAAATAAAAATAATCCTGAAGTTTTTCTATTTAATAGAACTAAATTAGCTGAGATGGGAATCACAGATACAGAAGGATTTAATAATTATTATAGTACTACTCTTAATAACGATAGAAAGGAAGATGAATTATTGTCTGATGCATATGCTTTAAAACAGGATATGCGCAAAAAAGGTTTTTATGATTATACTAAAGGAGAAAAATTAACACCTAAAATTTGGAATAAATATAAAAAAGAATATCCTGATAATTTTATTATTAATAGATTTACTCCAGTATTTGAAAATCAAGGAAAAAATAATATTGAACAGTTATATAATAGAAATAATTCAATAGAGGGAATAAATAATATTGATACACTTAATGATAACTATGACATTAGTGATCCTTTTAGTCCCTATCTTAAGAATACAAAAGAAACACCTACTTTTAAAACATCTGATGAAAGAATAATACATTTACTTAATGGGATTGTTAAGAATGATAATAAAAGTTCTACTAAGTATGCAAAGTATGGAGGTTGGTTAAATAAGTATCAAACAGGTGGTCCTGAAACTTCTACTGAACAGAATCCTGATAGGATGCAAGCTGTTGATATACGTAAGAAACGTTCATGGTCAGATAAGTTAAGAGGATTTATTAATCAAGGAGAAAAGGCAATTGGTCTAGATCCTTATAATGAAAGATCTGATGATTTTATGGAGCAGTGGGCTAGAAGAGTTAATGATGCTACTGGAGGTAGAGATTGGTATAAGCAACCAAATGATGCATCTGGTCCTGGTGGTATAGGTACTGCTATGATGGAAACAGTAATGGCTCCATTTAGTGCACCACAGTTAGCTTCTGTATATGGAGCAACTGGTAAAGTACAGATGCCATCTGAAGCAATGAATATTCAGAATCCATATTTAGCATTTGGTGTTAATGCAGTAACTGATCCTTTATCATACGTTGGTGCTGGTTTAACAAGAACGGGACAGAAATTTATAAAAGGTTTATCTGCAGCTACTGAATTACGTGGACCATTAAAATCCGCAGGAAAATATCTTACTACACAAACCCCATTAAAAAATACATATAAGTATAACCCTTTGGCATTTAAAACTAATGAAGCAAATTGGTATAGACAGGTTGGACAGTCTGCTATAGATGATGCTTTAGAAACTGGATTAGTTAGAGAAGCAGGAGAAGAAGTATCTCCTAGAATGTGGGGAGAGTTTCAAGATCAAATAAAAAGATTACAAGGTGATGATGCTATATTAGATTATAATGAAAGATATAGACAGCAAATGCTTGCTGGTAGAAGACCTAATTCTCCATATTTTGCAAAAGGAGAATTATTTTATCCTATGGATAAAAAAATAACTATAACTAAGACAGGTAAAGTAAGTAAAAATCCAGCAGCAAAAGGAACAGCTGATTATCTTATTGAAACAACTTTACCAAATAAATCTTTTCAACCAGCTTATACAAAAGGGATGTATCCCGGTATTCCTGAAGAAATAGGATCTACGGCTATCCTTAAACCCAATCCTAATTTAAGAACTATTGATAACTTTAATTTTTATAAAAAAGATTGGTTACAAGGATACAAACCGGTAGATGTTTCTAGTGCAGGTCAGATGTCAATTACACCACCAGTTGGAGGTCATGTTAAAAACATTGCAAAGGAGTTATTAGGACTCACAAGAAATCCAGGTAATAAAGTAGCTATTGCTGAAGGAAATACTTGGTTAAAAAATTGGATTGATGATCCAGTAACTCAGGCTAAAATAGATACTGACTTAGGCTGGATTTCACAAAGAGGTAATGTATTAAAAGATAAATTTGATTTAGGTTATGAACAAGCTAAATCTTTTAGACCTAATACAAAAGAATATCCTATATCAAATCAAATACAAGATCTTGGTGAAAGTTTATTTTTAAAGAATCCAAATGAGCACATGCATGCTGGTAATAAAGGAATAAGTAATTTATATAATAAATCACCTTTAGAAAGAAACTTAATAGAGACTAGTAATACTTTTGATCCTAAATATGGTAGTTTTGTTAGTAGAAATCCAAGTATCTCTCAAAATCAAAGAGCCTTAACAACTACACATGAAGGAACACATGACTGGGCATCTGATTTTTTATTAAATGAGTCTGGGCAAAAAAAAGATATATTAAATTTACTATCTCCAGATACAAAAACACTTGGAAATCAATTTAGGAAATTAAGAAATCAAGGTGTAAGTTCAAAACAAATTTTAAAAACTATGGGTAAAGAAAATGCATATAAAGGGTATTTTGCTGATCCTGCTGAAACACATGCTAAAATCATGGAGATAAGAAAAGCTTTTAATATGACACCTGACCAATCTAAAAATCTTACTACTAGTCAAGCTAAAAATATAATGAATATTTTAGATAGGGGAGAAAGTGTAACTAATATTAATCCTAAATTTCTTGATGTTATAGATAGAGATCCTAAAAAATTAGCTTATTTATTTAATAGATTATGGGCAGTTCCTGCTGTAGCTGCAGCATCTCAATTACAAGAACAAAAACAAGGCGGTCAAACTAGTTGGCTAAACAAATACAAATAACTAAAATGAAAGATAAATTTTTAAAAATGGCTGGTGTTAAATCTGAGAAGGAATTCTATAATATGTTCCCTACAGAAGAAGCATTTTTTAAAGCTAATCCATCAGCCTTAAAAATGATGCAGACCGGTGGTGGTTTACAAGATCAACAGATATTCCAATATCCTAACTATGATCAGAATATGATGGCATATGCACAGGAGGCTTATAATGATAAGCAAAATAATCCTGGGGTTCCTTTTGTTGATCTGTTAAAAAATAGTGCTTTAGCTCTTGGTCAAGGTGCGGATAATGCTAAAGCTAATGGTGAGGATATGGGTAACAAAATGAAAATAGCTAAGTTAGCTATGAACTTTATGGGTATGCCTGCTATGCAAATGGGTGGTACCGGTACAATGATGCGTGATACTCAATATGATGAGGGTGGTGAAATGGCTTTAGGTCAGATCATGGCAATGCATGATAGACTATCTAATTTACAAAAATTTGTAAATGGAGAAACTGAAATTGAGCCTTGGGTAGCTAGCAAGCTTACATTAGCAGATGACTACTTGAACAGTGTTTCTGATTATATGCAGTATAATGAAGGTAATGACAATGAAGAAGAAGAAAAAGATTCTGACATGACAATGGGAGAAATGGAGGAAATGAAAATGGGCGGTATTCCTCAACGTTATAAAACTAGAGGTTTTACTAAGGTAGGTGTTAAAAGAAAATCTGATAGATCTGGTAAGAAATGGATGGTACTAGCTAAGAAAGATGACAAGTATAAAATTGTACATGGTGGTTATGTTGGGATGAAAGATTTTAGCCAACATCATTCAGAAAAACGTAAAGATAATTTCTGGAATAGAATGGGTGGTAGAGATTCAGCTAAAGCAAATGATCCTTTCTCTCCTCTATATTGGCATAAGAGATTTGGTACATGGGCGTATGGTGGTGATATTAGTGATGCACCTATTAATACATCTATGTCTCCTGGTATAGGTAATGATCCTAGATTTGAACAGTATTATAATCAACAACTTCAAAATCTTAATAGTGCCGGTGTAAGAGATGTAAGAAATATGCCATCACGTGATGATATTTATTCTTATTATCAATCTTCTAGTCCTCAATCTGCAGTAGATCAAACAGGACGTATGATGTTTAGTAATCCTAAAGGAACTATTTCTACAGGCACTACATATAGTCAATCTGTAGATCCTAATACTGGGCAGGTAATAAATCAAGGTACTAACTTACAGAAGGCTGCATTTGATAAAGAAGCTCGTAAATTCTATAATGGTGGAGATATGTACGGTGGTGACATTGATATGGATACTATGTATCAAAACATGAAGCGTGGTGGATCTACAAACAGTGGTACTGCTTGGTATCAACAAGGCGGTCAAGGAGAAGATCAGGTTATGCAGGCTATACAGATGTATGCTCAAATGACACAGACAGATCCTGAACAAATTATTATGCAACTTAAAGCAATGTCTCCTCAAGAACAGCAACAAGCTATTCAACAGATTATGCAGGCTATTCAACAACAACAGTCACAATCTCCTGATTCAATGGCTTATGGTGGTATACATATTAATCCTGCAAACAAAGGAAAGTTTACTGCTTCAGCTAATAGAGCTGGTATGGGTGTACAAGAGTTTGCTAGTAAAGTACTTGCAAATAAAGAAGACTATAGTTCTACACAAGTAAAAAGAGCTAACTTTGCTAGAAATGCTGCCGGTTGGAAAAAACATATGGGTGGTATGACTCAGGGATCAGAATTAGAATTAGATGATAATGAGATTCAGAATCTTATTGATCAGGGTTATGGTATTGAGTATTTAGATTAATTGACATGAAAAGAAAAGTAAGGGTTAAGAGTTTACCAAAAGCTCAAACGGGTTTACAAGCACCTATGGTTTTAACACCGCAGCAAAAAGCTATATGGTATAAGAATCAAGGTATGTTTGGTGCTGATTATATATTAGATACACCCAAAGTTTTTGAAAATCCCCCATCTGTTAAATTAGGTGAACCAAAAGTTTTTGATAATTTTAATTATAATGTTCCATCAAAACCAAAATCTGATTATGATTATGGTTTTGGAACAACAATGCCTTCTTTTTTAAATACTGTTGGGCAAGGTGATAATATAATTACCGGAGCTCCATTAGGTACAAGAAGAGCAAAAGATGAAAAAGGTCGTGACATATCAGTACAACCTGGTTATGCAGCTCCTTCTGATAAACCTAAAACTAATACAAGTAATCCTTATGTTGGTCCTGCTTTACTAGCTGCTACAGATCTGTTTAGTTCTGTTGCTAGAAAATTTCAGGATAGAGATGCTAAAAGAAATCTTAAAGATCAGTTTTTAAGTGATAACTTATATACCTCAAGACCGGAGGACTACTCTGGTAATAGAGGAGATTACACTGTTAATACTCCTGGTCTAGGAGATTACTTTAGACCGGATGAACATGTATATGGTGACTACAATAAAATTGCCCAGATGGGTGGAGAAATGAAAAGAAAAATTAAAATCACAAGTTTACCACAAGCAGCGTATGGTGGTAATCAAAATACTAAGGCTGTTAATCAGCTATATGGTAATTCATCTTATATGACAAGTATGTTTAATGGTACTACTAAAGGTGAACCAGAAACTGTTGTAAATCAAAGTATGACTGCCGCACCTAGATCTACAGCTGTATTAGAGGCTGAGGGTGGTGAAACAATTGTAAGACCTGGTAATGATGGTGTTCCACAATTATATACAATTAATGGACCTAACCATAGTAAAGATCCGAATGCTCAAGGTGGTGTACCATTAGATGGTGACCAAGCACCTGAAGGATCTTTTATATTTACAAAACAAAAAAGCATGAAAATAAAAAACAGTGATCACCAAGATATGCTTGGATTAAATCCTAGTAAGAAAGGTTATATAATTGCTGATGTTTCTAAGAAGTTTAATTTAAATGATCCTACATATAGAAAAATATTAGCAGATCCTAAATCTGATTTAATTGAGAGAGCAACTGCTCAAAGAATGCTTGATAATTATACAACCAAGTTAGGTCAATTAGCTCTTATACAAGAAGAGATGAAAGGATTCCCACAAGGTATTCCTAGTATTGCACATCCTTACTTACAGAAGATTGGGGTTAATCCTCAAGATATGATGCCGGTTAATCCATCAGAAGGTATGCAAACTGCAATGTATGGTGGTATGCCTAAAGCTCAAACTGGTTTTAACTTAGGTAATCCATCAGCAGCATTTAATCAGTTTATGCCTCTAGTTCAACAAAGAATACAAACTCCTGTTATAAATCAACCTCGTCCTGCACAAAGAGCACCAGTTGCTGCACCAGGTGCAACAGAATATTCTGTTCTATCTGAGATTGAAAATTATAACCCAGTTCTTGGTGCTGATCTTCTTAAAGGACAGTATGGTGATTATACAGCTGACTATGATCAACTTAAAACAACATTAGAAGATCCAGTAATTAAAGAAAGATTGCTAACTGATTATAACAATGCACACCCTACAGATAAATTTACAGGAAGCTCTGATGAATTTGTTAAAAATTATTTAGATAATCAATTACATGCATATGCTCTTACAGCAAACTATCCTGCAGATATTTTAAATAGTGAAGACTGGGATAGAGTTAAAAAGTTTGGTAAAGAGAATGTTGTTTATGATGCAGCAATTAAAAAGTTAGGTCTTAATCCTTTGGATAAACCAGAGATTTCCAAATGGCAATCCGGATACCAAATTCTTGGTAAACTTTCTATGAGTGATGATCCTGCTATTTCTACTCCATTAAAACAATTCAGATGGACACCCGAAGGAGTTACAGATGAAAAAGCATATTTAGGAAAATTAAATGTTAGTCAGGAAGATGCTGTTTTTGGTAATTCCTCTAATAGACAGATT